>ERZ772867.438-NODE-438-length-57795-cov-6.924939_pt1 | contig 57795 bp, 44 predicted proteins | sample MGYA00511341_ERZ772867 | MGnify/ENA primary metagenome ERZ772867 (study PRJEB29015, sample SAMEA2737707) | human gut metagenome | biome: human gut; feature: human-associated habitat; material: faeces | place: China | collected 2012 ... | reverse complement strand
GAGTAACGAGGTGGTAACTGAACTTCTGCACCGTTTGGCTTCGAGGTGGTATTTCGTTGGCTCTGTCCCATAGAAAAACAAAGCGTAACGAACGCTGTATCAGCTAATTCGCTACGTTTTACCCAAATTTACTTTTTCGCTATGTGTTTATTTTAGTTTTTTCAAAATAACGTAATCTGATTATCTTTTTATTCTTAGTAAACGAAGACTTATTTACCTCTTCAACCAATTCAAAGAATTCGTCGAACATTTTCTTCTCAATTTCACCATTGTAGCCAAAAGCAGAAAATAACAGTTCTGTGTCTAAATAAAAAGTAATATTGTTTGTCCACTGCCCTGAAGTAGAGTTGGTATCCGTATACCGCACTCCGGTATATAATATTACTCCTTCTTTGATTTCAGATATTTTTTCAATTATATCGGTATTATGTTCATTAAACACAATAAACGCACTAATGATATCCGTATAGCCATTAATATATGAATTGTCAAGACAAAAATTATAAAGGGATGATGATATCCCAGATTTAATATCTTCTTCTGTCTTATCTGATTTTGGATGTTGGGAAATATAAAAAGAATAAATTTTCTCGACGATCTCTCTGGCATCATCATTCAAAGCAGTAATCTCACCCTTTGTCTTTTCAAACACCTCTTTTAGTTCCGTATTAATCTCACATCCATAGATACCTTTTCTTACAGTAGTGATATTAGTACAGTGTTTCTTGCAGACAAAATCGAGAACCGCTTCTGGAATCATAAAATTGAATTCTTTTTTTAGGAGCACGGCGATATCAGTAGCGGTGAATTGTGTCTTATTGGACTTCACAACAACATATTCGACGAATGTACACAAAATAACATACACATTCTTGTTGTTGTTATACAGTTCTCGAAATAATGAAAGGGCAGCTAATCTATGATTGGTTTCACTAACTGTAACCATAGTTATTTTTGTATTTATCAAGATTCAAATCCAAAAATACATATTCATATCTGTATTTCAAAGCATTAGTAAACACAAACTTCATGTGTATTCAGTATAGGCAATGTCGTAACACGAAAAAACTTGGAGAAAGAAGGTGAAATAGAGTGGTGTATGGGTGAGGTAGGATAATTATCAACTAAAAAATAGCGCTTTGCCTTTTGTTCTTATCGCCTTATTTGAAAATTTTTATCGCAATTATTTGAAGTTGTGAACAGCAATGCATTAGACGGGAAACAGAACCGTTACTAAGTCGTTACCTTATCCTGATAAAAAAAGTTCAACAAGTTAATTTTCAACTTGTTGAACTTTTATAAAGGTAGTGGATCATATCAAGATATGCAAAATATGCTGGCATGAAAGTTTAGATTCTTCTTATTCTTTGCTAATATTTTAAGTCTAAAATAATTGAACAAAAGATTCATATCCGATAAATCACTATATTTGGTACATAGAGTCAATAGGTAATTATAACTCTAATCCAATCAAATATGGCTGAGACATATGAAAAGATAGGTCACAATATTGATCTGAAGGGTTTTGTGATACATAAAGTAACGAAAGAAGCGGGGAAACGAGGTGCTTCCCTGAAGCTTGCGGATAAAGCAATTCTTCCTACTGATAAGGAAAAGCGTTTTATTGCGAATGTGTCAAAAGTTTATTATAAGAAATCAGGCCCGACCTATGGTATATTTGATAACTCGGATGCAAATGAATTTCAAAAAAATCTGATATCATATAACTCTTCAGACCAAGACTTCATTACATTTACTCATAATGCAATGAAGTCCTATGAGAAAACTATCGCAAACGTTGTTGCAGCATCTGGTGGATTCATTGTGTTTGCCCACTATTGCAATAGCGATAAGAAGGCTGATTACCTTTTGGTTTTGGCAATAAACAATAAGGATGGGTATTTTTTAACGAGAGCAATTTGACCTTGGAAGATATTCAAAATATAGACTTAAATAAAATTGACCTCGCATGTGAGATCAATATGTCTAAATGGTCCACATTTATTAGCGAGACGGATTCCGACATAAAAACCTATTTATCTTTAGTGAGAGGAAATAAAGATATCAGTTATTATTTCCTTGAGTTTATTGGAAGTGCCAATAAGACAACCAGTACAGAATCATCCAAAAGGTTAGTAAATGCATTGAAGAAATTCGCGGAGAATCAAGGATATGACACAGAAAAGCAGATGGAAATGAGAAATACGGTATATGGCTATTGCTATGGTTGCATAAAAGAAAAGAAAGAAATATCGTTATCTGCAATTTCTGCTTTGGTGGATCATGAAAATCCCACCCTATTTCAGGAATTTGCGGCAGGAGAGGAATATGGAGTAGATGAAAGCATAAGTGGAAACCCATCTGTTCTCAAAGGAATCGGAGTAGTTAAATATAAAGAAAAAGGGAAACTTACGTTAGAGTTTGGCAACGATCTATTGAATACGCGGGTTTTTTACGACAAAAACAAGAAAACGGTAACCATCAAGGACATTTCCCTTTCAGACCAAATAATCAATTAACATTTGTGCTACGCCGAATAGCCGCGATAATAAATGCATCCGTATGCACAGTAGAGGGAGATAAACTCTCTCTCTCTAACTATTCTATTTCTGATTTAGCCTGTATAAAGGATTTAGATAATAATGGCTGTATTGATGAGATTCTAAAGAATGACAATGTCGTAACCTGTGACGATTTATCTGATGGAGATGATATTCAAATAAGTCTTTCCCTTTTACATCTTAGCAGATATGGATACTATCATGATAGTTTGAGATTTCTAGTAAACAACAAATATGAAATCCCGACTACTGATTATTTTATCTATGACCAACAATATGATAGTTCCGAAGAAAAGTCAGACGCTTTCATAAATAGCTACTCATCGGTCGTGAAGTTAGTTTCGGCGATCAAAGAGATTGCCAAGCACTCTTACGATGAAGCTGGTGTTTGTAACTGTATTATTTTTAGAGAAGATAAGTCTTTGTTTTTGCCTCTTGATTATAATGTGGTAGATATTAAGAGCATTACAACAGACTCCACAGAAACAATAAATCAGATATCTTCAGCCCTTGGCACAACAGATTTGAATCAAAAACTATTGTTTGTCAACGAACTTATAAATTATCTGTCGCCTTACGAAGAAAAGTTACGCTTTGGTCATCTGATTAGTCATGCCTCAGACTTTTTGTCAAAGGCTCAAAGCGCCTATCAGTATTATATAAGAAACTTTTCTCATAACAAACTGAAGGCAGATTTAGATAATGCTGCGATTGACTATTCTCGAAAGATTCAATCGGTAATTAATGATGCTCAATCAAAACTGATTGCCATCCCTGCGGCTTTTATCTTAACGGCTACTAATATTGATTTTAAGCACATCTTGATACCTAAGAATATCATTCTGATATCAAGTTTATACGTTTTCACAATATTATTAGAGATCTTTTTGAGAAATCAGTTCAGCTCATTAGCAATGATTAAGAATAATATTCAGGCATATAAAGAATCGTTTACAAACAATAGTAATATTGTCATTAATGCTTTTTCTTTAGTCGACAAAGAGGCTACAAAACAAAATAACAGACTGATTATTATTCGTTGGATTACCTGGGGGATTCCAATTGTATTAACCATAATATTCATCGTTTTTCTAATCATACAGAACCCCATAATAACAGATACGATAAAAACATGGTTCTCACCGACAATTCAGCAATAGAAAATATCGCAATTCATCATGTTGGGAATAAATCTAATGATGATTCATTATTTTTATCTCAAACAGAACTTTCGATAGATGAGTCTATTGGTAAGTTATTGTTACATTATTTCTTAACACCATTCAAGTCAAATGAGCATTACTGCTTTTTCCATGATATCGACCTTAACATGAATGAAGCCTTCGTGTGTGCATCAAGAATATTTGATAATCCTGATTGCCTTATGGAGCAATCTGTATTTTTAGCAAAACATCTACACGAGAACAGTGCACATCCCAATATAAAGGGTGGAGAGTTTTATGTAGTTTATTTCTCTAATTGCATTCTAAACGGAGAAACGTTAGATGCAATTGGGCTTTTCAAATCAGAGAATAAAGACACATTTTTGAAAGTATATCCAACTAATGGCGGATTTAAGATAGACAGTCAACAAGGCATTAACATCAATAAATTGGATAAAGGCTGCCTTATATTTAACGCAAATAAAGATGATGGTTATATTGTATCAATCGTTGATGCGACAAATAAGGGTAACGAAGCAAGGTATTGGATAGATGATTTTCTTCGAGTCCGACAGTTTCAGGATGAATACTACAAGACCCAAAATATCATGTCGATGTATAAAGCCTTCGTGACTACTGAATTACCACAGCAATTTGAAATAACAAAAGCTGATCAGGCAGAGTTAATAAATGAGTCTGTGAAGTTTTTCAAAGAGAAGGATACTTTTGATTTTGAAGGTTTTGGAAATGAAGTATTGAAACAGCCAGAAGTCATTCAATGTTTCAGCAATTTTAATAATAAATATCAACAAGATAGGGATATAGAAATATCTGACAGTTTTGCTATCTCAGAATCGGCTGTAAAGAAGCAGATGAGAGCTTTCAAAAGTGTTATTAAATTGGATAAAAACTTTCATATCTATCTCCACGGAGACAATCAATTTATTAAGCGTGGATATGATGAACCAACAGGGATGCACTATTATCAATTGTTTTTTAAAGAAGAGATGTAATTTGAATTAAACGAGGCTTAAAATGGATTTTTTATCTTTGTCTTGTAGTGCGAAAATGCAATCAGACGCAGAGAGATTATCCCTTATGAGTGACTTCTGAAATTGATAATCGTTCAAAGATATTGATATATAATGGATTGGAACCGAAGATTTGGTTTTCGTTTTCAGCTAAAAGACAGGGGCACTCTATTGGTTCAATATCTACTTCGACTTCACGACATATAGTAGTTCGGGATGATATGATGTCAATATTTTTTGCGGCAATCCCCCTTAGACTATCTATATTTACTATCTTTGTATCAGTTATTTGAGGTTGTGAATATCGACGCATCAGACGGAAAACAGAACCGTTGCCTTTTCGTTACCTCGTCCTATCATAAAGAATTGCAACAGTCTGATAAATTAGACTGTTGCAATTCTTTAAAGGCACTCCTTTCCGGAACGGCTCCGGTATAGATTTTATGAAAGGTAATTATTTGATGCGCTCGTAATATTCACGCGTGCGGGTATCGACGCGGATTTTCTCGCCGGTCTGGATGAACAGCGGAACCTTGATCGTAGCACCGGTCTCGACCGTAGCGGGTTTCAGCGAGTTGGTCGAAGCGGTATCGCCTTTGACACCCGGTTCGGTATAAGTCACCTCCATGTCGATGATCGGCGGCAACTCTGCAGAGAGTACGGTCTCTTTTTCGGTGTGGAACATCACTTCCACTACCTGGCCCTCTTTCATCAGGTCGGAGTTATCAATCAGGTCGCGGTTGATTATAATCTGCTCGAACGTCTCGGTGTGCATGAAATTGCAACCCATATCGTCTTCGTACAGGTATTGGTAAGGACGGCGTTCTACGCGAACCGGTTCGATGGCAACCCCTGCCGTGAAGGTATTGTCGATCGTACGGCCGTTTTCCAGGTTCTTGAGTTTCGTACGGACGAATGCAGGCCCCTTGCCCGGTTTTACATGCTGGAAATCAACGATCTGCATGGTCTTACCGTTGAATTCGATGCACATTCCGATTTTAATATCTGCTGTTGTTGCCATCTGTGTAATTTTTTTGTGAGTGCAAAAATAGCGTTTTTTTCGCAAAATAACAAACCAGGACCGCCCGGCAGCCATCCGCACAGGGAATCCCTTCATCAGAAAATCCTACAGTCCCCAGATAAAAATTGCCTCCGGAACAGGTGTTTCACGCCTTGAAACCAATTTGATATTGATCGGGAAATCGGTCGCATTTTCCCGATCCTTTTCAGATCAATAGAATAGGCCGCTTCCGTTGAACAACATAAAGCCGAAATTAAAGGTAAGGAACCAGTTGTGGCTCGTCGTCGCATCGTATTTCGACAGGGTCAGGCTGATCGGGCCGATATGCGTCTGGTACACCAGCGATGAATTGAAAATGTAGCGTAACCGCTTGCGCACGTCGGCCGTACTTTTGTTCGCATCTTCCGGCAAAAACGCATAAACGCTGTTTTTCAAATAGAACCTCGGTCCGAATTCGAACGTCGGGATGATTCCGCCGCCGATAAACGACTTGCTGCGGAAATCCTTCAGGTAAACCAGCCGGCTGTGCGGCGTCGGCTGGAAGGCGGGCGAAGAGATGTTCGTCGCATATTCGTTCGAGAACGACGGATGGGTCGTAATCACCCCGTCGACCAGGTAGCCGAGTGAAAACCACTTCGCAATGCGGAAGTACTGCTCGCGTGTAAACCGGGCCCCGAACCAGTAGCGGTTCTCCTCGACGCGATCCGCCGTAGGTGCAAACGTGCCGGGGGTATAGTATTCCAATCCGCTGACATAGATCGCCGAGATCGACTGCCTGAGTCCGCGTGTGGGATACATCAGGTAATTGAGATTGTTGCGGGCCAGTTCGAGTTTGACGCCCAGGAACGGAAACCGGCTCTGGTCCATCACATCGTCGTCCGAATGACCGGTGCTCTGGAAATAGCGGAAATTTTCCCGGCCAATGTTGAAACGCATCGAGAAAGCCTGGAAACGGTCGGTCGGCATGCTCAGCCCGGCGGTCAGGTGCAGGTCGCCCTGCTTGGCGAAACTCAGGTCGTTATGCTTGGAGAGCATCCCGAAGTCGCTCTTGAAAAAGTTGTAGTAGTTGTAATAAAATCCGTAATCGACCGCAAAGGGAATTTTCCAGAAAAAGTCGTTCCGTCCCCCGACGAAGACCGAAGAGTAAAGCGCGCTGAAATAACCGTCGAAATTGTAGGTATGCATGTTGCGTCCGAGCCGCCGGTACTCTACTCCCACATAAGCCTGGTTCATCGACGTGGAAGAGATATTACCGCCGAACATCAACTTGAGGCTCGGTTTGGTGCGCAGGTGCAGATCCAACTGAAACGATTTGGTCGTGTCGTTGTAAGCGACGTCAGGGAAATCGCCCTCAATTTCGCCTTCGGATAGCATTTTGAAATATTCGGAACGGAACTGGTCGAAATCGAACAACTTCTGCTCTTCGAGTTTTTTGTCGAGCTGCAAAATCCGCTTCATGTACTGCGTCTGCTTCTTGCCCATCCCGCTGATTTCGTACTTGTCGAACACCAGTTTCGGCAACGACATGCGGTAAGCCGCCCGGCGCAGGTCCAATTCTGTAGTGTCGGCCCGGCGCACGACACGCTCGAGAATCTGCGGCATTTTAGCCATCGCGTCCTGATAGCCCCGGTCGATCACATAAGCCGCTTTACTGAAATCGAGCGTCGTCACATCGTCGAACGTATGGTCTATCAGAATGTCTTCGTCCGAAGGAAGGTCATAATCGGTATGCATCATCGTCAGCGCGAGGATCTGCTCCATCGGGTTGTCTTCCTTGGGTTTGGAGTTGCCTTCGACACATTTGCTGCCGATGAGGATATCCGGCTTGAAATCCTCCTGCAACACCTGCCACGGGAAGTTGTTGTAGATGCCGCCGTCGTAAAGTAGCGTGGAATCCTGTTTGATCGGGCGGAATACGAGCGGAATGGTCATCGACGCGCGGATCGCTTTGCCGAGATCCCCCCCGCGGTAAACCACCTCTTTGCGTGCGGCCGCGTCGGTAGCGATGCAGCGGAACGGAACGAAAAGCTTGTCGAAGTCACCGCCGCACTGGGCCGAGGGTCCCGAGAAAAATTCGACGAAAGCCAGATCGAGTGTGTTCGACTGAATCAAGCTCGTCGGGAGCTGCAATTTCGCTATCCGCTGGGGATTGCGGAAATCGATCCGCAGCGTAATCATCGCGGCATTGGGCCGGCGCTGTTTGAAATAATAGATATATTTGTCCTCGATCTTGCCGGACATCCAGTATTTGATCTGGTTCGATTCGAAAATTTCCGCCATCTGCTCCGGAGTATAACCGATAGCATACAGGCCCGCGATAATCGCACCCATCGAGGTACCCGACACGTAATCGATCGGAATGCCGTTCTCTTCCAAAGCTTTGATCACGCCGATGTGGTAAAGCCCTTTGGCGCCCCCGCCGCTCAGCACGAGTCCCACGCGCTGGGCCGATGCCAGCGTGGCCGAGAGCAGCAGGATCAGCGTAATTATGCCTCTGAGGTGGGTCATCTTCAAAATAAATTCTTAACTTTGTCTGTTAAATAACCCCGAACGGTTAAGGTTTACGATCCGTATCGCACCGGCCTGAAGGGTGTCCGTCTATTGAAAACGTTCAAAGATCGGAATTCTTTTACTATAACGTGTAAATATAGCGAAAAAACAGCCAACAATAAAGATGATTGAGAAAATAAACGACCTGCTCAAACGGGTTGAAGAGTTCAAACCGCAGGCTGCGGCGGAGATCGAAGAGTTCCGCGTGCGGCTGCTCGGCCGTAAGGGTCAGCTCAACGACATCCTGGACGAATTCAAAACCGTGGCCCCCGAAATGAAACGGGAACTGGGTCAGAAAATCAATACGCTGAAGACCCGTGCGATCGAAAAGATCAATGCCCTGAAAACCGAACTCGAAAACAGCGAGAACAACACCGCCGACAGCGGTGCATGGATCGACATGAGCCGCCCGGGCAGCAACGATCCTATCGGCAGCCGCCATCCGATCTCATTGGTCAAAAACGAGATCGTCAGCATTTTTGCGCGCCTGGGCTACACGGTAGCCGAAGGCCCTGAAATCGAGGACGACTGGCATGTTTTCTCGGCCCTGAACTTTCCGCCCGAACATCCGGCCCGCGACATGCAGGATACCTTCTTCATCGAAAAGAACCCCGATATCCTGCTGCGCACGCACACCAGTTCGATTCAGGTCCGCACGATGGAGCACCAGAAACCGCCCATTCGCGTGATTTGCCCGGGCCGCGTGTTCCGCAACGAGGCTATCTCGTACCGCGCGCACTGCATTTTCCATCAGGTCGAAGGACTCTACGTCGACGAAAATGTCTCGTTCGCAGACATGAAGCAGAGCATCCTCTACTTTGCCAAAGAGATGTTCGGCGAGAAGAGCCGGATCCGTATGCGCCCCTCCTATTTCCCGTTTACCGAACCTTCGGCCGAAGTAGACGTCTCCTGCAACCTCTGCGGGGGCAAGGGATGCAACGTCTGCAAGCACACCGGATGGCTCGAAATCATGGGCTGTGGAATGGTAGACCCCAATGTACTCGAGGCATCGGGTATCGATCCGGAAAAATATTCCGGCTTCGCATTCGGCATGGGAGTTGAACGGATCGCAATGCTGAAATTCGGAGTGAAAGACCTGCGCCTCTATTTTGAAAACGACGTCAGGTTCCTGCGCCAGTTCGATTCGGTGATCTAATCCCCCACCGATCCAAGCCTATGAAGGGAAGCAACTTGTTCTATATCGCCGTTACGGCCACCGTTCTCCTCTCCTGCTCCGTCGTTTCGCACGGAGGGTCGCGGGGGGCTGCGGCAGATCCGGCCGTGCGTGCCGCCAAATACTATCCGACACCGGAACGGGCCACTTTCCTCTATACGGAAGGACTCAAAAACAGCCTGATGCACGGTGATCCCCGTCGCAGCGCCGCACTGTTCGGCGAGGTGCTCAAACTGGATTCGCTGCACGCACCGACCTATTACGAGTTGGCCAACCTGTTTGCCCAAACACCCCAACAGGCAATTCCTTACAGCCGCAACGCTTTGCGGCTCGATTCGGCGAATACGTGGTATCTCACCCAACTCGGACAGCTCTATCTGGGAACGAAAGCTTACGATTCAGCGCTGCGGGTTTACAACAAACTGCTGAAACTCGCACCGGGCAATCCCGATAACTACGTACGCCTCGCAGCTTTGTACGAACAGCAGGGACAGCCTTTTTCGGCCATCTCGGTACTCGACACGGCCGAAACCCGTTTCGGGATCATCGAAGGAGTGTCAGGCTACAAACGGCAGTTGTTGATCAATGTAAAACTGTACGATAAAGCGCTCCGGGAAGCCAAGGAACTGACGGCAAACTTCCCGTACGATGCCTCGAATTTCGTCGCACTGGCCGAAACCTATGCGGCGATAGGACGCGACTCGCTGGCGCTGGACGCCTACAAGCAGGCCCGGACGCTCAGCCCCAACAATACACAGGTATTGGTCTCGCTGAACGAATTTTACAAACGCCGGGGCGACGACGTGAATTTCCTCTCGACAGCCCGCCAGCTATTCGAAGCCAGCGACATTCCGCTCGAGACGAAGATAGATTTCTTCAAAGAGATCACCTCTTCGAAAGATTTCTACCGCGCCAATTTTTTCCAGATCAACAACCTGATCTCGGATCTGGCAATCAAAAACCCGAACGATTTTCGCATCACGCAACTGTACGGCAACCACCTGATTTCATCGGGCAATCTCGAAGGTGCGCTGCAACTCTACAAATCCCATGTCACCGACTCGGCACCGCAACGGGAGGTATTTACCGAGATTCTCGACATGGAGTCATACCTCAAACATCCTGATTCGGTAGCCAAATACACCGCACTGGCGCTCGAAAAATTTCCGTCCGATCCCGAATTTTACCTGCGCAAAGGATTCGGCATGTTCTACTTCATGGAAGATTATGCCGGTGCGGAAAAGGAGTTTCTCAAGGCATTGAAACTGACCCGTACCGATTCGCTGCAAAGTGTGATTTACGGAACATTGGGCGACAACAGGCAGAAAATGGAAGACGGTCCGGGCGCTTACGGCTATTACCGCAAGGGGCTGAAGTACGATCCGGACAATTCTATGATTCTCAACAATTACAGCTATTACCTGAGCGAAAAAGACGAAAAACTGTCGCTGGCCGATAAAATGTCTGAAAAAGCCTGTGAACTGTCGCCAAACAACCCGACCTACCTCGACACGCGGGCCTGGGTGCTTTTTAAGCTGGGGCGGTACGAAGAGGCCAAAACGCTCATGCAGCAGGCCCTTGCTCTGGACCAAAGCGGCAGCGACGAATTGTTCCTGCATTACGGGGACATCCTCTATGCGCTGAAAGATAACTTCATGGCCGTTTTTTACTGGGAAAAGGCCCGGGAGAAGGGATACGATTCAGAAGAGATAGACAAACGACTTAAACAGGTAGAGACAAAATGAACCGACCCCGTTTGCTGTTAATTCTCGCAGCGCTCTTTTGCGCACTGAACCTCGCGGCGCAAAACCAAAGCCTCGATGCGCTGCGTGACGAAATCCGCAGGGCCGAAGAGGAGATTCGCGCCACAAACGAACTGCTGGCCAAAACAAAAAAAGATAAGCAGGTAACCCAAAACCAACTCAAACTGATCCAGAACCGTATTCGCAACCGTAAACAGATCATCGCGAACCTCGAAAAACAAACCCAGGTGATCAACGGCGATATCGGCACCAAAAACGACACCGTTCACGCGATGCAGAACGAATTGACCCAATTGCGGAAAGAGTACGCGGATATGGTTTATGCTGCCTACAAGAACTACAAACTGAACAATTTTCTCGTCTTTCTGTTCGCTTCGAAGGATTTCAACGACGCCACGCGACGTATCTCCTACATGCGCCGCTACAACCGCATGCGCCAGCAGAAAGCCGAACAGATTAAATCCGTAGCCGATTCGCTTCACGTACAGATCGGAGAGCTCGAAAACAGGAAAGCGGAACTGACCAAAGTCCGCGACACGCGTACACAAGAGGTCTCCTCGTTAGGCAAAGATGAAAAGCAGTACCAATCATCCCTGTCCGAAATCAATACGAAATCGGGTAAACTGTCGTCGGAAATCCGCAAAAAACAGAGCCAGATCAACAAACTGCAACAGCGTATTCAGGCGATTATAGCCGAAGAGGCGCGTAAAAACCGCGCGACTCCGAAATCGGCCGCGCAGGAGGAATACATCGCGAACCTGTCGGGACGGTTCGACCAAAACAAAGGCCTGCTGCCCTATCCCGTCCGCGGAGGCGTGATCGTAGACCGCTACGGCGTCCATCCGCACGCCACACAGAAAGGTTTGATGGTAAACAACAAGGGCGTCAATATCGCTTCGGGAAGCGGCGCGGAAGTACGTGCGGTATTCGAGGGCGATATCACCCAGATTGTCTTCGTGCAGGGACTCAACAATACCGTCATAATCCGCCACGGTAACTACCTGACCACTTACTCGAACCTGGCCAGCGTAAATGTGAAAACGGGGGATAAAGTGACCTTGAACCAAGTGATCGGGCGCCTCTCGAACAGTGACGACAGCGATGACTGCGTGCTGCATTTCGAGATCTGGAAGGAAACAGAAAACCTGAACCCGGAACAATGGCTCAGAAGGTAACCGGCTGATTACAAAAAAATAACAACAAGACAGATATTATACATTAATAAAGTATAATATTATAGCTTATTAAAAACTAATAAAAATTACGCCGGAATGGCCGTACAATACCAGACGCAGGATTGCTCTTTCCGCTTCAGTGGACGCAGAAAAACGACCGACTGGATACGCCGCACAGCGAAGGCGGAGGGCCATCGCACCGGAGATATTACAGTAGTCTTCTGCTCGGACACGGCACTGTTGGAAATCAACCGGCGATACTTGTCGCACGATTATTATACTGACATCATCACGTTCGATTACACGGATACGGAAAAAAAGATTATTTCGGGCGACCTGATGATCAGCATCGATACCGTGCGTGCCAATGCGCAGACATTCGGCGTACCGTTCGAAAACGAGCTCGCACGCGTAATCATCCACGGAGTGCTGCACCTGTTGGGGTATGGAGACAAAACGCCTGAAGAAGAGGCGCATATGCATGCGCTCGAGGATAAATACCTGGCGATCCGGGAAGCGCACGACGAAGGCGAGTAAAATTGAAAGCAAGAAAAACAGTAACTGATATAGAAAGAAAAAAGGGCAGGCCGAGAGTGGCAACACAAGGAAGTCTCGGCCGGATTTTGTTTAAGCAAAAATATCCGTCCGTTTCAGGGCAATACAGCTTAAATAGCAAATAAACAACAACATGTTATTCGAATACGATATCATTGTAGTGGGAGGAGGGCATGCCGGATGTGAAGCGGCGGCAGCGGCGGCAACCATGGGTTGCCAAACGCTGTTGGTGACGATGGACATGACCAAATTCGCACAGATGTCGTGTAATCCGGCCGTAGGCGGAGTCGCAAAGGGACAGATCGTCCGTGAAATAGATGCCTTGGGCGGCCGCATGGGAATCATTACCGACCGTTCCACGATCCAATTCCGCATGTTGAACCGCTCGAAAGGCCCCGCCATGTGGAGTCCGCGCGCGCAGTGCGACAAGATGCGCTTCAGCGAATTGTGGCGCGAAACGCTCGAAAATATACCGAACCTTTACCTTTGGCAGGACAGCGTAAATGAACTGTTAGTCGCCAATGGGCACGCTCGTGGCATTAAGACCCGTATGGGGGTCGAATTTAACGCAAAAGCCGTTATCCTTACCGCCGGAACCTTCCTGGGCGGCTTGATGCATATCGGCCGCTCGCAGGCCGAAGGAGGGCGCGCCGGTGATGCGGCGTCACACGGTCTAAGCGAACAACTGGCCGCACTCGGATTCGAAGTCGGCCGCATGAAAACCGGTACGCCGGCTCGCCTGGACGCACGTACAATAGATTTCTCACAGCTCAACGAACAACCGGGCGACGAAAACCCGGGCAAATTCTCATACATCCCTGAAACAAAAGCAGTTGACAAGCAAAAACCCTGTTTTCTCGTGTACACGTCTCAAGAAGTGCACGATTTGCTGCGGAGCGGTTTTGCCGACTCACCACTCTTCAATGGAACGATCAAAGGAATCGGTCCACGATATTGCCCGAGCATCGAAGATAAACTCCGCACCTTTTCGGAAAAAAACGAGCACCAATTATTCCTCGAACCGGAAGGCGAACATACGAACGAATATTACCTGAACGGTTTTTCATCTTCACTTCCCTGGCAAGTACAAGTCGCCGCATTGCAAAAGATCAAAGGGCTGGAACATGTACACATCTACCGGCCTGGTTATGCCATTGAGTATGACTATTTTCCACCGACACAACTCTATCACTCGCTCGAAACCAAACTGATTCCAGGGCTCTATTTTGCAGGACAGGTAAACGGCACAACCGGATATGAAGAAGCTGGAGCACAGGGACTTATAGCAGGAATCAATGCCGTATTGAAACTGCGTGACGAAGAACCGCTCGTGCTCCGCCGTGACGAATCATATATCGGCGTGTTGATCGACGATTTAGTAACCAAAGGCGTGGACGAACCCTATCGTATGTTCACGAGCCGGGCCGAATACAGAATTTTACTCCGGCAAGACAATGCCGACGTGAGACTGACTCCGATCGGACACAAAATCGGCCTTGTAAGCGAAAAAAGGTACCGGGCGATGGAGCAAAAAAAATCGTCCGTAGAATCGCTTATTTCCTTCCTTCGCCGGGAGAGTGTCACGCCAGCCGATTTATTGGAGTATTTTAAAACGATCGATTCCACCCCCCTGACACAAGGCAGGAAGCTCTACGATATCCTCTTACGCAATAAAGTTACCCTAAATGGGCTGGCCGATCATCTGCCGGGGTTACAGGAGTACCTGACACAAAACCAGTGCACCGAGGAGATTGTCGAAGAAGCGGAGATCCGAATCAAGTATCATGGATACATCGAACGGGAACGGCACATCGCAGACAAGATGGTTCGACTGGAAAATATTTCGATCCGGCCAGATTTCGATTTTAATTCATTGAAGGCGCTCTCAATCGAAGCACGGCAGAAACTGACCCGAATTAAACCGTCGACCATCGGACAGGCATCCCGAATACCGGGGGTTTCCCCTGCCGACATCAATGTCCTATTGGTCTATTTCGGAAGGTAGAATTTAATTGCACAAACAAGACAAAAGTGAAAATCAGTTAATGTTCCACGTGGAACATTAACTTACAAAACAAACCTAACAACTAATATTGTTCCACGTGGAACACCTAAGCCATGGATAACAATATCTTTGATCTCTCATCGAACAACGCAGAAAAAATTTACATAAAAGGAAAATTGCATCCTATTCGTGTCGGGATGCGGCAAGTGACGCTCCAAAACGGGACTAAAGTTATCCTTTATGATACAACAGGTGTCTATACGGATAACGGATATAAAATAGATACAGGGAAAGGATTACCGAAAGTCCGTGAAGCATGGATCAAAGACCGGCTGGAAAAAGACGGCGAACTTCATACGCAATTATGGTATGCCAAACAAGGAATTATTACTCCCGAAATGGAGTACGTCGCGATTCGGGAAAGTCAGGGCTGTCCGGAAAAAGACGCAATTACTCCCGAAATGGTTAGGGATGAAATTGTCGCCGGACGTGCCATCCTGCCCTCAAACTATCGTCACCCCGAAGCGGAACCGATGATCATCGGCAATAAATTTTTGGTTAAAATCAATGCCAATATCGGAAACTCGGCCTTGGGTTCATCGATCGATGAAGAGGTGGAAAAAGCGCTTTGGGCCGTCAAATGGGGAGCCGACACCGTAATGGATCTTTCGACCGGAAAAGACATACACCAAACCCGCGAAGCGATCCTGCGTAACACCCCAGTCCCGCTGGGTACCGTACCTATGTACCAGGCTCTCGAAAAAGTGAAAGGCAAAATAGAAGACCTCAATTGGGATGTATACAAACAAACCCTGATCGAGCAAGCCGAACAAGGAGTAGATTATTTCACTATCCATGCAGGCATTTTAAGAGAACATATACCGGCAGCACTGAAGCGTGTGACCGGTATCGTATCCCGCGGTGGATCGATCATGGCCAAATGGATGAGCCACAACAATCAGGAAAATTTCCTGTATACGCATTTCGAAGAGATTTGCGAATTACTGAAAAAGTACGACATCGCTTTCTCTCTGGGAGACGGACTTCGTCCGGGTAGTATCGCCGATGCCAACGATGAAGCCCAGTTCGGTGAATTGAAAGTACTGGGAGAACTGGCCCGTATTTCACGCAAACACGATGTTCAGGTCATTATTGAAGGTCCCGGACACGTACCGATGCACCTCATACGCGAGAATATGGAGAAACAGATAGAATGGTGCGACGAAGCCCCGTTCTACACATTAGGACCGCTTGTAAGCGATATCGGAGCCGGATATGACCACATAACTTCGGCCATAGGCGGCGCAATGATCGGTTGGATGGGGACATCAATGCTTTGTTACGTAACAACCAAAGAGCATCTTGCATTGCCGAATCGCGACGATGTACGGGAAGGAGTAGTAACTTTCAAGCTTGCCGCCCATGCTGCGGATATCGCCAAAGGACATCCGGGGGCAGCGGAACGAGACCTGCAAATGAGTAAAGCGCGCTTCGACATGCGTTGGAACGATCAGTTCAATTTATCGCTCGATCCGGAGCGGGCACGCAAAATGCATTTTGAAATGATCGGATCGGGTGCCGATCATTGTTCGATGTGCGGGCCGCATTTTTGTGCCATGAAAATTACGAAATCGATCTAATTCTATACCTATTCAATTCATTTTTTACGAAAACGACTTTCCTTACAAAAAATTTTGAGCAAAAAAATTTATTATACTCAGAAAGTCGAATTCGGAACTTCGATTAACAGAGAAAATTCCAAACAAATAAATCTCTGAAAAGCAAATTATTGAAATCAAAAAGCCGAAACTTTAAAAGTTTCGGCTTTTTACTATTTAAAATAAACGATTTATTTCGTCAATTCAAACGTCATTTGTGCAAGAGCCCGGTATGGTATCCCGTTTCGCATTGCAGGTTGCCAACCTCGAACGGCCTTGTCATAAATTTGGTCGATAATCACCTTCGAATACTGCCGCAACGTATCGCTCAACGGTACAATCCTATGGATCATACCGTTTTCGTCAATATCCGCCTCGATCACAAAAACCGTGGCACTATCTTTCTTTAATAAAGAACGGTCTTCAATCGTCCGATTGATATCGGCCAGTAAAATTTCAGGTAATTTCACCAACGAATTACCTTTGAAAGAGGGCGGAGTGTATTTGAAATTCTCATTTTCTACGAAATTGCATCCAGCCCCGGAGAAAATCCGCCTGTTCCGGTCGTACACCAACCGGATAATCGGTGTCTCTTGTGTGACAAAAAAGCTGAACTTCCGTAATCCGATTACCATCCGCACTTCGGTTTTTCCGGAGTTACAGAGGGAATCGGTAATCGTAACCGGTCCGTTCATCACCCGGAAATCGTGTTTGACCTTCTCAAAATCCGCTTTGCTATAACTGCGCACCGACGTATAACCTGGTGTAGTTATATATATCTGATAATCAATATTTTGAGGAAATAATAATTGACTCAGTCCGGTAAAAAGAAGTAAAAAAAATCCGAATTTTGCGAACATTTTTACGAATTAATTGTCATTCAAACCGTTAACCAAACTTTTAAAATCAATCGCTAAAAATCTATCGTACCCAACGTAAAACGAATTGGCAGATCCGGTTATTTCGCAGCCATTTTTGACCAACTGTCTTTCAAGGTAACAGTACGGTTGAAAACGGGTTTTTCAACGGAAGAATCCTTGTCGGCACAGAAATATCCGATCCGTTCGAACTGATATTTGCTCCCGGGAGCCGTCCCGGCGAGCGAAGGTTCCACATATCCCTTCACAACGGTCAAAGAAGCCGGATTTAAGTAATCTTTAAAGGTCTTGCCTTCCTCGATATCATCGAGGCTCTCGCGTGTAAATAAACGGTCGAAAAGGCGTATTTCCGCCTCTTTGGCATGCGGTGCCGAAACCCAGTGGATGACCCCCTTCACTTTCCGGCCATCGGAAGATTGACCTCCCTTGGACATCGGATCGTAAGTACAGCGCAACTCCACGATTTCGCCCTGTTCGTTTTTAATTACCTCATTGCAACGGATCAGGTAAGCATACCGCAAACGCACTTCATTTCCGGGTGAAAGGCGGAAATATTTTTTGGGGGGAACTTCCATGAAATCGTCCCGTTCGATATAGACTTCACGCGAAAAAGGCACTTCACGATGTCCGGCCGATTCATCTTCGGGATTATTGACACAACTGATCATTTCGGTCTCTCCCTCAGGGTAATTGGTAATCACCACCTTGATCGGATTCAGCACTGCCATACGGCGTTCAGCGCGTTTGTTAAGGTCCTCGCGGACACAGAATTCCAGCAGTCCCAGGTCGATCACGTTATCGCGCTTGGCCACACCCACCTTGTCGGCAAACATCCGGATGCTCTCGGGGGTATATCCCCTGCGACGCAGCCCGCAAATCGTCGGCATACGGGGATCGTCCCATCCCATGACGATTCCTTCCTGCACGCACTGGAGCAGCTTACGCTTGCTCATCATCGTATAGGTCAGGTTCAAACGAGCAAACTCGTATTGATGGCTTTCAAAAATACCGAGCTGCTGAATAAACCAGTCGTATAACGGGCGGTGCACATCGAATTCGAGCGTACAAATCGAATGGGTAATGCCTTCGATCGAATCGGACTGCCCGTGAGCATAGTCGTACATCGGGTAAATACACCATTTGTCGCCCGTACGGTGATGTTCCGAATGAAGAATACGATACATAATCGGATCCCGCAACAACATGTTGGGATGGGCCATATCGATCTTTGCACGGAGTACTTTCTCGCCGTCGGCAAACTCCCCGGCCCGCATGCGGGCAAACAGGTCTAAGTTTTCTTCCACGCTGCGGTTGCGCCACGGACTCTCCTTACCCGGCACCGTTACTGTGCCCCGATTCAGGCGTATCTCCTCCTGAGACTGGTCATCGACATAGGCTTTTCCCTTGCGGATCAGCTCAACAGCCCAATCATACAGTTGTTCGAAATAGTCGGAAGCATAGTGCTCTTCGGCCCATTGGAAACCGAGCCAATTGACATCTTCTTTAATCGAATCGACATACTCGACATCCTCCTTGACCGGGTTTGTATCGTCGAAGCGAAGGTTGCAAAGGCCACCGTAGCGCTTGGCAAGACCGAAATTAAGGCAGATACTTTTGGCATGGCCGATATGCAGGTAGCCGTTGGGTTCAGGCGGGAAACGCGTATGAATCTGTTTTACCGCGCCGTCAGCAAGGCTCTTTTCTATAATTTCTTCCAGAAAATTAAGCGACCTCTCGGTAGAAACCGCCTCTTCGTTGACCGTACTCATAATTTCGGATTAATAGACTTCTGGCTACAAAAATAAGTTATTTTGCGGACAAACCGCTCTTTAAGATACATTTTAAAACGGTTTGCATATAAAATGAGAAGGGGACTTCGGCAATCGCTTCGCGAATACCGAAGTCCCCTTTCAATGGGCCACGTTTTTTACCTAACGTACCAACGTCAATTCATCGATCAGTCTGGTCGCCCCGGCATACTTTTCTATGACGAACAAAACATAACGGATATCGACGCTGATCGTACGCTGCAACCGGGGTTCGAACGCGATATCCCCGCTCATCGCCTCCCAGTTACCGTCGAATGCAAGGCCTACCAGCTCACCTTTGCCGTTAAGCACGGGACTGCCGGAATTACCGCCGGTAATGTCGTTATTGCTCAGGAAACCCACACGCACGGTACCTTCTTCGGCATACTGGCCGAAATCCTTGGCACGGTACAGCTCCTTAAGTTTTTCCGGAACTGTAAATTCCATCGGATTCGACGTATCCTCCTTGGCAATCACACCGTCCAGGGTAGTATAATAGTCGTAAATAACGCCGTCCGCAGGCCGGTAAGGAAGTACCTGTCCGTAAGTAAGCCGCATAGTGAAATTGGCATCGGGATAGAATTTCCTGTCCGGTTGCATTTCCAGCAGACCAGCAATGAAAAGGCGGTGCCCGCGGCGGTATTTTTTGGCTATTTCCGACAATTTTTTCGCATCCCGCCCGAACGACTGCATCACCGACTTATTGAGCCGGTAAGCCGGATCGTTTTTCAGTTTTTCAATATCCGGATCCTTTAAGAACGCCTCAAACTGTTGCCGGGAAGCGAAAATCGAATTATCGTACAGGAAATCCACATATCGTTCCACATCTCCGGCAAACAGGCTGTCGATTCGATTCAGCTCGACCGGACGATCCTCTTTCGACAGGCTGTCGTATACGATCCGGATCATCCGTTTGGCTATCTTCCGGTCCGTAGGCGGGTTGTAATCCTTATACATGCCGGACAGTCCCTTACCCAGTGCTGCCAACACCACCGTATCCAACCGCGTGGAATCCTTTTTCAGCAGCCTGTTCCCCACTCCTGCCATTGCGATGATCTCAGTTCCCCGCAACAACGCTTCGGAAATGTACTGCCGGTAATTTTCATACGGAATCCGCTCGGCGACAGACTCCTTAATCAGTTTCAACGCATCGCCGTACTTCGCCTGACGGGCGGGATCGGCAGCCGCCCAGGCCTGAAACTGTGCTTCCAAAGCCTCTTTCTGCCCCTTCACATTCAGTTTGCGCAACCCGCGGCTCTCACCGATCGAGTTCTTCCAGTAATTCGAAGAACCGGCGTATTTGTTCGCATACTGCAGGCGTACCTTCTCACTGGCCTGCATATCCTCCATCATCAGTTTCTGCCGTTCGCCGCGAATAAAGATCCGGTTCGGATTGTCCACGTTCAGCACCTGATCGATCTCGAAAGAGGTCATGTAACGCTCGGTCGATCCGGGAAAACCCATGATCATCATATAATCGCCCGGTTTTACCCCTTTCAGCGATATTTTCAAATGGGTCGGCGTCGCATAAGGTATATTGTCTTTGGAATACGGTGCCGGTTTACCATCCTTATCGGCATAAACCCGGAAAACCGAAAAGTCGCCCGTATGGCGCGGCCACATCCAATTGTCGGTATCTCCGCCGAATTTGCCGATCGAAGAGGGCGGGGTTCCTACCAGGCGCAGGTCGGTATACTGTTCCACAACGAACAACAGATATTGATTCCCGCCGAAAAACGATTTGACAAACGCCTCTTTAGAACTCTTTTCCGGCAACGCTTCCTTTACGATCTTATCGGACAGTTCGTCAACCTGTTTCTGCCGTTGCTGCTCGCTCATCGAATCACTCAGAAAAGGCAGAATCCTATCCGAAACATCCTCGATGCTGCGGATAAAGGTAACCGACATGCCCGGACAAGGCAACTCCTCTTTGTAATCCATCGCCCAAAAACCGTTTTGCAGATAGTCGTGTTCGACGCTGCTGAGCCGCTGTATAGAACCGTAACCGCAATGGTGGTTGGTAAAGACCAGTCCGTTGGGTGATACGATCTCTCCGGTGCACCCGCCGCCGAAAATGACAATTGCATCCTTCAGCGATGTACCGTTGAGGTTATAAATCTGCTCGGCCGAAAGCTTGAGCCCTTTGGCCTTCATATCCTTAATATTCAGCTTCTGCAGGTAAGGCAGCAGCCACATTCCTTCGTCAGCCCGGACTTGCACGGCTGCCAGCAGCAAACAGCAAAGGGCCATTCCCCATCTTTTCATTTATCGTTTGGTTTTAGTTTGGATTCGCGAATTCTCGCATGTGCAAAACGCTTTGTCACGCAAATATATCATTAATCAGCGTTTGGCAGCAAGCATATTGCGGATGGAACGCTCGGCCCGGCGGCGGATCGACTCTTCGATGACCACCTCGGGCGTTTCGTCACGCAATGCCGCGTACATTTTGTCGAGCGTAACGAGTTTCATGTACGAACAGTCGTTGCATCCGCATGTCGAATCGGACGGGGGAGCCGGAATGAAACGTTTCGACGGATTGTCCTTGGCCATCTGGTGCAGGATACCCGGTTCGGTGACGACGATAAACGTGTCGGCATCGCTCTGCGTCGCATAGTTGAGCAGCGCGGCCGTACTGCCGACATAGTCGGCGACCAGCAACACGGGCTTTTTGCATTCCGGATGTGCCAGCACTTTGGCTTCGGGGTATTGTTTTTTCAATTCGATAATCTTCTCGAGGGAGAATTCCTCATGCACATGGCACGCACCGTCCCATACCACCATATCGCGTCCGGTAACACTCTGGATGTAATTGCCCAGGTTGCGGTCCGGCGCAAAGACGATCTTGGCGTTCACCGGCAATGAACGCACGATCTCGACGGCGTTGCTCGACGTACAGCAGATATCAGTCAGGGCCTTTACCCCCACTGACGTATTGACATAGGAGACCACCGTATAACCGGGATACCGTTCCAGAAACTTTGCGAACGCCGATGCTTCGCACGAATCGGCCAACGAACAACCCGCCGCCGGATCGGGCAGCAGTACCTTCTTATCCGGTGAAAGTATTTTGGCCGTCTCGGCCATGAAATGAACGCCCGCAAACAGGATGATATCCGCATCTGTCTGTGCGGCCTTTTCGGAAAGCGCGAGCGAATCGCCGGTAAAATCGGCTGCTTCCTGAATTTCCGGACGTGTATAGTAGTGAGCCAGAATTACGGCGTTTTTCTCTTTGGCCAATTGCCGGAGCTGTTCGATCCGGCGAAGTTGGTCGGGTGAAAATTTTTCGGATTTCATAGGCAGCAGTGTGAACAGTTCTTTTTTATATTTTTATTTCCTTTTTAAAATTTAAAAAGAAAAGAATAATAATAAAAGGCGTTGGCCGTGTTGATAATTCCGAGGAACTATTTTGGATGATAAAATGTAAAGTTAATAAAAACAATCCATCAACATATCATATTGCTTCGGTAAGTGTCCATGCCCCTTTTTTATCCGGTTATCGACAGTTGTCGGTAAGCGTTGCCAACATATCGACATCCGATCGGCCGCGTCCCGGACCGGTGGAAAACCCGATAAGAGAGTGTTGAAAGATCACAGCAAAAAAAGTTTGCATCTCTGCTAAAAACGTCTATATCAACTCAACGATCGAACAAACAATAGCCCGGATGAGAAAACTTTCATTTTCGATACACACCGGTTTAATGTTCTGTTAACAATTTATTAAAACGATCTTCGGTGTGATAAATAGTTGGAAGCGAGTTTACTGACAGACAGTGTGGAAAAAGTTATCGTCAGTGTCCCGTCTTTTCCAATTCCGTTACGAGGTTTTTAGCCAAACCGGTGTAAAAGGCGGCGGAGGTGCTCTCCTGCGTGGCGACCGGCGTTCCTGCATCGGCCGCTTCGCGGACGCTCTGGATAAGCGGAATTTCAGCCAGCAACGGTATGTTTTCACTGCGGGCCAACTCCTGTGCTCCTCCTTTACCGAAGATGTAGTACCGGTTTGCAGGCAGTTCTGCCGGTGTGAACCAGGCCATGTTTTCCACAATGCCCAATACGGGAATATTGATCTGCTTGGCCCGGAACATCCCGATGCCGCGCCGGACGTCGGCCAGTGCGATCTTTTGCGGCGTGCTGACGATGATCGCCCCGGAAATTTTCAGGTCCTGCATCAGCGAGAGGTGGATATCACCCGTGCCGGGAGGCATGTCGATCAGCAGGAAATCCAGTTCTCCCCAATCGGTCTGGTGGGTCAGCTGGCGCAGTGCATTGGTCGCCATAGGGCCCCGCCAGATCAAAGCGTCTTTCGGGTTGATGAAAAACCCGATCGACATTACTTTGACCCCCATGCTGAGCGCCGGATAGATACGCGGCGTTCCCTCTTCCTCTTCATCGCCGGCGGGTTGGTAACCTTCCACGCCGAACATCGTCGGCATCGAGGGACCGTAAATATCGGCGTCGAGAATGCCTACTCTGTAGCCCATTCGCTGCAGGGCGACCGCCAGATTGGCCGTGACGGTGCTTTTCCCTACGCCTCCCTTGGCCGAACTGACCGCGATAATGTGCTTGATCCCGCCCGTCCAGCTTCCCGGTTCCGGTTTTTTGGGTTCTATTTTTTTAGGGGGTGCCTCTTTGATGAAGACCGAAATATGACCGGCATATTGCGGAAATGTTTCGGACAGGATGGTTTCGCACGCCTTTTTCAGCGATGCGGCGAACGGGTCGCGGCTGCGGGAAAACGCGAGCGTGAACTGGATCTTGTCTCCGGTTACGATCAGGTTTTCAATCATACCTTGCGAGACGAGGTCAGTGCCTGTTTCGGGGTGTTGCACGCGGCGCAGGACTTCCAGAATATCGTTTTGGTCCATTGTGACGGATGTTTAATAGTTGTACGCAAAGGTAATAAACTGCTCAGGATCTCCCAAAAGTTACTATTTTTGTGCAGGTAGCCTGCGAAAGTTCCTCCAGGCCGGATTACACCGGACGTTTTGCCGGTGGCCGGTCCTCTTGCAGACCGGAAAAACCGGGCATAGGTTTTCGGAACGGGATTTGTCCTGAACTGGAAATCTTTCAAAACAGGGACCAAATGCAGTCGAACGGTACGGAGTACCTAAACAATCACAAGATGAACGCATTTTTCAAAACATTTTTCGCTTCGCTGCTTGCCGTAGTGGCCGGCGGCATTCTTTTCGCCGTGTTGGGTGTAATGGTTCTGGTCGGAATCGGCGTGAGTGCCCTCTCCGGCAGTACGGCAGCGGTCTCCTCGCCCGCGGCGCATACGGTCCTGAAGATCGACCTGGCGACGCCGGTCGTGGACAACCCTTCGCAGGGAGCGCTCTCATCGCTCGATTGGGTGACGATGCGGATGAACCGCGAGCTCGGCCTGCTCGATGTGCTCGGCGCACTCGAACGGGCCGAATCCGACAAGCATATCGATGGTATTTACCTGAACCTGTCGCCGGTGATGCCGCTCGGGATGGCGACGATGGAGGAGCTGCGCGACGCATTGGTCAAATTCAAGGAGCGTTCGGGCAAGTTCGTGGTAGCTTATTCCGATTTTTATACCCAGGGTACTTATTACCTCAGTTCAGTGGCCGACCGTCTTTACCTCAATCCCCAGGGAACTTTGCTGTGGAAGGGGCTTTCGTCGAACGTGATGTTTTATAAAGGGTTGCTCGACAAGCTCGGTGTCCGGCCCGAAGTGATCCGGCACGGTGCTTATAAAGCCGCCGTGGAACCGTTTATTATGGACCGGATGAGTCCCGAGAACCGTCGGCAAACCGAAGAGTTGATCGGCACGATCTGGTCGCATGTCGTGGGGGGAATCGCTCGTGCGCGGTCGCTCGACTCGGCGGCACTGCAACAGTATGCCTCGACCCTTGCCATCGGCGATGCTGCGCTTGCAGTGGAGAAAAAAATGGTCGATTCACTCGCTTACAGCGCTGATATGGAGGCGATGCTGGCCGGGATGACAGGGCAGCAGGAGACCCGGTTCATTTCGTTGGAAGATTATGTGATGCAGGGTCAGGTCGGCAGCAGCGGCGGTAAAGGATCCGGCAACCGGATCGCCGTGCTCTATGCTGAAGGCGATATTGTGGACGGAGAGGCTCCGGAACGTGAGGTGGGCGGCGAGACGCTTGCGGCGAAACTGGCCGATTTGCGCCGGGATGAGGAGGTCAAGGCCGTGGTGCTGCGGGTCAATTCGCCCGGGGGCAGTGCGCTTGCTTCGGAGGTGATCTGGCATGAGATGGAACTGCTCCGTGCGGAAAAGCCGGTCGTCGTTTCGATGGGTAACGTAGCCGCATCGGGGGGATATTATATCGCGTGTCCGGCTGATGTGATCCTTGCCTCTCCCACTACGATCACCGGGTCGATCGGGGTATTCGGGCTGCTGTTCAATGCCGGGCAGGGATTGAAGGATAAACTCGGCGTTACGGTGGATGTCGCCAAGACCAATCCGTCGGCCGATATAGGGCTTCCGTTCCGGGAGGTATCCCCCGCCGAGCGGGATTATCTGCAACACAATGTCGAGCGAGTCTATGCAGGGTTTGTCAAGCATGTAGCCGAAGGACGCAACCTGACTGAAGCACAGGTGGACAGTATCGGCGGCGGCCGGGTATGGTCCGGCGTCAGCGCGCTTGACAACGGGCTGATCGATGCCTGGGGCGGCCTTTCCGATGCGATTTCGCTCGCGGCCGATCGAGCCGGGGTCGGCGACGATTTCAGCATCAGCGTACCGAGCCAGGCGCCCGACCTGTTCACACGCATCTTTACGCTGCTTTCGGCCCGGGCCGGCGTGGATCATTTGCAAAACGGGCTGGGCGAACTGTACCGGGAGTATGCCGGATTACAGAAGATCCTTTCACGGCAGGGAGTGCAGGCCGTAATGCCCTACCGGTTGGAAATCCGTTGAATGACTGCCGAATACTGAGTGTTCCGGTGCCGGAGAGGGGTTTTGCGCGGCATTTGCCGTGAAAAATTTGACATTCAGTCTTTTTTAGTTACTTTTGAAGATTGGAACGATTCGGTATGTTGCGTACGCTTTGGGCCGCTCCGCTGGCTTGGATATACGGACTGGTCGTCGGGATCAGGCACAAGCTTTTCGACCTGAAGATTCTCAGGAGCGAAGAGTTCGATATCCCTATTGTATGCGTCGGAAACCTCACTGTCGGCGGTACCGGCAAGACTCCCGTCACGGAATACCTGATCGAATATTTCGCATCGCGCTATAACATAGCGGTGCTTTCGCGCGGATACAAACGCAAAACGCGCGGGTTCGTGCTTTCGGATGTCCGCTCGTCGTTCCGGGCGATCGGTGACGAACCCAAACAGATCAAGCTGAAATATCCGGAGATTCCGGTGGCCGTCTGCGAGCGCAGGGTCGAAGGGATCAGGCGCCTGAGGGAGGCGCACCCCGAAGTGAACCTGATTATTCTGGATGACGCATTCCAGCACCGTTATGTCGAATCGTGGGTCAACATCCTGTTGATGGATTACAACAACCCGATCTACCACGACTCTTTCCTGCCCCAGGGGACGCTGCGCGACAGCCGCAGCCAGCTTTACCGGGCCAATTTCGTGCTGGTGACCAAATGTCCCGAAACAATCAATCCGCTTGATATGCGTATCGTTAAGAAACGGCTCGAACTGTTTCCTTACCAGTCGCTCTATTTTTCGCGGATGGCCCAGGGGTACCCGGTGCCGTTGTTTCCCGAACAGATCGGGCGTGCGGTTCAGCCTCATGATCCGGTGATCGTGATGAGCGGAATTGCGAATCCGAAACCGCTTGTAAGTGCCCTTTCACAGCATCATAAGATCGTGGGCAAGCTTTTGTTCGACGATCATCACACTTACCGCATGCGCGATATGGAGCGGTTGAAACGCATGCTCGCCGAGTCCCCGGAACATACGGCCGTCGTCGTGACCGAAAAAGATGCGGTTAAACTGACCAACCGCAAGAAAATTCCGTTGGAAATCCAGCGGAGAATCTACTATGCACCGATCCACGTGGAATTTATCGGAGACCGTGAGGAGAGGTTCTTACACCAACTTGAACAGTATGTTACAACAAATCAAAAATACAGCGTCCTTCATCCGGAATAAGGTTGATTTCAAACCCCAGGTGGGCATTATCCTGGGCAGCGGGCTAGGCGGCCTGGCGGACAATATTCAGGTCATTGCACAACTCGATTATAAAGATATTCCGGGTTTTCCGGTCTCGACGGTTGCCGGCCATGCCGGACGGTTGATTTTCGGGATGCTCGGCGGCAAGCGTGTCGTGGCCATGCAGGGACGGTTCCATTATTATGAAGGTTACACACCGCAGCAGGTGGTTTTCCCGGTGCGCGTGCTGAAAATGCTCGGGATCGAATACCTGTTCGTGTCGAATGCCGGCGGCGGAGTCAATCCTGATTTCCATGTCGGCGACGTGATGGTAATCACAGATCACATTAATATGATTCCCAATCCGTTGATCGGGCCTAATCCGGAAGAACTGGGGCCCCGTTTTCCCGATATGAGCGAAGCGTACAGCCGGAAGCTGATCGCGCTGGCTGACGGGATAGCCGAACGTGAGGGAATTGCGTTGCAACACGGTTGCTACTGGGGTGGAACGGGCCCGACGTACGAGACACCGGCTGAATATCGTTTTTTCCACATTGCAGGGGCCGATTCGGTGGGAATGTCCACTACCCCCGAAGTGATCGCCGCGCGGCATATGGGACTGCCCGTGTTTGCCGTATCGGTCATTACGAACATCGGCCTGTCCGGTCTGAAATCCACGCACGAAGAGGTGCAGCAGGAGGGCCGCAAGGCCCAGCAGAAAATGGCCCGGCTCTTTATTGCGCTGCTGGAAGCGTTATAACCGAAACCCGGCAGGGGATTCTGACGGGGCCGCCGATCCCGGCAGAGGCCGTAACCGGAAGGAAAGCCGGTCGGACGTGGAATGCCGGTAATGGAATAAGGAGAGAAATGATGCGCAGGCAACGAAAGCCACAAGGCGTGGCCGCGTATGGACTAGTCAATAAAAGTATAAAGCGATGATCAACAAAGTGATTTTGATCGGCAATGTGGGAGCCGATCCCGAAGTGAGAGCGCTCGAAGGCGGTGTCAAGGTGGCGCGCCTGCGGATCGCAACGACCGAGCGGATCTACAACCGCCAGACACAGGAAACCAAGGAGCATACCGAATGGCATAACGTGACGCTGTGGCGTAACCTGGCCGACGTGGCCGACCGCTTTATCCGCAAGGGAAGCCAGGTCTATATCGAGGGAAGCCTCCGCACGAGGGACTGGACGGACAAAGACGGCAATAAACGCTATGCGACCGAAATTGTCGCCAACGACCTGAAGATGCTCGGGCGCCGCGGGGATGCACCTGCCTCGGGGGCAGACAACTCTTACGGAGGATCTTATGGCGGCGCAGCGCAATCTTCGCAGTCCTCCCCTTCCCCGTCCGGCGATATTGCCGCATCGGCTCCGCAGGAAGTGGACGATCTGCCGTTCTGACGCCTGTTTGTTAATAACTGTACCGAAACATGAGTAACAACGACTGGAAAAGCCGGCTCAACGTCGTCTATTCGACCAATCCCGATTTCCAATACGAACAGGAGCAGGCCGAGACGGCCGAAACATTGCCGCCCGCACGGCAAAACCTGCGGGTTTGGCTCGACCGCAAGCAGCGGGCAGGCAAACAGGTGACTCTGGTTAAAGGTTTCGTCGGCGGCGACGACGACCTGAAAGAGTTGGGACGCCTGCTCAAAAGCAAATGCGGTGTGGGCGGTACGGCGAAAGAGGGCGAGATCGTCATTCAGGGCGATTTCCGTGACCGCGTAGTCGAAATCCTGCTCCGGGAGGGATACCGGGTCAAAAAAGCGGGCAGCTGAGCATGGTGTGCCGACTTCTCCTGCGTTTGTGTTGCCTGTGGGCATGCTGCGCGGCGCTTCCGGCCTGGGGGCAGTACTATGACTGGGGCCGGTCGCCGGCCGGTATTCGCTGGATGCAGGTCGAAGGGCCGCGAGGCAAGATCGTTTATCCCGATTATTTCAGCGGGGGCGCTGCGCAGGTGCTTTCGGTGATGGAGGGTATTACGCCGACGATGACCTACGGGTTCAGCTACAAACCGTTGAAGGTCCCGGCGGTACTGCATACCCAGAATTTCAATGCGAACGGCATCGTGATGTGGGCGCCCAAGCGGATGGAGCTCGAACTGATCCCGGACCTGGCTCCCTATGCCCAGCCGTGGTTCAAGCAATTGGTGGCGCACGAGTCGCGCCATACCGTCCAGTACGGCAATCTGTACCGCTCCTTTATGAAACCACTGGGCTGGTTCATCGGCCAGCAGTCGGGCCTGATCAGCCAGGCGTTGATTCCGGTGTGGCTGCTCGAAGGCGACGCCGTACAGGCCGAGACGCAGATGGCTTCGTTCGGGCGCGCGTTGCAGCCCTCGTTTACGATCGGATACCGCGCCTATATGGCCGAAGGCACCAAACGATATGTGCCCGATAAATGGTTCTGCGGGTCTTACAAGGATTACATTCCCGATCACTATCAGTTGGGTTATCAGATGACCGCATGGTCCCGCGAGCGTTACGGCGACGATATCTGGGACCGCGTGGCGAGGTACAGTTCTAAATACCCTTATACGATCCTTACGACGCATTGGGCGTTGGGCAAGTATTACAAAACCAGCCCGACTAAGATGTTGTGGCATACCTTCGGCGACCTGAAGGCATTTTGGGATTCGCTGCCGCCCCGTTCGAACAGCGCTTCGCTGATTCCGACCCCTACCACCAGCTATACGGTCTATACCGCGCCGATAGCACTCAACGATACTACAATTCTGGCGCTCAAACGCGATCTCGACCGGCCCAGCCGGATCGTAAAGGTCGATCCCCGTTCGGCAGGGGAGAAAAAGCTGTTTTATACCGGTTGGGTGGGTACGGCACCTGTTATGCGCGACAGCACGCTGTATTGGAGTGAGTACCGCAGCAGTATTTTTTGGGATCAGCGCGTCAATGCCCGCGCAGTGAGCTACGACCTGCGTAACGGCCGGAAGCGCCTGTTGCGCAACCGTGAAAACGCCCTTTATCCGACTCCGCTTCCGGATGGCCGAGTTGCCTCCGTGGGATACGATTATACCGGCCGTTATTCCATAGATTTCGGCGGCGGCCGCTCGTTTGCGGTACCAGACACGCTTTCGGTGCACGGGTTGGCTTACGACGATCTGACCGGTACACTGGCCTTTATTACACTCGGCGACGCCGGCATGTCGATCTGCCGGATCGACACCTGCAGCGGGCGGATTGCACCGATTACGCAGCCGGGCTATACGAGTATCTACAACCTGCGGGCCGGGGCGGGCAAGTTAACTTTCAATTCGATCGCGTCGGGCTATGACGAAGTGCATGTGTACGATCTGGCCCGAGGCGAGGAGTTCCGGGTGACGACCTCGCGTTACGGTTCGGTTTCGCCCTCTGCTCCCGTACCCGGCAGTGATAAACTGTACATGACGACGTATACGCTCGGTGGTTACCGTCTTTCGCACCAGCGTATGGACGGCGATTCGATGCAGCGTATCGCTTATTCCCGTCTGCCGGAGAACATTGTCAATCCGCCGCGCCGGAAATGGGATGTAGTTAACCTCGATACGGTTCGGCTTGCGCGGACGATCGATTCGACACACCGGGTGAAGCGTTACCGCAAAGGGCTGCACCTGTTCAATCCGCACAGTTGGGCGCCCTGGAGTTTCAACCCGTCGAAAATCGCCGACGAGAACAAGCTCGATATAGGCTTTGGGGCTACGGTCATGTCGCAGAACCTGCTGACCAGCACCGAAGCGTATCTTTCGTACGGTTATAGCGGGAAAGGGCATCGGGTGCGCGGGTCGTTCGGTTATTACGGGTTGGCCCCGAAATTCGATTTCGCGTTCGATTATGGCGGCGGCAAGCAGTTGATCTATGGCGAAAAGGTACCCGAGGCACTTCCGGTTTCGCTGAGCAACCATTTTCAGTTCACGGTGGACGTTTCGTTGCCGATGACGCTTGCCTCGGGCTATCATATCCGTACGCTGACACCTTTTGTCCAGTTTTATTACCTCAACGCCCTGCTCTACAAGCAGCAAAGTACCTCTTATGAAAAAGGGGTGACGCGGGGTGTGGCGGGACTGAGTTTTATCGACAACGTACGGATGGGGACACGCGATTTCCTGCCCCGGTGGGGATACGCGGTCAAATTTACGACGGTGGGGGCGCCGTTCCGGAGCGATTTCGGAACGATCTATTCGCTTTACGGACGTGTTTACACGCCGGGTGTGGCCCGCCACCACAGCCTGACGCTGCGCGGGAATGTGCAATACCAACCTGTCGATCGGTATAATTTCTACTACAAGGAGCTCTATCCGCGCGGGGCCGATTACGACGTGGTGGCAACGCGTTACGCCGCCTTCTCGGCCGATTACCAATTGCCGCTCTGCTATCCGGACGGCGGTATCAACAGCATCGTCTATTTCAACCGTATCCGGCTGAACCTCTATTATGATTTTGCCCGCTTCATCGGGATTTCTTCCGGCTCCGCGACCCATTCCGGCCGGGCTACCACCCTTTGGTCGTACGGCGGTATCGTTACGTTCGATATGCGGTTGGTGCGCATGCCCAAGAACGATACGTCGCTGGGCGTGTACGTCTACAAACCGAGCGATCGTAACGGCGTCGTGACGGGTGTCAATCTTTCGCTACCGTTGTAAACCGGGTTTGGCGTTCGGCTCCCCGCACCGTTTCGAGTGCGACGAGGTAGGCCGAAGCCGTCCAGCCGAGCATAAAACTGCAGGGATATTCATCGTCGTTGATCCTGCCGTCGCGCGTATATTTTTCCCACAAAAAACCAGGGTGGCGCGTGCCGTCTCCGTATTTGAACGGCCGGTGCGTGGCCGGCTGCGGGTCGAGGTAGTTGCGCGTGACCGTATTGAGCCATTTCAGGGCTATATGCTGCGCCTCTTCCCGGTAGCCGTAACGGAGCATCGCTTCGATCGCGAGTTGCTGGATCGGCGCCCAAACCGCGCTGTGTCCCCATTGGTAGGCGATTTTTTGAGGAGTGGTTTCACAGACGACCAGGCCGCCCGGCGAATCGAACAACGGCAGGTTTTCACGGACCCGCTCGGCGTGCCGGGCAGTGGCAAAACCGAAATGCAGCGGCATCAGGGCGGCAAGGGATCCTACCGGCGAACGGCGGCGGTTCACGAAATCGTAATCGAGGTACAGCCCGCGCATTTCGTCCCAGCAATATTTTTCGATCAGCCGCGCACGTTTCTCTGCCTTTTGTTCCCATTTCCGGCCGTCGGAAAGGCCCAGTTCGCGTTCATAATAGGCGAGGTCTTTTTCGTAGCCGTAGAGGTAGCTGTTCAGGTCTACCGGGATATAGTCCATGCATCGCCCTTCGAACCGGGGCGTAAAGTCCATGCATTCGGCTTCGGCCATGCGGTGGGCGGCCATTCGTATTTTGGTTTCACGGGGGGCGCCGGGATCGAGTCCGAAACGCCCTTTCAGCACGCGGTCGTAAAAGGTGGCGAGAGCGGCCGTATCGGAATGGTGTCCGTAACGTTGCAGCCCTTTCACCGGGGTCGAATGGTCTTCGATCGTGTTACCGTCCGTATTGGTCCAAAATTCGTACTCTTTCAGCACCGCCCGGTACGCACGGTGCAGCCATGCGGTGTCTTTGCCGGGTGTAAGTTCCCAGTATCGCCGTACGCTCATCGAGAAGCAGGGAGTCTGGCTGCGGTCTTCGCCCCATCCCGAAGCATTCGGGATAAAACCGAGTTTATCGATCTGCCAGATCATGCAGTCGAGGTTGTTGCGGGCCAATTCCGTTTCGCCGCAGCGCAGCAAACCCTCGTTGTGGAAATAGAGATCCCAGTAATAGAGTGTCCCGGGATTCAGCCCGTACAGGTACGATACCGGAAAATCGGGATTTTTCTCGACGAAATTGTGCCAGTTGTTTCGGATGTAAGTTTCTATTTCGTTCCATTTTTCGGGGCGGTACGGTTCGGGAGCCGGGCGCAGAGGGACCTCAGCGCTCAAGATCAGGGGCAACGCGAATAATGCCGTGCAAAATGCGCACAGAGGACGAAAACAGTTCATAGTCGGATTGTTGAGGATTATTGCCGAACTAAATCCAGGGCCCGCAGGAACGTCGAGGCGGTCCACCCCATCATGATGCTGCAGGGGTATTCGCTGTCGTTGATCTGTCCGTCGCGGGTGTATTTTTCGTAGAGGAATCCCGGATGACGCGTGCCGTCTCCGTATTTGAACGGCCGGTGCGTAGCCGGTTGCGGATCCAGGAAATTCGAAGTAACGGTGTTGAGCCATTTGAGGGCTATGCGTTGCGCGGCAGCGTCATAACCGTAATTTTCGAGCGCACCCATCGCGAGGAACTGTACCGGGGCCCATACCGCCCCGTCGCCCCACTGGTAGAGGATCGGCTGCTCGGAACGCTCGCAGACGACCAGTCCGCCCGGGGAGTCGAACATCGGCAGGTTTTCCACGATCTGCGCTGCCTCCTGCTTCGATGCGAAACCCCAGTATAACGGCATGACGGTGATGACCGAGGCAATGGGACTGTGGCGCTTATTGACAAAATCGTAATCGAGGTAAAGTCCCCGCCGGTCGCTCCACAGGTATTTGCGGATCAGCGCCGCACGTTTGTCGGCGCGTTTTTCCCAGGCGCGGCCGTCGGAAATGCCCAGTTCGCGTTCGAGCCGGCCGAGCTCTTTCTCGTATTGGTAGAGGTTCGAGTTCAGGTCTACCGGAATGAAATCCATGCACCGCCCTTCGAAACGCGGGTTGAAATCCATCGTTTCGGCTTCGGCGAGTCGATGGCCCGCGATGCGGATCTTTTCGCTCGCAGGCACATTTTTTTCGAGGTGGAAGCGTCCCTGCAACACTTTGTCGTAAAAGCTGACCAGCGTGGCCGAATCGGAATGGTGTCCGTAGCGTTGCAATCCTTCGACCGGGGTCGAATGGTCTTCAATCGTATTGCCGTTCGTATTGGTCCAGAACTCGTATTCTTTCAGCATGGCGTTGTAGGCGCGGCGCAGCCATGCGGTGTCCTTTTCCGGGGCTTTGTCGTAGTAGCTGCTCACCATCATGCCGAAATAGGGAGTCATGCTGCGGTCTTCGCCCCACCCGTTCGCGTTGGGAATGAAACCGAGTTTCTCCACCTCGTAGATGAAGTTGTCAACATTGTTGCGGGCCTGTTCGAAAAATCCCTGCCGCATCAGCCCTTCGTTGATAAAATAGAGGTCCCAATAGTATAGCGTTCCGGGGTTTAGTGCGTAACAATAAGGTTTGGGCAGCGACGGCATGGTGTCGACAAAGTCGTTCCAGTTGTCGCGGATGTAGTTTTCAATATTGCTCCATTTCTCGGGATGGACGGGCTTGGGAGCCTCTTGCGTCTGCGGGCGGGCGGTAAAGGTTGACAGGCAGAAAATCGCTGCCAGGGAGAGTTTGGCAAGGTTCATCGGTGTCTGGTTTAGGTGAGGTTTTGACGAATTGAACAAAGATAAACAAATTCCGGGACAGGGGTAGCGCCCGTTGAATGAAATATCTCGGCAGCAAATCACGTTTTATCGGTAATTCCGATTAAAATTGTAACTTTGCCCCGAAAAACTTTACATGCGGTTATGGCCCAGAAACTGATCGACAAATTACAGACACCCAAGGCGATAAAATGGTTTTGGATCCTGCTCGCGTCCCCTGTGGCGCTGATCCTGTTGTTGCTGTTGTTGATCGGAATCGGCGTGTTCGGCAAGTTGCCTACTTTCGAGGAGCTGGAGAACCCGAAAAGTAACCTGGCTACCGAGATTTATTCGGAAGACGGTAAAATGATCGGCAGTTTCTTCGTGCAAAATCGCTCCTACTGCGATTATGACGAACTTTCGCCGAGCCTTGTTGCGGCATTGGTCTCAACCGAAGACATGCGTTTTTATTCCCATTCGGGTATCGATTTCATCTCCTTGGCGCGTGTGGCCGTACGTACGATCGCACTGGCCCAGTTCGGACAGGGCGGCGGCAGTACGATCTCGCAGCAGTTGGCCAAGAACCTCTACCCGCGCGATACCGCGGCATACAACAATCCGATCTCGAAAGGATCGAAGTTGGTGATTTCGAAGCTCAAGGAGTGGATTACAGCCGTCATGCTCGAGCGGAACTATACCAAAGAGGAGATTATAGCGATGTATCTCAATACGGTGGAGTACGGCAGCAACGCGTACGGCATCAAATCCGCCGCCCGCACTTTCTTCAATAAACTCCCCTCGGAACTCAACGCAGAGGAGTCGGCGATGCTGGTCGGAGTCGTGAACAAGCCCACCCGTTACAGTCCGGTGCAAAATCCCGACCGGGCCCTCGCACGGCGCAACCTGGTAATTGCACGGATGAAGCAGCAGGGATATATCGACCGCCATCAGCGCGATTCGTTGCAGGCCCTGCCTATCGACCTGGACTACCATCCGGTATCGCACAACGAGGGTACGGCTACCTATTTCCGCGAGATGCTGCGCATGGTGATGACCGCAAAGCGCCCCACGCGCAACCAGTTCCTGAACGAATGGGATTACGATCAGGCCGTTAAACAGTGGGATACCAATCCGTTGTATGGCTGGTGCGTCAAGAACGTCAAATCCGACGGCACGCCCTACAACCTCTACCGGGACGGTCTGAAAATTTATACGACGATCAACGCGACGATGCAGGAGTACGCCGAGGATGCGCTTGTGGCTCACATGAGCAAGGAGATCCAGCCTACGATGGACCGTCAGGTACGGGCGACCAAACGCCTGTTCAACGACATAGGCAAGGATGAGATCGACCGCATCATGCGCAATGCGATGCGCCAGACCGACCGTTACCGCGCACTCAAAAACGACGGGGCATCGGACGAGGAGATTATGGCCGAATTCAAAAAACCTGTCAAAATGAAGGTCTTCTCGTACAAGGGCGAACGTGATACAACCATGTCCCCGTACGATTCGATTCTCTACCACAAACAGATTCTCCGGGCATCGTTCATGGCGATCGACCCTTCGACGGGATATGTGAAAGCTTACGTCGGCGGTCCGAATTACCGCTATTTCAAATACGACATGGCCAAGCAGGGCAAGCGCCAGGTGGGTTCGACGATCAAGCCGTTCATCTATACCTTTGCCATCGCGCACCTCGGATACGATCCCTGCACGCTGGTGCCGAATCTGCCCGTGACGATCGAAACCGATAACGGGACGATCTGGCAGCCCAAGGAGGCGGGCCGGGTCGAGTATACCGGTGAGCTGAAGCCGCTCTGGTGGGGGTTGGCCAACAGCCGCAACAACTATTCGGCCTGGATCATGAAGCAGGCGCGGCAGCCGCAGGCGGTGGCCGACTATATTCACAAAATGGGTATCAAAAGCTATATCGACCCGGTCTATTCGCTCTGTTTGGGGACGCCCGATTTCTCCCTGTTCGAACTGGTCGGCGCTTACGGGACATTTGCAAACCGGGGCGTATTTACCGATCCTATTTTCGTGACCCGGATCGAGGACCGTAACGGTAACGTACTGGCTACGTTCGCTCCGGCTCTGCAGGATGCGATCAGCGAACAGACCGCTTTCACGATGCTCGGTATGATGAAGAATGTCGTTACGTCCGGAACCGCGGGACGCTTGCGTTGGATGTACGGTTTCAAAGCCGATATGGCCGGTAAGACCGGAACTTCGCAGAAGAATTCCGACGCCTGGTTCATGGGCGTGACGCCGAAGATCGTAGCCGGTGCATGGGTTGGCGGTGAGGACCGCAGCGTGCACTTGAACGGAGCCGGGGACGGTGCCCGTGTGGCATTGCCGATTTTTGCCGGATTCATGAAAAAAATTTACGGCGATCCTTCGCTCGGCGTGAGTGAAAGCGACCTTTTCCCGGTGCCGGTCGGTGCGGTGGTCTACCAATGCAATGAAGAGAAAGGAACGGCTACGGCGGTTCCCCGTGAGGAAGACGAGTTCTTCGATTGATGTCAATATTCGTTTGTTTTAAAACAGGAAAGAAAATATTTTAACAAATAGTTTTATTTTAATGTAACGGTGCTATATTTGCCGTGTGTATTCCATGGGCAATGCATGGAAAAGTAACCGTCGCGGTACGCCGGACATAATTTCAGAGAGCATATGAAAGTGGCGATTGTTGGTGCAAGCGGGGCCGTCGGCCAGGAGTTCTTGCGGGTGTTGGAGCAACGTGAATTTCCCATCCGGGAGTTGTTGCTGTTCGGTTCGGAACGTAGTGCCGGACGAACCTACAAGTTCCGCGGTAAGGAGATAGTCGTGAAACAGCTTGCCCATAACGACGATTTCAAAGGGGTGAGTATCGCTTTCGTATCGGCGGGAGCAGGTACTTCCAAAGAATTTGCCGGGACGATTACCAAGCACGGAACGCTGATGATCGATAATTCGAGCGCTTTCCGCATGGATGACGAGGTGCCCCTGGTGGTACCGGAGGTCAATCCCCGCGACGGAGTCAATCCCCCGCGGCGAATCATTGCCAACCCCAATTGCACGACGATCCAGATGGTTGTGGCACTGCAGGCGATCGAGAAACTGTCGCATATCCGCCGGGTGCGTGTGGCGACCTACCAGTCGGCCAGCGGGGCAGGGGCCGCGGCGATGGACGAATTGGCCGAACAGCATGCCCAGCTCGTGCGCGGAGAGGCACCCACAGTCAGCAAATTTCCCTTTCAGTTAGCCTATAACGTCATTCCTCAGGTGGATGTATTTACCGGCAACGGTTATACGAAGGAGGAGATGAAGATGTACAACGAGACCCGCAAGATTATGCACTCCGATATCGAAGTGAGTGCGACCTGTATCCGGGTACCGGTGATGCGTGCGCACTCCGAGGCGGTATGGCTCGAAACGGAGCGTCCCGTATCGGTCGAAGAGGCCCGCAAAGCATTTTGCCGTGCCGAGGGAATCGTGCTGATGGATGAACCCGACCAGAAGAAATATCCGATGCCGTTGTTGCTGGCCGGCTGCGATCCGGTCTATGTGGGCCGTATCCGCAAGGATATTACCGACCCGAACGGACTGGCCTTCTGGTGTGTCAGCGACCAAATCCGTAAAGGAGCGGCACTGAACGCGGTCCAGATAGCCGAATACCTGGTAGCTAATGGCCATGTCAAATAAGGCGTTCCATTGCGCAGTTCTTAGCTGTTTCAGGGAAGAAAAGAAAATCCCGGCGCTACGGCCGCAGGTGGACTGATAATCGATTAAATAGAGTAAAACAGAGGCATCCATGCGGATGCCTCTGTTTTGTTATTAGGTACAGGCCGATTTTGGCCTGGTTTTCCAGGTAATCTGCTTATCGGACCGGCTCCGGATAGACTACCGAACTCTCCGTTTGAAAACCCATGCGTCAGGGAAAGATGCGGAGCATTGCCGTTTGAGCCTGTTCGCCTCCTGCTCTGAAGCCGACAGTGAGGTATAGACCATGATTTTGCCGTTACCCAGCGGCAGTTTGTGGAAAGTGAGCGTGTTGTCGGTTTTTTTTGCTTGTCCGATAAACTTGTTCGCATTTTCATCGGTGCTGTACGTGCCGATAACTACGTAATAACCCGTTTGTCCCGCTGCAACGCTTGAGTTCGCTGACGGGGCCGTAGGGGCTGTTTTCGACGCTGTCTTGGGAGCTGCCTCTGCCGTTGTAGTCCTTGTGGCAGCCGGAGTCGTACTTCCCGCGCTCTTTTCGGCAGGTTGCGGTTGCGTTTCCGGTGTAACGACAGGGGAGTCGAAAGGCGCATCCGGGCCGATGGCCGTGTCTTTTGGCGTGGAATCGGATGCGGTTGCCGGGATTGCTTCCGTAACCGTTATCTGCTCCTCTTCTTCATAAGGGTAAGTGCTGTGGTTCAGCAGTGTGATCGCTCCGATTGAAATCGCCCCTCCGGCTACCACGGCTCCGATGACCCACAGTAGGATCTGGCGGATTTCCATCTGACGTGGCAGCTTCACGGGAGCGGGATTTACCGGATTGAGTATTTCGTTGAGTTCGGCGGCAGCTAAAAAACGTCCGTCGCGAATCTCTCCCACCGAGTCGATCCGGACGACTCCGTCGGTGCGTGCGGCGGCCAGCCAGCGGCCGTAAATCTCCCAGGCTTGCGCTTCGTCTTTGTTGCTGCTCTGTGCGATCAGTGTAACGATGCTTGTGAATTCGGGAAATTCAGACTCTGCATAAATTACCAGATTTACTGGTGGGGTGAGCACACTCTTTTTCTCGATCACGGGTGCCCGCATAATGACTTTCAGCGAGCCGATATCGGGCAGGTTAATGCTCTGGCGGCGAACCAGGGCATTGAATATGAGCATACTGATTGGGTCCATGGTCTCTGTTGTTATGGGGGTTCTATTTTCGTTTCGCAGGGGTGCCGGAAAAACTCTTTTTCAGCGGTGCGGGATCGAGCGGAGGTTTGCGCAATGCGCACCAGAGGATCACGATACCGGTCAGGATAAACGGAATACTTAACAGCTGTCCCATATTCAGGAGCATATTCACTTCGAAGTCTTCCTGCGGATTCTTGATGAATTCGATCAGGAACCGTGTCCCGAACAGCACGATCAGGAAGAATCCAAACATCAGGCCGGGACGCCGGCGGGCGGTGTCTTTTTTGTAGTACATCCACCACAGGATAATGAACAGCACCAGGTAGCAGAGCGCTTCGTAAATCTGGGTCGGGTGCTTGGGCAGTGTTTCGCCGTCGCGGACGAAAATAAATCCCCACGGCAGCGATGTGACGGTACCATAAATTTCGGAGTTCATCAGGTTTCCCAGCCGGACGGCCACCCCGCTGATCGCCACGGCGATACTGATGCGGTCGAGCGACCAGATATAAGGCATTTTATTCTTGCGCGAAAAGAGCCACAATCCCAGCAGCAGACCGAAAGCGGCGCCGTGGCTGGCCAGCCCCCCCTGCCGGATGTCGAGGATTTCGATCGGGTGCGTGAGGTAGTAGCCCGGGTCATAGAAAAGGCAATGTCCGAGCCGCGCGCCGACGACCGTCGAAATTACGCCGAACCAGAAGATCGAGTCGAATGCCTTTTCGCTCAGCCCTTCGCGCTGCATGATGTTGTGGAAAATGTAAGCGCTTATCCCTAGCGCTATCGCCCACAGCAGGCCGTAATAGCGGATTTCGAACGAGCCGATGTGCAGCAGTGCGGGATTTACGTCCCAGGTAACGAAAAGCGGCAGGAGATGTTCCATAGTCAATTAAATCTCAACAAATATAGTGATTTTCTCCCACCGACAAATTTTCAGGGGGTTCAATTTTCACGGAGGAAGGACGACCGCACGTCGGGAAGGGTGTTAGCCTGCGGAAGCAGGGGTATTGGCCGGACGCTGCGGATGGATGGCTCCTTTGGCCAGTGCGAATGAAAACGTGCTCCCTTCGCCGGGTTTACTGCGCAGCGTGATTCCTTGGCCGTGTGCGTCGAGGATATGTTTTACGATGGCGAGGCCCAGTCCGGTTCCGCCCTGTTCCCGCGAACGGCTTTTATCGACGCGGAAAAAGCGCTCGAAAACGCGCGGAATGTTCTCTTCCGCAATACCTACCCCGTTGTCGGCCACTTCGATCATTACCCGGTCGAACATGTCGATGAAACTGATCGTGGTACAACCTCCTTCGCGGCCGTATTTGATCGAATTGGTCAGCAGGTTGGTTACGACCTGACCGATTCTTCTCCGGTCGGCGAAAACATATACGGGCGGCTGGGATACGCCAGAGCCGACTTTGACGGTGATGCGGTGTGCAGTGGCCTCCATTTCTACGGCATCGGCGATTTCGTGCACCAAGGCGACGATATCGAAACGTTCCTGGTCGAGGACCAACATGCCCGATTCGAGTTTCGATATCTCTTCCAGGTCCTGCACGATATTGATCAGCCGGTCTATGCTTTTTTCGGAGCGTTCCAGGTATTTGCGGTTGATGTTTTTGTCCTCCAGTCCGCCGTCGAGCAGGGTCAGGATGTAGCCCTGTACCGTAAAAATAGGGGTTTTGATTTCGTGCGACACATTGCCGAGGAACTCTTTGCGGTATCGTTCGTTCTCTTTGAGCCGGGCGATTTCCTGTGCATTTTTTTCGGCCCAAAGGTTCAGTTCGTCCTGGATCTCTTCGACCAGATCGCCTGCAGGCGGCAGCTCGTGCGTTTTGACATTTTTGGAGAGCAACACCTGATAGATCGGTTTGATCCGGTAACGCACGAACAGGTTGAAACAGAAACGGGCCGTGAGATACATGGCCGTGAACACGCTTCCCGTGACAATCAGGATGCGCGGCAACCCGAGGTTGAGCAATGTGCCGCACCCGATACTCAGCGCCGCAGCCATTGCTGCGACTCCGAGGGCCGCTCCCGCAGTTGTCCTGATTTTTAATTTCATACGTTTCTCCCGGTTCTATTTCACCCGGTATAGCTGCATGAGTTTGGTGATGTACTTGCCGACGATGTCGAACTCGAGGTTTACGGTCGTTCCCACCCGGAAAGTGTGGAAATTGGTGTGTTCGTGCGTGTAGGGAATGATCGCGACCTGAAAGGAGTCCGGCTGTGAATTCACGACGGTCAGGCTGACGCCGTTGACGGCGACCGATCCTTTTTCCACCGTAATGTTGCCGGCAGAGGAGTCGTACTCGAAGGTATAGTACCAACTCCCGTCAGCCTCGGTAATTGCGGTGCAGCGAGCCGTCTGGTCGACATGGCCCTGGACGATGTGTCCGTCAAGCAGGGCGTCGGGGCGCATGCTTCGTTCCAGGTTGACCAGATCACCTTCGCGGAGCTCTCCGAGATTGGATTTGATCAGGGTTTCGCGGATAGCCGTCACGGTGTAATGCGGCGCTTCGAGTTCGACGACCGTGAGGCAGACGCCGTTGTGCGCGATGCTTTGATCAATGCGCAACTCCTGTGTAAACGGAGCTTCGATCGTGAAGTGTTTATTGCCCTGCTCTTCGCGGACGGCAATGACCCGTCCGGTAGCTTCGACGATACCTGAAAACATGGTTGTGCGGTTTTAATGTGATACTGTACTTGTTGTCCGCGGGTCCTTTACCCAAATGTCAGGACCCGGGATCACGAGGAATTCCTTCGGTGTCCCGGAGCGGCCGGGCATCCCGGAAGACAAAGATCACAAAATTTTCTTGATAATAATCCCGCGGACGATAAACAATTTTTCGATGGAGCTTTGTTTAATGGAGATGGGGTCGTACTCTTCGGCGTTTCGCGGCAATAGCAGCAGTTCGTCCGCCTGCTCCGAGCGGCGGATGATACGGAACCCTTTGAATGCAGCGGATATAATCAGGTAAGATTCGCCGGGAATGACGGCTTTGACATCCCATTTTTTCAGCAGCACGATGCTGCCGGCCGGTATGTCTGGCTGCATGGCGGTCCCGAGCGCCATGGCACTCAGGTCGCAATCGTTGAAAATGGGCACGTTGATATAGAAAAGAGGCGGCGGTAGCTGCTGCTCGACTGCCACGGTCGCGTCCATGCCGTAATAGGGGATGCCGCTGCCCGATCCGGTTACCGCTTTGTTGCCGATCAGCATTTCACCTTCGCCGGTGAGTAGCCAGCCCTTGCTGACGCTTGGATATTTGGCTGTAATCAGTTCGGCCAGGTCGCGGCTGATACCGTTGTTGCCCTTTTTGATCTGGTATAGGTTTTCGCTCCGTTTGAGCCCAATGGTCAGCGCGAACGAGTTGATGGACAGCCCTGTCCATTTGATAACCCGTTCGAGTCTACGCCATTTTTCTGACCTGAGGGTGTTGTCTGACATACGGATATAGAAGTGTTAATAGGTTTCACAAAATGTAAAATTCGCTACCGGTTGTTATAAAGCCGTCCGAGGACATCGGCAAGCCGGATCGTGCGCCGGAAAATCAATTGAAAATTTGTATTAACGGTAAAAAAGTTGCACCTTTGCATCCACAGTTTTCTTGCCTCCGTAGTTCAATGGATAGAATGGCAGATTCCGGTTCTGCTGATATGGGTTCGATTCCCGTCGGGGGTACTAGCCAAGTATTTCGAAAGGCTGTGTTCTGCAACCTTTTGCGGATATGAAGTAATTCCCGGAGTTGAAACCGGCTCCGATTCTTTCGGGGAATTTCCTAATCATTATCATACCATTTCTCCAGTTGTGCGCCGCAGCACGGTGGTCGGACAAGACTTCCGCAACTTCACGATTCCTGTCAAAGGTGATGCCGGGATGTATCCTTATTGTCCGGATAGTCGGTAACAAAGCGTATACAAATGGCTTGATAGTGTAATATCGGGTGTTTGTGTCTGTCTTTTTTTGTCACGGATGTACCTAAGGCAAACGAAAATCGATATTTATCCTTGAAAATTCTTTACGATTCCGGCTTAAATAGCGTATTTTTTCGTCTTTTGTGGCGAAAATAGTAAAAAAATATCAAATTAAGTCGGGATAGCGAGCCTTTTTGGCGTATTATGCAGTCGTATTTTCTTTTAAGAATAGGCTGAAAGCGATACTGTGCGGGCTCTTCAGGTATGTGTCTATATTGCTCTGTAAGCATTCAAAATGGAAGGAATGCCGTTTATGCAGCTTTTAAAAATTGCTGATTTTTTATACAGCTGTTTCGCAAAACGGAACAAATTTTAGCCTGATTACGGATCGGTATATTGATCTTTAGAGAGGATAAATGCGTCTGATTGGAGTATGTGTATTCCGGGTTTTTGGTTGCAAGCAGGCCTTCGGAATGGCTCGTGAGTGGTATCCGGATATCTAATGTTTACGGCCCGGCAGACTTGCCGGGCCGTAGCCGATAGGAAGCGCATACAGGGAAATGACGCTTGCTTTGGATTAAAGATGCATAAATGTTTCGATGTCATTTGTGGTCGCAGGTGCCCGGCGGTTGCCGAGCATGCGGTTGCCTTCCGGGGTAATCAGCATGTCGTCTTCGATGCGTATTCCACCGAAACCGAAATACTCGCGAACTTTGGCAAAATTGATGAAGCCTCCGCCGAGACCTTCCTTTTCCCATTTGTCGACCAGCGCCGGGATGAAGTAGATGCCCGGTTCTACGGTCATTACCATGCCTGGAGCGAGGCGCTTGCCCATGCGGAGCGATGATAATCCAGGCGTCTCGCTGCGCAGCGTTTCGTCGTCGTACCCGACGTATTTCTCACCGATGTTTTCCATGTCGTGTACGTCGAGTCCCATTTGGTGCCCGAGCCCGTGCGGCATAAACAAGGCCTGCGCCCCGCAGGCTACGGCCGCTTCCATGTCGCCCTGCATCAGTCCGAGCTCCTTGAGCCCGTCGGCGATGATGCGTGCGGCGGCATTGTGCATTTGCCAGTAAAAAGCGCCTGGCCGGGCCAGTTCGAACGTGCGGGAATTGGCTGCCAATACAATATCGTATATGTCCTTTTGCCGGACGGTGAATTTGCCGTTGACGGGGATCGTACGGGTAAAGTCGCTGCAATAGTTCATGTTGGTTTCGGCGCCCGCGTCGACCAATAGCAGGCGCCCGCCTTCGAGTACATTCCCGTGATAGTGGTTGTGGAGCGTTTCGCCGTTCTGGCTTACGATCGACATGAACGATACGCCCGCGCCGTATTGCAGCGCGATGCCGTCGATAGCTCCGGCGATCTCTTGTTCGACGACTCCCGGCCGGCACATTTGCATTACTTGCAGGTGCATTTTGGTGCCGATCGTGCAGGCGCGTTCGATCTCCGCGATTTCCTCCGCGTCTTTGATTTCGCGCAGTGCGACGACCGTTTTAGCCAGCGGAACCGAGACGTATTGCGCTAATGCGTCGGGACGTATGCCGAGCAGATCGCTTAACATCAGTGTCGTTTCGCCACGATAAGGCGGCAGGAAATGGATGCGGCGTCCGGCGGCGATTGCCGTACGGATCGTTTCGGCCAACTCGTTCAGTCCGGCAGTCCGGGTCACGCCCGCTTTAAGCGCTTGGTCGGCGAGCGAAGGCTGCGGCCCCATCCAGATAATATCGTCGATGGTATAGTCTTCTCCGAAAAGCATATCTTCGCCGGAGTCTGCGTCGAGTACTCCGGCATAACCGGGATGGTTCAGTCCGAAAAAATAGAGAAAAGTGCTGTCCTGCCGGAACGGGAAAGTGTTGCCCGGATAGTTGGCAGAGGATTCGTGGTTACCCGGCAGCAGGATGAGGCCTCCGCCGAGACGTTTGCGCAGCTCGTTGCGGCGCCGTGTATAGGTTTGTGTTTTAAACATATCGGATAATTTTCTAAAATTCAGGAACAAGGTTGCGGGTGTGAAATTGCCGTTCCCGCTTTTGTTTTGTAGGCGGCCTGCCTTGCGGATGAGATTGCCTTGTTGTGCCCCAAGTGCGACCCGGTACTCTTTTCCGGCCATGAACAGGCGATCTTCTCGGTCATGGGAATGCTTCCGGAGGCCGTTTGCCCAAAAGTACGAAAAACTTGCGGCAATCTTGTTATCTTTGCTCTCAAAAATAGCGAGAGATGACCCCGATAGATACAACGTTGATCCAGGTGATCGCCTCCCGGTGCGGCGTTACGGTGCGGCAGGCCGAACATACGGTGCAGCTGCTGGCGGAAGGGGCGACGGTTCCTTTTATCAGCCGCTACCGCAAGGAACGGACCGGCGGACTCGACGAAGTGCAGGTAAGTGCAGTGAAAGTGCAGTTCGAACGGCTCTCCGAACTGGAAAAGCGAAAGGAGACGATTCTCGCTTCGATCGACGAACAGGGCAAACTGACGCCCGAATTGCGCATGAAGATCGAACAGTGTTACGAGGGCGCCCCCTTGGAAGACCTTTACCTTCCCTATCGTCCCAAACGCCGGACCCGTGCCACGGTAGCACGGGAAAAGGGGCTCGAACCGTTGGCCGCGATGCTGATGCGCCAGGACGGTGCACGACCCGACCGGCTCGCGGAACGTTTCGTGGGCGGGGAGGTTCACGATTTGCAGGAGGCTTTGGATGGTGCCTGCGATATTATCGCCGAATGGGTCAGCGAAAGCGAAGCGGCCCGCAGTGCCATGCGCCGCCTGTTTACCCGCGAGGGGGTGATCTCTGCGCGCGTGGTCAAAGGCAAAGAACAGGAAGGAGCCAAATATTCGGACTATTTCGACTGGTCGGAACCGTTGCGCCGGGTGGCGGCCCACCGTCTGCTGGCGATGGTTCGTGCTGAGCGGGAAGGATTTATCAAACTGTCGGTGTTGCCGGATGAATCTGCTGCGGTGGAGCAGCTGGAGCGTATTTTTATCAAACGGAATCCCTCCCCTGTCCGGCCTTTGGTCGAAGCGGCCGTTCGGGACGGGTACAAACGGTTGTTGAAACCGTCGATGGAGGGGGAAACATTGACCGAGGCCAAGGCCCGCGCCGACGAGGAGTCGATAAAGGTGTTCGCCGAGAACCTGCGGCAGTTGTTGCTCGCCGCTCCGCTCGGACAAAAACGCGTGTTGGCGATCGATCCCGGATTCCGCACCGGTTGCAAGGTGGTATGTCTTGACGGACAGGGCAACCTGCTGCACAACGAGACCATTTTCCCGCATCCGCCGCAAAAGCGGGATGCGGAGGCGATGCAGCGGCTTGCCTCTTTGGTGGATGAGTACCGGATCGATGCGGTGGCCGTCGGGGACGGTACGGCCGGCCGCGAAACCGAGCAACTGGTGAGGAATGTCCGTTTCGGGCACGAGGTACAGGTATTCATGGTCAGCGAGGACGGTGCGTCGGTTTACTCTGCGTCGGCTGCCGGGCGGGAAGAGTTCCCGAATTACGACGTGACCGTACGCGGAGCCGTTTCGATCGGGCGGCGCCTGATCGATCCGCTTGCGGAGCTGGTTAAAATCGACCCGAAGTCGATCGGCGTGGGCCAATACCAGCACGATGTGAATCCGGAAAAATTACGAGGCGGCCTCGACAGCGTGGTCGAAAGTTGTGTGAACCGCGTGGGCGTGAATCTTAACACCGCATCGAAACATCTGCTCACATACGTGTCGGGACTGGGACCGTCGCTGGCTCAGAATATTGTCGAATACCGTGCGGCTAACGGCGATTTCGCCTCTCGGCGCGATTTGCTCAAAGTGTCGCGGCTGGGGGCAAAAGCGTTCGAGCAATGCGCGGGTTTCCTGCGGATTCCGCAGGGGAAGCATCCGCTCGACAACAGTGCCGTCCATCCGGAAGCCTATCCGGTAGTGGAACGGATGGCCGCAGATTTGGGTGTGCGGGTGCAGGAATTGCTGTCCTCCGCCGAATTACGTGCGAAAATAGACTTGAAACGGTATGTAACCGATACGATCGGACTGCCTACGCTGACAGATATCCTTGCTGAGCTGGCCAAACCGGGCCGCGATCCGCGCAGTACGATCCGGGCGTTCCGGTTCGCCGACGTCCATTCGTTGGACGACCTGCGTGAAGGGATGGAATTGCCGGGGATCGTAACGAACATTACCGCATTCGGTGCATTCGTCGATGTAGGTGTTAAGCAGGACGGGCTGGTGCATATCTCGCAACTGGCCGACAGATACGTCTCGTCGCCGGGGGACGTGGTAAAATTGCACCAACAGGTGCATGTACGTGTGACCGGAATCGACCGTATGCGGGGCCGGATCAGCCTTTCGATGAAAGGAGTGTCCCACGAATAGTTTTTTTGATTATCTTGTAATACATTTGCCCGCGTGGACTTTCACTGTGGGGCGATGAAAGTTGCCGGCAAGTGCGCCGGGAGGACATAGAATTAAAACAACTTGTAACACATGAAAATAGCGATTGTAGGAACGGGATACGTCGGATTGGTATCCGGCACCTGTTTTTCGGAGATGGGCATCGAAGTGGTGTGCGTGGATATCGACCGTGCGAAAATCGAACGTCTCCAACGCGGTGAGATTCCGATTTACGAACCGGGACTGGATGCGCTGGTGCAGAAAAACGTGCAGGCGGGGCGGTTGTCGTTCGCGACGGAACTGGCTCCGCACCTGAACGATGTCGAAGCGGTGTTCATCGCCGTGGGGACGCCCCCGGGGGAGGACGGTTCGGCCGACCTGCATTACGTACTCGAGGTAGCGCGCGAATTCGGGGCTTCCATCAATAAATACACGCTGTTGGTAACCAAGAGTACCGTACCTGTGGGTACTGCGGCCCGTATCCACCAAGTAGTTGCCGCCGAACTGGCGCGCCGGGGCGTCGAAGTGGAATTCGACGTGGCGTCGAATCCCGAATTCCTCAAGGAAGGCAGCGCGATCCAGGATTTCATGAGCCCCGACCGCGTGGTGGTCGGCGTGGAAAGCGAGCGGGCCCGGGAGTTGATGATGCGGCTTTACCGTCCTTTCCTGCTCAATAATTTCCGGGTGATTTTCATGGATGTACCGTCGGCCGAAATGACCAAATATGCAGCTAACAGCATGCTTGCTACGCGGATCAGTTTTATGAACGACATTGCGAACCTGTGCGAGTTGGTCGGCGCCGATGTGAATATGGTGCGGCGCGGTATCGGTTCCGACGAGCGTATCGGCGGCAAATTTCTCTATCCGGGCTGCGGCTACGGAGGTTCATGCTTTCCGAAAGACGTGAAGGCATTGATCCATACGGCTGAGGAGTCCGGCTACCGGATGCGGGTGTTGCAGGCGGTCGAGGAGGTGAACGGCCGGCAGAAAGAGGTGTTGTTCGATAAGCTCAAACGCCATTTCGGCGGGGATCTCCGCGGACGCAGGATTGCGCTTTGGGGGCTTGCATTCAAGCCCGAGACCGACGATATGCGCGAGGCTACCTCATTGGTCCTGATCCGCCTGCTGAACGAAGCCGGTGCGGTAGTGACCGTTTACGATCCGGTGGCGATGGATGAGTGCCGACGTGCGGTGGGCGATCGGGTGCGGTACGCCGCCGATATGTACGAAGCGGCGAAAGACGCCGATGCATTGTTGCTCGTGACCGAATGGAAAGAATTCCGAATCCCCGATTGGACGGCGCTTAAAAAAGCGATGCACTCGCCGGTGCTGTTCGACGGACGCAATATCTACGACCGTACGGATGTCCGCAAGGCGGGATTCACCTACTATTATATCGGAGGTTAACCGTTCATGTATATTAAACCGCCGAAATTCGTCCGCAGGATTTTCCCGTCGCTGGTGTGGGAGATGCCCCCGTCGGAGGAGGTATACCTTACTTTCGACGACGGTCCCACACCGGGTGTCACCGAGATGATTCTCGAGCAATTGGCGAAATACGGGGCAAAAGCGACTTTTTTCTGTCTCGGGAAAAATGCCGAAATGCACCCCGAATTGTTCCAGCGGATCGTCGCGGAAGGGCACCGGATCGGCAACCACACTTACAGCCACCAGAAAGGCTGGCGCATGAGTCTGGAAGGCTACCTGGAGGATGTAGAGTTTGCGAACAACCTGTTGCACACCGACCTGTTCCGCCCCCCCTACGGTCAGATTACTCCCACCCAGGCACGGCGTCTCAGCGAACACTATAACCTGATCATGTGGGACGTGCTTTCCCAGGACTATAACCGCCGGATATCGCCGCGTCTTTGCCTGCGCAACGTGACCAAACATGTTAAGGGCGGTTCGATCGTTGTTTTCCACGATTCGCTGAAAAGTTACCGCAATATGTCCTATGCGTTGCCCCGGGCGCTCGAATTTTTGCAGGACAAGGGGTTGAAATGTGTCGGAATAGAGCTGTGATAAGGGATTGCAGTGCTTTGTAAAGTCTGATCGGTCCGGTTCTTGAATTCTGGAACTCTGAAATTCTGAAATTTTTGAACGGGCCGGTTTGGTACGCTCGGCCATATTTCCAATGCGGTCGGCGGACGGAGCCGGAAAGCAGTATTCAATCAGGAAATATGGAGAAAAAACGCAATATCATCGTAGCGGTTACCGGAGCGAGCGGGTCGCTTTATGCCCGGTTGCTTTGCCGCAGGCTGGCCGAAGCGAACGGTGTCGGGCGGATCGCTCTGATCGTGACCCGTAACGGTCTTGCCGTAAGCGCTTACGAGGATGATCCGGCCTGGATGGACGATCCGCGGTTTACCCGCTATGACAACGACGACCTGTTCGGTGCTCCGGCTTCCGGATCGTCATCTTTCGATGCGATGGTGGTGATTCCCTGTTCGATGGGCATGGCCGGACGTATTGCGGCGGGTGTTTCGAACGATCTGGCCAGCCGCGCCGCAGATGTAATGCTCAAAGAACGCCGCCGGTTGATACTTGTCCCGCGCGAAGCTCCGCTGGGTACGATCCACTTGCGTAATTTGACGACGCTTTCCGAATGCGGAGCGGTAATTTGCCCCGCAGCACCGTCGTTTTATCCCCACCCGCGGAATATCGAAGACTTATGCGGCACTATCGTCGAACGGGTACTGACCCTGTTGGACGTGGAGGTTCCGCACTATGAGTGGGGAGCTTTTCATCCGGAACCGGATCATCAATAGGCGAGCCTAATGTTAGGGGCAGATCGCTTATCCGGCATAATTCGATATTCGACTGTCCCGTGGTCGAATTTGAATTTTTCTAAAGCGGCCGGAAAATTATGCAGGAATCGTAGGCTCGGCAGGAGGGGAAGATTCCGGTATCGTCGGCCGGTACCGGCTGAACCGGCCGATCACGTCGATATCGGTCATCTCTTTGGATAACATCAGAATGGTCTTTTCGGGTACTTGAGCCAGATCCACCAGGATCAGCGCGTCGAGTCCGTCGCAGAAAGCATGGTCGGTATTGAATCCGAGTACGCGCGCCCCTACCTGCAGGTATTTTCGGATCAGGATCGGGATCGTGAAACGATTCTGTTCGATATCGCATACGATCTTGTTGATCAGCTCGATCGAATCGATTCCTTCGATCAGCGTCCCGTCGATCCGTGCCGGCACGGCGATACCTGTCCGGGGATGGATGTGTTGCGCATTTTCGCGGTCGAGATGTCGATTGCGCAGGTAGGCGGCGATCAGCAGTTTCGAGCTATTTTGAAATTCGCCCGAAATGGTGACAGGCCCCATCAGGTAACGGAATTCGTCGTGGCGCAGCAGTACGTTGAGGATGCCTTTCCACAGCAGCATCAGCGATACCGGTTTGCGTTGGTACTCGTTCACGATGAACGAACGGCCCAGTTCGATGGTCTGGCGCAGGATCGGTTCCATGTCGGCGGTCATGCGAAACAACGAATAGGTGTAGAAGCCCTTGATGCCGTATTGCTCCATGATTTGGTCGCCCAATCCCAGGCGATAGGCGCCGACGAGCTGTCCCGCCGCATCGTCCCAGATGAAAAGCTGGCGGTAGTAGCGGTCGTAACGGTCTGTGTCGATGTCGTTTTTCGTCCCCTCGCCGATTTCGCGGAAGGTTATCTCGCGCAACCGGCCGATCTCGTGCATCAGGTGCGGGATATGTTCCGGCGATGCAAAATAGACTTCGTACTCCCCGTAGCAGAAGAGCAGGTCCGTATCCCGGATGGCTTGCAAATCGTCACGCAGCAGCGCCCGGTCGATTCCCGGGGCCACCGCTTCGGCCGGACGGCGCGCCGCCCGCCGTGTAGCCCGTCGCGGACGGTGGTACAAAGGTTTCATGTATTCGACGTTCGCCCGCAGGAAACGACCGTATGCTTCGGGCGAAAGTTCGTCTGTTTTGTGGGAAACGATCGGCGAACCGATCCGCAGCCGGATCGTCCGGTCGTGTTTGTTCAGCAGTTCGTTGGGTAGCAGAGCCGTACGCAACAATGGATGTATTTTGCCGGCGAGATGGAAAAGCCTGCTGTTGCGGGCATGGATGTAGAGCGGGATGACCGGCACGGCCGCTTTGCGGATAAATCTAAGGATCGAAGGCGGCCACGGTTTGTCCTTGCACCCGTGCAATCCGTGTTGCCATGTGGAAACTTCCCCGGCGGGGAAGATGACCAGCAATCCTCCGTTTTGCAGGTGGGCCAGCGCCTGCCGCATTCCGCCGGTATTGTTCCGCTGTTTGCGGTCGAACGGGTCGACATTGATGAAATAGTGCTTTAACGGCTCGATTCGGTCCAGTAGGAAATTACCCATGAATTTGATGTCGGGGCGGATACGCGTCAGCAGGTCGATCAGCAGGATGCCGTCGAGCGCTCCGGTCGGATGGTTGGCGATCAGGATGGCTCCCCCGCCGGCGGGGATGTGCTGTCGTTCGCCCGGATCGGCTTCGTAACGGATGCGCAGGACGTCGAGTGCTGCGGCTGCGAAAGCGTTGCCGGGTATTTTCGAGTCCCGGTTGCCCGCCGGTTCATTTGTGGGTTCTGCTGTGACAGCCGTTGCCCGGGTAAGCGAATCGCTGTACAACCGATTGATGCCATGAAGACGTGCCAAACGCATAATCAGTGCTGCCTGGAGGTTAGCCAGTAGGCCTTTATGGCCGAAACGGAGCTCTTCGGGAGAGACTAATTTCATAAATGCGGCGTTAGCAGATGTGTGTAGGTAAAACAAAAATACGATAATTTTTGGTACATTTATTCGCTGAAACGGGTATTTAATAAAATGGTTACATCGCAGCGCATACAGCAATTGAAGGAAAAAGTGGCCCTGTTGCCCGATTCGCCCGGGGTTTACCAGTTTCTCGGCGATGACGGCAAGGTGATTTATGTGGGGAAGGCCAAGAACCTCAAGCGCCGCGTGTCGTCTTATTTCCTTGCGCGGGCCGACCACAGCCCGAAAGTGCGTGTGATGGTCGGCAAGATCGCCGACCTGCGGCATACGGTGGTCGCTACGGAGAGCGAAGCGTTGTTGCTGGAGAACAACATGATCAAGAGCATCCAACCCCGCTACAACATCCTGCTCAAAGACGACAAAACCTATCCCTGGATCGTCATCCGCAACGAACCGTTCCCGAGGGTGCTGTCGACCCGGCGTTTCCTGCGCGACGGTTCCCAGTATTTCGGTCCTTATGCTTCGGTCTATATCCAGAAAGAGATTCTGGAAATCCTGCGCGGGATCTATCAGTTGCGTACCTGCTCGCTGAATCTCTCTCCGGAAGCGATTGCCAAAGGGAGGTACAGCGTCTGTCTCGAATACCATATCGGGAACTGCAAAGGTCCCTGCGTCGGCCGGCAGAGCGAGGAAGAGTACCGCGAGAATATCGGAATGGTCGCTTCGCTGCTCAAAGGGGATACCCGGGCGACGCGCGATTACCTGCAACGGCTGATGAACGAGGCCGCCGCCGAGATGCGTTTCGAGGATGCCGGACGGTACAAAAAGCGTTTGGACCTGCTTGCGGGTTACCAAAGCAAATCAGTGGTCGTCAGCAACACGCTCGGCAGCATGGATGTCTTCTCGCTGATTATCGACGACGGAGTGGCTTTCTGTAACTTCATGCGCATTGTTCAAGGAGCCGTGGTCAACTCGTTTACGGTGGAACTGAAACCGGGTCTCGAAGACGAGCCGCGCGACGTGCTCTCTTATGCGGTAGGCAGTATCCGCGACCGGTTGCAGGGACATTTGCAACGCGAGGTGCTGGTGCCGTTCCTGCCTGCTGAAGAGTTGTTCGAGGGAACTGCGTTCAGTGTGCCGCAGCGTGGCGATAAGCTTCGTTTGCTCGAACTTTCGGAGCGCAACTGCCGCCTTTACCGCCTCGAAAAGCTCAAGCAGATCGAGATCAAGGACCCGGCGCGGCATGTTACGCGGGTTATGGCTGCGCTCCAAAAAGAGCTGCACTTGAACGAACCGCCGCACCATATCGAGTGTTTCGATAACTCGAATCTGCAGGGGACCAACCCTGTCGCTTCATGCGTCGTATTCCGCGACGGTAAACCCTCGCGTAAAGAATACCGTCATTTCAACATCAAAACGGTGGTCGGGGCCAACGATTTCGCGTCGATGGAAGAGGTGGTGACGCGGCGTTACAGCCGCCTGCTGGAAGAGGGAGCCGAACTGCCGCAACTGATCGTCGTGGACGGGGGAAAAGGACAGTTGCGGTTTGCTTATGAAACGCTGAAGCGATTGGGGTTGGAGCAGAAGATTGCGATCGTCGGGCTGGCCAAGCGGATCGAAGAGGTCTACTTTCCGCACGATCCGATGCCTTATTACATCGACCGCAACAGCGAGGCGCTCAAAGTGCTGATGCACATCCGCGACGAAGCGCACCGTTTCGGCATTACGTTCCACCGGCAGAAGCGGTCGCTCGCCTTTATTAAAAGCGAATTGGAGCAGATTCCGACGCTGGGTGCCCGGTCGGTCGAGAAACTGTTGCAGAAGTTCCGTACGATTTCGCGTATCCGCAAAGCCTCTGCCGACGAATTGGCTGAAGTGATCGGTGCGCGTCGCGCCGCCGAGGTGATCCGGTATTTTGCGGCGATCGACCAGGTGCAGGACCGGGCCCTCTCTTCCCGGCAGGAGTTGCCGGCGGTACGGCCGGAACGGAAAAACGAATAAACCCCTGCCCGGTCGGGTCCGGGACCAAGGAACGGTTTCAGACAGCCCATGGGGCGCTCTTAATATTACAAATACTACTGCCATGAATGTTTCCGAAGCACAACTCTATTATTTCTCCCCCACCCATACCTCGAAACGGGTGGGAGAAGCGGTCGCAGCCGGATTACAGGCTGCCCGGCTGGTAGAGAACGACCTGACCCATACGCCGGCGGATGATGCGATTCTGCCCTCTTCTTCCGTGGCGGTCGTTGCCGTACCCGTTTACCGGGGAAGTGTCGCTCCGCTTGCGCTCGAACGGTTGCAGGGACTTCACGGGGACGGAACGCCTGTCGTGCTGCTGGCGGTCTATGGGAACCGCGATTATGAGCATGCATTGGATGATTTGGACCGGTTCATGACCGAACGCGGTTTCGTGACGGTCGCGGCGGGGACATTCGTCGGCGAGCATTCGTACAGCACACCGCAGACTCCGGTTGCCGCCGGACGGCCCGATGTCGCCGATTTGCAGCTGGCCCGGAGATTCGGAGAGAAAGTGCGCGATAAGCTGGCCGGGTACGAGCCGGGCCGTTTCGTGCGGCTCGAGGTGGCCCGGATTCCGCGTCCGGAGCTTTCGTGGTTGGATAAATTGCGGTTTGTCTGGTACGGACTGGGACTGAAAGTTTCGAAGAAACCGATGCCGGTTGCACCGGTAACCGATCCGGGACAGTGTAACGGATGTGGTGTTTGCGCCATAGTTTGCCCGACCGGCGCGATAGCAGCCGGGAACGAATTGCATGCGGATGCTTCGCGTTGCATCCGCTGCTGCGCTTGTGTGAAGAGTTGCCGCCGGATGGCCCGTTCGTTCGATACCCCGTTTGCAAAAATCCTCACCGCCTGCTGTGCACGGCCCAAGCAGCCGCATGTACTGTTGTGAATTGCAAGTTATTGATTGTCAGTCAATGGTAGTTAATGAAGTGTGAAGGGCCGGTTCAATACCGGCCTTTGTTGCTGCGAAAGGCTGAATATCAGCAGGCTGATAGTTTCCCTTTCCCGGGTAATAATAAAATGTGGATAACTTAGCCGGGAGCCGCTCGCTTTTCAGGGGAAGATTCTCTTTCTTTGTACTGCATTCGTTTATAGATTGATTATGTCTTTAATTATCATTGAGTTAGAAAATATGGAATTTCATGCCTGCCACGGTTGTTATCCGTTGGAGCAGGTAGTGGGAAACCGCTTTCTGGTCGATGTGAAAATCGAAGCCGACCTGTCGAAAGCGGCGGCAAGCGATAATGTGGCCGATACGATCAATTACCTGAATGTGTTTGAAACGGTGCGCGAGCAGATGGATATTCCCTCACATATTCTCGAGCATGTAGCCCGGCGCATTGCCGATGCGATTCATCTCCGTTTCCCGCAGGCCGGGAAGGTAAGCGTGAAGGTATCGAAAATGGCTCCGCCACTCGGGGGAAAAATCGAAAAAGTTTCTGTAACCCTTGTGGAATAAGGGTTTATGCACTATTTTCAGGTGGGTGTGTTGATAAGTTATTGATAAGATTAAGCGAAGGTTCTTTTACAATTTTGGTACAGTTCGTAATCTTGTAAGGCTTGTCCGTCTACCGATAATTTGGTTTCCCGGCAGGTTGTTCCCGGACGATGTAACCCGAAAAATGAGACGATGAGAAAGATTTTCATAGGGTGCCTGCTTTTGTGGGCGGGGCACTTGTCTGCTCAGGAAAACTCCCGGGTCGCATCGCGTTATATGGACGGCCGGTCGCAAGCCGTGCTGCGCATGGAGATCGAGGACGAAGGGTTGGTAATGCCCTGTGCGACGGGACCTGACAGTTGCGATACATACGGAGCCCGCGAAGCGGTGGTCGTCGAGTATGACGGAACCTATTACCTGCACTACGACGGAGCCGGTAAAACGGGATGGCTCTCCTGCCTGGCGACCAGCAAAGACCTGCGCCATTGGGAAAAACACGGACTACAACTGACGCTGGGCGCCGAAGGGCAGCCCGATTCCCGGTCGGCCTCTTCGCCCTGGCTGGTGCAGGACGGGAATAAATGGCACATGTTTTATGTGGGGACGCAGTTTTGCACCCCGGTACCCGACAGGATTCCGTCGACGCCTTATGTAACGCTGAAAGCCGAGGCCGACCATCCGGCAGGCCCGTGGAGGAAGCGCTATGATATCATCCCGTTCAGCAATGAGGCGGGGACCTATTACAGCGATACGGCCAGTCCGGGCGATGTGGTGGAGCAGGACGGCGAGTTCAGGATGTTTTTCGGGGCGGCGGCCTTTACCGCTCCCGGCAAGTTGGGCCGTACGGTGGGTATCGCGCGGACGAAAGACCTGAACGGTTCGTGGAGAGTCGATCCGCAGCCGATCTTTCCGTCCGACGAGCAGTGTGAAAACACGTCGCTGTACTATGAAAAAAGCAATGGAACTTGGTTCCTGTTCACCAACCACATCGGGATCGATCCTGCGCATGGCGAATACACCGATGCGGTCTGGGTGTACTGGACCAAAGATTTGGATAACTGGAACAAAGAAAATAAGGCGGTCGTGATCGACCGCGACAATGCAAAAGAGGTGAAAGGCGCCATCGGCATGCCGTCGGTGATCCGGGTCGGAGACCGGCTGGCGATGTTGTACGACGGTGCTCCGGGCGAGAATTTCGGCCATATGGGGCGCGGTATTTGCCTGGCTTGGTTGAAATTGCCATTGGTTCCCCCGACAGAATGATAATATAATTATAGTTATGTCCAACGAAAAAGAAACGAATCCCGCCGCCGGGCTCAAAGAGTACCCTTATGCGGAAGCCGTCGAAGGCGCCAAGGAGTATTTTGGCGGAGATGACCTTGCCGCTACCGTGTGGGTGAGCAAGTATGCGCTGAAAGACTCGTTCGGAAAAATTTACGAAAAATCGCCCGAGCAGATGCACTGGCGAATTGCCAACGAGATCGCGCGGATCGAGGGAAAATATCCCAACCCGATGGATGCTTCCGAGGTTTACCACCTGCTGAAAGATTTCAAGTATGTGATTCCGCAGGGCGGCCCGATGACCGGTATCGGCAATAATCTGCAGATCGCTTCGCTGT
>ERZ772867.437-NODE-437-length-57856-cov-6.525077_pt1 | contig 57856 bp, 52 predicted proteins | sample MGYA00511341_ERZ772867 | MGnify/ENA primary metagenome ERZ772867 (study PRJEB29015, sample SAMEA2737707) | human gut metagenome | biome: human gut; feature: human-associated habitat; material: faeces | place: China | collected 2012 ... | reverse complement strand
CTTGCCTCCCCTAACAGGGGAGGTGGCAAAAACGAAGTTTTTGACGGAGGGGTTTTCCTCGTTTAGACTTCCATGATGATCGGCAAAATCATTGGGCTGCGGCGGGTCTTTTTGAAGAGATAACCGGAAAGGCCGGACTTCACGCGGCTTTTGATGCTTGCCCAGTCAGTGATGCCGTTATCCTCGCAGTAGGCGATGCTCTCCATCGCCACGCGGCGCAGCTCGTCGATGAGCTTGTCGTTTTCCTTTTCATAGACAAAGCCGCGGCTGATGATGTCCGGGCCGGAGATGAGCTGCGCGTTCTCCGCCGAGAGCGTCATAACGACGACGACCATGCCCTCGTCGGCAAGGAGCTTGCGGTCGCGCAGCACCACGGTGCCGACGTCGCCGACGCCCATGCCGTCCACGAGCACGCGGCCGGACGGGACGGTCGCGCCGAGCTTGGCGGATTTGGCGGTCAGCTCAATGACTCTGCCGTTCTCGCCGATGATGATGTTCCGGCGGTCGTGACCCATACCCACGATCATATCGCCGCTCTTGTGGAGCATGCGGCGCTCGCCGTGCACGGGGATGAAGAACTTCGGCTTTACGAGCGCGTACATCATTTTGAGCTCTTCCTGGCAGGCGTGGCCCGATACGTGCAGATCGGTGCCGCGCTCGTAGATGACCTCCGCGCCCTTGGCGAAGAGCTCGTCGATGACGCGGGAGATCGTCGTCTCGTTGCCGGGAATGGCGCTCGCGGAGATGATGACGCGGTCACCCGAGCCGATGTCCACCTGCTTATGCTCGGAAAACGCCATGCGGTAGAGCGCGGACATGCTCTCGCCCTGGCTGCCGGTGGAAAGGATGACGAGCTTATTGCGCGGCACGGAGCCGATGCGTTTCATGTCCACAAGAATGCCGTCCGGCACCTTCATATAGCCGAGCTCCACACAGAGCTTCACCACGTTTTCCATGCTCCGCCCCGTGATGCCGACCTTGCGCTTGTACTTGACGGCGAGATCGATGATCTGGCGGATGCGGTCCACGTTCGAGGCGAACGTCGTTACGATGATGCGCTTGTCGCAGTCCTTGAAGAGCTGGTCGAAGCGGTCATGCACCTTGCTTTCGGAGAGCGAGTGGCCGGGGCGTTCCACGTTCGTGGAGTCCATGAGCAGCGCGAGCACGCCCTCGCGCCCCAGCTCGCCGAAGCGCGTGAGATCGGTCATCTCGCCCTGCAGGGGCGTGACGTCGATCTTGAAGTCGCCGGTCTGGACAACGGTGCCGATCGGCGTTTTGATCGCAAACGCCACGGAATCGGCAATCGAGTGGTTCACGTGGATGAACTCCACCTTGAAGCACCCGGCGGAGATCGTCTCGCCCGCCTCAACGGTGACGATCTTCGTTTTATCGAGCAGGCCGCGCTCCTGCAGCTTGAGCTGCACGAGCCCCGCGGTCAGGCGCGTCGTATAGATGGGCGGGTTGATCCGGTCCATCACATACGGCAGCGCGCCGATGTGGTCCTCGTGGCCGTGCGTGAGAAATACGCCGCGGATGCGGCTCTTGTTCTTCACAAGATAGCTCACGTCGGGAATGACAACATCCACGCCGTACATATCGTCGTCCGGGAAGCCCATGCCGCAGTCCACGACTATGATGTCCCGGCCGTACTCGTACGCCGTGAGGTTCTTGCCGATCTCGTTGAGACCGCCAAGGGGAATGATCTTCAGTTTTTGTGCCATAAAATAATAGTTACTCCTGTTAGATAGATTTAGATATGTATCCGGACGGGCCGCGCCCTTACCGGATTATGTTCGCAGTTGGGGAGGTTTATACCTCCGTTACATTTCGCGGCGGCCTTCGAGCGCTTTGAGCATGGTGGCGTCGTCCGCGTATTCGAGATTTGATCCGACCGGCACGCCGAAGCCGAGGCGCGTGATGCGGACGCCGAAGGGCTTCAAAAGGCGCGAGAGGTACATCGCCGTGGCGTCGCCTTCGGTGTCGGGGTTCGTGGCGAGGATGACCTCCTCCACTCCGCCCTGCGCCACGCGCTCGAGAAGCTCGCGGATGCGCAGATCGTCCGGCCCGACGCGGTTCATCGGCGAGAGAGCGCCGTGGAGCACATGGTATACGCCGTGGTATTCCCGGCTGCGCTCGATGCTGAGCACATCGCGCGGCTCGGATACGACGCAGATCGTCGTTTTGTCCCGGCTGTCGGACGCGCACACCGGGCAGAGCTCGCCGTCCGTCAGGTTCTGGCACACCGGGCAGGTGTGGACGCTCTTCTTCGCTTCGAGCACAGCGTTGGCAAAGCGGTCCGCTTCCTCCTGCGGGAGCGAGAGCACATGAAACGCCAGCCGCTGCGCGCTTTTGCGCCCGATGCCGGGGAGCGAGGCGAAGCCGTCGATGAGATTTTCCATAGCCGCCGGAAAGAACGATGCCATAATACTATATTACACTCCTTGAAAAATCAGGCGTTTCGGATCGAAGAGACGGCCGCGGCGCGATCCGCCCTGCCGAAAACGGCGCTGCCCGCCACGAGCACATCACACCCCGCCGCCTTCACGAGCGGCGCGGTGTTCGCGTCGATGCCGCCGTCGCACTCGAGCGCGCAGGAAAGGCCGCGCTCCGTGATCCAGGCGCGGATCGTTTCAATCTTCGGCAGCATATCCGCCATGAACTTCTGCCCGCCGAAGCCCGGTTCGACCGTCATCACGAGCACCATGTCGAGCGTATCGAGCCACGGGAGCACCGCCTCCGCCGCCGTTGCGGGCTTGAGCGCCACGGCCGCCATTTTCCCTGCGGCCTTGATCTCGGCAATGGCCGCCGTGATATTCTCCGGCGTGTCGGCTTCCGCGTGTACCGTTACAAGATCGGCCCCCGCGTCGCAGAAGCGTCTGGCGTAGCGCACGGGCTTTTCGATCATAAGGTGGACATCGAGGAACATATCGGTCGCCTTCCGCACCGAGGCGAGCACGGGAAGGCCGATGGAGATGTTCGGGACAAAGACGCCGTCCATCACGTCATAGTGGATCCAGTCCGCGCCGCCTTGCCGGACGGATTCAATCTCCTCGCCCAGACGGGCGAAATCGGCGGACAGGATGGACGGGGCGATCTTCAGCATGGCGGTATTCCTCCGGTATGTGTCGCGGGGTCGTCCCCCGGCATAAGTATGGTTGCGGGCAGAGGCTCGAGCGCTGTCTTTTTTGATACGGGGGACACCGGCCGTCCGGTGTCTCCCGGCTGTGCGCCTACAGAGCCAACTTGTATTATATACCAAACCGCCTCATAATTCAAGTGAACAGATATACAACTGTGCTTGACGGAAAAGGCGAATCCATGTAGAATGTAGTGTGATTCTCGAAGGAGGCGGTTTTATGCGGAGAAAGCGTCGCCGCGGCATCGGGCCGGTCGGCACGATCGTTCTTATATGGGTATTTTTTGCGTTCATTCTTCCGGTCCTCCGGCTGTCCGGCGGGCTGATCGCCGCCGGTCTCGCCATTATGGCATCCGTGTGGGCGGCCAACGCGCTGCGCCGGAAGGCGGAAAAGAGGAAGGACGAGCAGGCATCGGAAGCGATCCCCGTGCAGTACACGGAAGTAACGCCCGAACCGGAAAAGCCCGCCGCGCAGGAAGCGCCCGCCGCCGAGCCGAGCCCCTACTCGCCCGAGGTGCAGGCCGTCATTCAGGAGGGGCGCACGGCGCTCAAGGAGATGGGCCGGCTGTACGCCTCCATCCCCAACCCGGAGATCCGCAGCCGGATCAACGAGCTGATGAGCGTTTCCGACAAGATCATCCGCGACGCTATCGACGATCCCGCCGATGTGCCGCAGATCCGGAAGTTTCTCGACTTCTATCTCCCCACAACGATCCGCCTGCTCAATGCCTACGACCGCATGAGCGCGCAGGAGTTCGGCGGAGAGAACATCACCGGCTCGATGCAGCGCATTGAGGAAATGCTCGATACGACGATCGCGGCCTACAAAAAGCAGCTCGACGCGCTCTTTGCCAATCAGGCCGCCGATATCCAGATGGACATCGACACCATGAACACCATGCTCGCCCGTGAAGGGCTCGGCGGCAAGGGGTATCTCGATATCAAGGATTTCATGAAGCAGTACGAACAGCAGCAGAGCGCAGCCGAGGCCGCGCCCGCTCCCGCATCCGATACAAGCTCCGAACAAACGATGAAAGGAAGCACCTCCCATGGATGAAAAAACTTACGTTCCTTCCCTGACGCTCAATCCCACGCAGGCCGCCGCGCAGGAAGCCCCCGCCGCTCCGCAGCTCGTTGTTGAAGAGGAAAAGCCCGCCGTTGAGCCGGAAAAGCTCGACATTGACCGTCTCTCCCCCGAGGAGCAGGCCGCCGTGCGCGAGTTTGCCAAGCAGATCGACGTGACCGATACGAATCTTGTTCTTTCCTACGGCGCCGCCGCGCAGAAGAACATTGCCGATTTCTCCGGCGCCGCGCTCGGCAAGGTACGCACGAAGGACATGGGCGAGGTCGGCGACATGCTCACGAGCCTCGTCGTGGAGCTGAAGGATCTTGACTACGACGAAGCCGAGCAGAGGAAGGGTCTCCGCGGTCTCTTCAAAAAGGCCTCCCGCTCCATGGAGGAGACGAAGGCGAAGTTCGACAAGGCCGAGATCAACGTGGACAAGATCACCCAGCAGCTGCAGAACCACCAGGTCGTCCTCGCGAAGGACATTGCCTCGCTCGACCGCATGTTCGAGCTCAATCAGGCGTATTTCAAGGAGCTCACGATGTACATCATCGCGGGCAAGCTCCGCGTGCAGGAGCTGCGCGAAAAGGATCTCGCCGAGCTGCGCGCGAAGGCGGAGAAGTCCGGTCTGCCCGAGGACGCGCAGGCCGTGAACGATTTCACGAACCTCATAGGCCGCTTTGAGAAGAAGCTGCACGATCTGGAGCTGACCCGCACGATCTCCCTGCAGATGTCTCCGCAGATCCGCATGATCCAGAACAACGACCTTCTCATGACCGAGAAGATCCAGACCGCCATCGTGAACACCATACCCCTCTGGAAGAGCCAGATGGTGCTGGGGCTGAGCATGTATCACTCCAAGCAGGCGATGGAAGCCTCCCGCGCCGTTTCCGATGTGACGAACCGGCTCCTGCTGAGCAACGCCGAGGCGCTGCACACCGGCTCGGTCGAGGTCGCGAAGGAGTCCGAGCGCGGCATCGTTGATCTGGAGACGCTCAAGAAGACGAACGAGCACCTCATCGCCACGCTCGAGGAAGTCCGCCAGATCCAGGACGACGGCCGCACCCGCCGCGCCCAGGCCGAGGAAGAGCTTGGCCGCATCGAGGGCGAACTCAAGCAGAAGCTCATGGATATGAAGGGCTAACGCCTTCAAAGGGGAGAACCGCTGCGCGGGACTCCCCTTTGATATTAACCTCTCTTTGCGCCTGCGGGCGCATGCTCTGCAAGGCTTTTATTGCATACGAAAGAGGCGGCTCCGAGAGCCGCCTCTTTTGGTATTCGATTGGGGAATTACTCGGCGTCGGCGAGGGCCTTGGCTTCCTCGATGACCTTCTGCTGGACGTTGCCGGGAGCCTCTTCGTAGCGCACGAACTTGCAGGTGAAGGAGCCGCGGCCCTGCGTCATGGAGCGCAGGTCGATCGTGTAGGAGCTCATCTCGGCCATGGGGACTTCGGCCTCAACGATCTGCATGCCGTCCTCGGCAGTCATGCCGAGCACCGTGCCGCGGCGCTTGGAGGAGATATCGGACATGATATCGCCGAGGTTCGCGTCGGGAATGGTGACTTTCAGCAGGCCGATGGGCTCGAGAATGGTCGGCTTCGCGCGGGGGATGCCGTCCTTGTAGGCGAGCTGCGCCGCCGTCTTGAACGCCATTTCGTTGGAGTCAACGGGGTGGTAGGAGCCGTCGTACAGCGTAGCCTTGAGGTTGACGAGCGGGTAGCCGGCGAGGACACCCTTCTGCACGGCGTCGCGCAGGCCCTTTTCGACCGCGGGGAAGAAGTTCTTGGGAACGCTGCCGCCGAACACTTCCTCGGCGAAGATCATTTCCTCAGACTCCTCCTGGGGCTCGAAACGGATCCAGACATCGCCGAACTGACCGCTGCCGCCGGTCTGCTTCTTGTGGCGGCCGTGGGCTTCGACCTTCGCCTTGATCTTCTCGCGGTAAGGCACGCGGGCGGGCTTGAGCTCGCTCTCGACACCGAAGCGGCTCTTCAGCTTGGCGCAGAGGACGTCGAGCTGGATATCGCCGGCGCCGGAGAGGACCATCTGGTGGGTCTCGGCGTTGTTGACGACCGTGAAGGAGATGTCCTCCTCGTTCAGACGGGCGAGACCGTTGGCGATCTTGTCGTCCTGGCCCTTCGTCTTGGGGGAGATGCACATGGAGTAGCAGGGCTCCGCGATCTCGATGGCGGGAAGCTCGATCTCGGCCTTCGGGTCGCACACGGTGTCGCCGGTCTTCCAGTCCATCTTGCCGATGGCGACGATGTCGCCGCAGCAGGCGTCCTTGACCTCGGTGGTCTTCTTGCCGCACATGGTATACAGACGGCCGAGCTTATCGGTGTTGCCGGTGCGCGAATTGCGCAGAGACATATCGGCGGTCAGCTTGCCGCTGACGAGCTTGATGAAGTTGTACTTGCCGAACTGGTCGGACACGGTCTTGAACACGAGACCGGCGGTCGGGCCGTTGGGATCGATGCCCTCGACCTCGTCGGGCGCGGGGACATAGTCCAGAATGGCCTGCAGCAGAGCCTGCGTGCCGACGCCGGTCGTACCGACGCCGCAGAACACGGGAACGACGCTGCGGTCCTTCAGACCGGCCTTGATGCCGGTGACAAGCTCTTCCTCGGAGAGGGTCATTTCCTCGAAATACTTCTCCATGAGCTCCTCGGTAGCGCCCGCGGCGGTCTCCATAAGAGCCTCGCGCAGCTCCTCGGCCTTGCCGGCGTCGGCGGCGGGGACGGCGACCTTCGCGGTCTTGTTGCCGTTGGTCTCATACGCGATGTTGTGCACGAGATCGATGACGCCGGTGCCGTCGGAGGCGGGGATCGTCACGGGGCAGACGATGCTGCCGTACTTGGCCTGCAGCGCTTCGAGCACGCCGAAGTAATCACCGTGCTCCTCATCGAGCTTGGAGACGTAGAAGGCGACCGGCTTGCCGGCGGCCTTGAGCAGCTTCCAGTTGCGCTCCGCGCCGACGGAAAGGCCGTCCTTCGCGGTGCAGAAGATGATGCCCGCCTCGACAGCGCGCAGCGCGGCGGCGACTTCACCGGCGAAGTCCTGGAAGCCCGGGCAGTCGATCACGTTGATCTTCTTGCCGCCGAAGGAAATGGGAGCGATAGCCGCGGAGATCGTTACCTGACGCTTGATCTCTTCCGCGTCGTAGTCGCAGACGGTGTTGCCGTCGTTGACCTTGCCCTGACGGTCGATGGCACCGGTCAGGTAGAGCATGTTCTCGGTAAGGGTGGTCTTGCCGCTGCCGCCGTGACCGAGCAGGCAGACATTGCGGATGTCCTTGGTTGTGTAGCTCATGGGTTGTCCTCTCCTTATAATTATCTTAAAAAACTTTAATTCATTGTCCTGTGAATCGGCCTTGTCATTCTTCCGAAAAAACAGGGGAACGCCACGAGGATAAATTATACACTATGACAGTTTTTTTGGCAATAATTATTTTTGCAGCAGCGTCCGCAGCGCCAGCGGCACGATGATCCACGCGAGCATATAGAGCAGCACACGCCCCGCGCCGATCGCCGTCCACAGTCCCTGCCACGCCGGGACCACCGCAAGGATCGCGCCGAGCGCGGCGCAGATGACGCAGCACCACGCGCACGCGCGGCCGTAGGAATGGAGCTTCGTGCCGCATTCGGCAAAGTCCACGAGCGTGTCGAGACCGTCCTGCGCCATCATACCGGCGGCAGGGCTGCCCGCCGAGGCGGGGATGCCGGAAATGCGGTACCGCTCGGCGGAGGACGGGAACTGGAAGCCCTCGGCGGATACGCCGAACGTTTTCTGCAGAAGAAGAGGGTCAAGATTAAAGTCGCGCACGGCGAAGATCGGCTTGCGATGCTCGCGGCGCAGAGCGGCCAGGGCGCGCTGCACGCTCGCCATCGGGCGGTAGCGCAGCGGGAACACCGCCGCCAACTCGCCGGATACGGCGGTATAGAGCGCGTTTTCCTCCTTGATCTTGTCGGGGATCTTCACGCCGCTCAGATGCATATACGCGAGCGTGCCGATGCGGACTTCCTCGCCCTGCACCATGCCCTTCGCGCCGCCCTCGCCGACGGAGAAATCCTCCACGGTCTGCATGGCGGCGTTTTTCCGGCGCATCAGCTCGGCAAAGGGCGCGGCAAGACCCGTCCCTGCCGCATCGAGCATGCTGCCGGTGATGCCGAGCACCTGCGCGGCGCGGCTCTTGTCCATAAAGCGCACGCCCGTGATCTCGATGGCGTCCTCGGGGAAAATGTCGGTATCGGTGAGCACGAGCCGGCGCGACCGGCCGACATCGCGCGCGCCGGACCATCCGGCCAGAGCGCTGCCGCGCATCATGAGATGGCGCGCCGTGCGGGAGAAGAGGATCGGGAACGAGAGCGTCCAGTTGAACGAAACGCAAAGCGCCGTCATAAGCGAGAAGAGATGGAAAAACGCCTTCATATCCTGCGCGCCGAGCGAGAGCGCCAGCGCCAGCGCGAGCGAGCCGACGGCCATCGGTACAAACGCCGCCATGGCGAGCGCTTCCGCGCCGCTCGGCTCCTCGCTGCGGCGGACAAGACCGTCCGACGAACGGCGAGACTTGATGAGGATGCGCTCCTTCTTCCCCGGCAGCACCTCGGAGGTGACGGCATAGGCGTCCTTGGCGTGATGCAGGGCAAGGAAGGAATCGGCGTACGCCCGGCAGCTGTACCACGCGCCGCGCAGCGCGAACATGACCGCCGCCGCGGGGATCACCGCGAAGGTGACGCCGTGCGAGCCGTCGCCGCTCGCGGCGATATAGATCACGTCCGCCGCCGCGGCGATCGCGGCGAGAACGATCATAGATTCCGCCCCGGCGCGGCCGCGGATGAGACCCATGACGCCCGCCGTTACAACGTCCAGTCCGATGAGCATCACCGAGAGCATCCCGATGAGACACACGAGCGACGTCGCTCTCGCGTTCGTGCCGAGACTGCCGGGCAGCGGCAGGCCGAAGTCATACGAAAGAGTGATCCACGCGAGCAGCACGCAGACTGCCGCCGCCGCAAAGAAGCGCAGGCGCAGACTCGGCATCTGCGCGGCATAATGCTTCGCCGCGCGCTGCGGCGGCATTTCAAGCGTTACGTCCTCCGGCTCCGGGTCGGGCTGGGAGAGATCGTTCGCCCGGCGGATCGACGCCGCGGCGAGAAGCCCCACGAGCTTGCCCCAAGGCCCCGGCGCGCGGCCCCGCCCACGGCGGGATACGCTGCCAAGGCTCTTTTTCTTTCTGCTTTTTTTCTCCGGCTCGTCCGGCTCTTCGGATCCTTCCGAGGCTTCCGGCTCGTCCGGCGCTTCAAGGGGCGGGGCATAAAAGTCCGCGTCGTCCTCAAAGCCCTCGTCGTATATTTCGCCCTCGGCGGTCTCTTCCGGCTCCGGCGCGTCCTCATAGTACCGCCCGTCCGGTTCCCCGGTCTCCTCCGGCTCGTCCGGCGCGGTCTCATACTCCGGCTCGCCGGTATCAAATTCTTCGTATTCGGGGTATTCCGCTTCTTCGTCCGGATATTCGGCCTCGTACTCCGTCTCTGCCGGGTACCCCGCCTGCTCGGAGGAATAGTCCTCCGTCTCCGGCAGGTATTCCGTTTCCGCCGTTTCCGGCGCGGCGGTCTCCTCCGGCGCCTTGTCCCGGCACTCCTCGAGAATGCTCTCGAGCGAGAAGCCCGGCACGCCGAAGCTCCGGGGAACGCCGCCTGTATCGCGTTTTGCCATAGCTCCCTCCGTCTCAGGAATCTCTGCGCTGGCGGACGACCTCATACATAAGGATCGCCGCCGCCGCGGAGGCGTTGAGCGATGTGATCTTGCCGAGCAGGGGGATGCCCACGGTGAAGTCGCACTGCTCCGAAACGAGGCGGCCCATGCCGAAGCCCTCCGACCCGATGACGAGCGCCGCGGGGCCCGTCATTTTCGTCTGCCACAGATCGGCGGGAGCGTCCGCCGCCGTGCCGTAGACCCAGAGACCCTTTTTCTTCAGCTCACCGAGCGCCGCGGGGATGTTCGTCACGCGCGAGACGAGCATATGCTCCGCCGCGCCCGCGCTCGCCTTGTCCACCACGGCGGTGAGCCCGGCGGCGCGCCGCTTGGGGATGATGACGCCGTGGACGCCCGCGCACTCGGCGGTGCGCAAAATCGCGCCGAGATTGTGCGGATCGGCGATCTCGTCGCACACGACGATGAACGGATCCTCGCCCTGCTCGGCGGCACGCTCCAGAATATCCTCGATGGAGGCGTACTCGCGCATTGCCGCCTGCGCGATGATGCCCTGGTGCGCGCCCGTGGCGCTGAGAGAATCGAGCTTGCGCCGGTCGCACTCGGTGACGACGATGCCGTTTTCCCGCGCCTTGGCGAGAATGCGCGCAAGGGTGCGGTCGGTGTCGCCGCGGGCAACGAAAATTTTATCGATCGTCCGCCCGGCGCGGATCGCCTCGGCAACGGCGTTGCGCCCCTCGATCAGGTCTTCCCTGTCCTGACGGATCTCCTGTTCACGGTTTTCCATATCGTTAAATTCCTTCTTTATATTTTCATATTAACAATGCGCATAGCTATAGATAATATATTTTACCACACGATCCCGCCATCTGCAACGGAAAGCGCCACTTTTGCTTTTTCTTTTTTCTGCCGTCTTGACCTTTCCGTCCGGAATCGGTATGCTGAAGGAAAGATCAAGCGAAGGGCGGTGAGCGCATGCTCTGGGACACCATCCCCGTGCCGAAGGGCACGGACGCCGATTTTGCCGTTGCGGTCACGGACGACTCGCTCGCGCCGTGGATCAAAAAGGGCGGCACGGCGTATCTCCGGCGGCGCACCGAGCTTTACGACGGCGACATCGGGCTTTTTGAAACGGACGGAGGGATCGTCTTCCGGCAGTTCTGCGCCGACAGCCGCGGCACGGTGTATCTCTTCGCCGTGAACCGCGCCCACGCCGAAGACGACCGCATGATCCCGCCGGATAAAGCGGCAGAGCTCGTCTGCTACGGCCGTCTGGAGCTAAAAAAGCCCATCCCGCTCCCGATGGATTGAAATTTCGTCCAGATGTGGTATAATTAAGTATTCCGTTACAGTTTTCCTCTGGAAAGGAGTTTTGATTTGAAAGCATTCATGCGTTGGGTCGAGCGCTACTGCGTCCGCCATCCGCGTTTCGGCGTGGAAAATCTCATGCGCTATCTCATCATCGGCAACGCCGTCGTCTGGCTGCTGACGCTGATGGACCGCACCGGCACGGTGCGCTATTTTCTCGCGCTCAATCCGCAGATGGTCCTGCGCGGGCAGATCTGGCGGCTGGTGACCTTCGTGCTCATCCCGGACACCGGCGGCATCTGGGGGCTGCTGTTCCTCTATTTCTATTACTTCATCGGCACCTCGATGGAGCGCGAGTGGGGGCAGGCCAAGTTCAACATGTACTTTCTCGCCGGTATGGTGTTCACGATCCTGTACGCCTTCCTTGTCTATCTGTTCGGCGGCATCACGATGAGCATCGGCGCGGAGTTCATCTATCTTTCGATGTTCTTCTCGTTCGCAACGTACTACCCCGACCAGCGGGTGCTGTTCATGTACATCATCCCGATCAAGATCAAGTGGCTCGCCGTGGCGAACGCGGCGTACTTCGTCTATGAGGTCTTCGCGCTCCGCTTCCCGCTCAATCTTCTGCCGGTCGTGGCGACGCTCAACTATCTGCTCTTCTGCGGGGATATGCTCTTCGGCTCCGTACACTTCCGGCGGCCCGGGCAGATCCGCAAGACCGTGAACTTCAAGCGCGAGGCGCAGCGCATCCGCCGCGAGCAGCAGAACGCCCCGTACCGCTACAAATGCGCCGTGTGCGGCCGCACCGACGCGGACCATCCGGAGCTGGAGTTCCGCTACTGCTCGCGCTGCGCGGGGTATCACTGCTTCTGTCAGGATCACATCAACAACCACATCCATTTCACCGAATAACACGGGAGATATGCCATGCAACACCGTCCTTCCCGCCGGGTATCCGTTCCGGCGCTGATCGTTTTCTGTCTGCTCGCGCTCGCGCTCGTTGTGCTCGTTGCCGTGCGCGCCGTTTCGGTAAATAACACGGAGAGCGCCGAGACGCTCGCGCCGGCGGCGAGCGAAACGCCCGTGCCGCCGACCTCCGGTCCCGAGCTCACGCCCGAACCGTCGGCTGCGCCCACCGCGGAGCCTACCGCGACGCCCGAGCCCACGCCGGAGCCGAGCCCTGAATACTTCACCGTTTCCATGGTGGGCGACTGCACGCTCGCCGAGGCAAAGACCCGCCGCGGGTGGGGCACGGCGCTGCAGACCGTCGTCGGGAAAAACTACGACTATCCCTTCGCCAAGACCGTGCAGTACTTTGAAAAAGACTATCTCACGATCGCCAATCTTGAGTGCAACCTCTCGGACAAGTATTACGATTCCATTGAGCAGTTCGTGTTTCTCGCCCCGGCGGATTACGCGAACATCCTCACCGCGGGCAGCGTGGAGTTCGTGACGCTGGCAAATAACCACACGATGGACTTCGGCCAGAACGCCTATGACGACACGGCCGCCGCGCTCGACGCCGTGGGCGTTGCCTACGCGGGCGAGGACGAAACGTATATCTACGAAAAGGACGGCGGCGTGAAGGTCGGCATTTACTGCCTTTATAACCAGCTCACCTACAACGCCATGAGCATTCTCTCCGCGCAGGCGCAGGAAAAGCTCGTCGCGGCGTCGCGCGACAAGATCGCCGCGGGGCTCAAATCGCTTGAGGAGGCGGGCGCGGACTTCACCATCGCGTGCCTGCACATGGGCCGCGAGGGGTACTATGAACCCACCGACGTGCAGACCGAGCTCTGCCGCTACACCGTGGACACCGGCTTCAACGCCGTGTACTGCACGCACGCCCACCGGCTCCAGCCGGCGGAGGATTATAACGGCGGCGTTATCTTCTACGGTCTCGGCAACTTCATCTTCGGCGGCCACACCAACCCCGGCAACGGCACTGACCCCGGCGCTTACGACACCGGCATCGCGCAGCTCACGCTCAAGCACGTCGGCGGCGAGGTAACGCTCGACAGCTATTCCTTCATCCCCTGCTCGCTGAGCAGCACCGTCGGCCCCGACAGCACCGTGCTCGGGCCGAACACGCTGAACAATTACCAGCCCCAGCCCTATACCGAGGGCGGCGACGCATGGAACCGCGCCATGTCCATGCTCAACGGCACCTACGAGGGCGCGAACTATCAGGTGGACTACGGCAACGTCCTCACCGCAATGAACGGGTAAACGGGTGAAAATTTCCCGTATACTCTATATTAATTTAATGAAATCACTTGCAATCGCGCGCGGAGGGTGGTATAATCTCCTCGTACGAACGTAAGAAACAGGAAGAGTGGGCAAAACCCACTCTTTTTGTTGATTTAAAAGAATTTGTCAGAAACTGGAAATTGAGGATTTTTTATGAGTAAAGTCACCGAGACCGTGACCGCGCTGGCCGCGCCCGTCGCCGAAAAGCTGGGTCTGGAGCTTTGGGATGTGGAATACATCCGCGAGGCCGGACAGTGGTTTCTGCGCGTGTACATCGACAAGGACGGCGGCGTTTCCATCAACGACTGCGAGGCGCTCTCCCGCGCGCTCGATCCCGTGCTGGACGAGGCAGACCCCATTCCGGACAGCTACGTTTTCGAGGTCAGCTCCGCCGGCGCCGAGCGCGAGCTCAAGCGCCCCGGCGACTTTGCGCGCTTTATGGGCAGCGGCGCGGAGGTGCGGCTCTATAAGCCGGTGAACGGCAGCAAGTCCTTTGTCGGAACGCTCTCCGGATACCGCGACGGCGACGTTACCCTGACGATCGCCGGAAAAGAGACCACCTTTGAAAAGGCCCAGATCGCGCAGGTACGGCTGCGCGTGCTGTAAAAAATCACAACGTGATATAACGTAAGGAGCAAAAATAGATGAGTGCAATGAACGCCGAATTTTTTGACGCCATCGAGCAGATCGAAAAGGAAAAGGGCATCCCCCGCGGATACATGCAGGAGAAGATCCAGCAGGCCCTGCTGACCGCCTTCAAGCGCGACAACCCCGACTGCGAGGATAATGTCGAGGTCATCATGGACGAGAATAAAAAGACCATCAGCATGTTCGTTCTCAAGACCATCGTAGAGGAGAGCGAGTATGTGAACGACGCCACGCAGATCCTGCTCGACGAGGCGCATCACTATGATAAGAAGGCCGGCATCGGCGACACCGTCCGCATCCCGGTCGAAACGAAGAAATTCGGCCGCATCGCGGCGCAGGCGGCAAAGCAGGTCATCATCCAGGGCATCCGCGAGGCGGAACGCGGCATCATCTATGACGAGTTCACCTCCAAGGAGCACGAGATCCTCACCGGTGTCGTCACGCGCATCGATCCGCGCACCGGCGCCGTGTCCATCAAGATCAGCTCCAACAGCGAATTCACCGAGGCCATGCTCTCCGCCACCGAGCGCATCAAGGGCGAAGAGCTCACCGAGGGCGACCGCATCAAGGTCTATGTCGTCGAGGTGCGCAAATCCACCCGCGGCCCGCAGGTGCTCATCTCCCGCACGCACCCCGGTCTCGTCAAGCGGCTCTTTGAGCTGGAAGTGCCCGAGATCTTCGACGGCACGGTGGAGATTCGCTCCATCGCCCGCGAAGCCGGCAGCCGCACGAAGATGGCCGTCTACTCCGCCGATCCCGAGATCGATCCGATCGGCGCGTGCGTCGGCCCCCGCGGCGGGCGTGTGGCGAGCATCGTCAACGAGCTCGGCGGCGAGAAGATCGATATCATCAAGTACAGCGAGGATCCCGAGCAGTACATCGCCTCGGCGCTCTCCCCGGCGGAGGTCCTCTCCGTTGAGGTGCTCGAGGAAGGCCACAGCTGCCGCGTGATCGTGCCGGACAGCCAGCTCTCTCTCTCCATCGGCAAGGAGGGCCAGAATGCCCGTCTCGCCGCGCGTCTCACCGGTTATAAAATCGATATCAAGCCGGAGAGCGCCGCGAACGAATAAACCACCCATCAAACAAACCCCGCCAGTCCACATACATTTCAGGAGGAGCGCTTTTGCCGAAAACCGTACCGCTCCGGCAGTGCATCGGCTGCCGTGAACAAAAACCGAAAACCGAACTGATCCGCGTCGTCCGCTCGCCGGAGGGGGAGCTCTCCATCGATCTGCGCGGCAGGGTGCCGGGACGCGGCGCCTATCTCTGCCGCAGCAGCGAGTGTCTGAAGCGCGCGGTCAAATCGCGCGCGCTCGAGCGCGCTCTGTCCGTCCCCGTGCCGGAGGACGTGTGGGCGCGGCTCACGGCGGAACTGGAGGCGGGCGATGGATAAGGCAGCGCAGTATCTCGGTCTCGCCCGGAAGGGCGGGATGCTCGCCGTCGGCGAGGAAGGAAGCGGCACGGCGATCGCCGCCGGAAAGGGGCGGCTTTTGATGCTCGCCGCCGACGCTTCCCCCAACGCGCAGAAACGCGCCGCGGGTTTTCTGTACGGTCACCGCGCACCGCTGCAGACGCTGCCCTGGACGAAGGCGGAGCTTTCCGCCATGCTGGGCAAGCGCGGATGCAGCATGCTCTGCTTCACCGATCTGCCCCTCGCCGCGCGGTTCGCCGCCGCGCTTGCCGAGGAGCTTCCCGGCTGGAAGGAAACAGCCGAACTTCTCGCCCAGCGCGAGGATAAGCTCAAGCGGCGGAAGGCCGCGCCCCGTAAGCACACCGAGAGCGGAAAAAGGAGGAAATAAGTATGGCGCTTGATTTTAAATACCGCATTCACGAGGTTGCCAAGGATTTCGGCATGACCTCCAAGGATATTTCCCAGATCCTCACCGACTATGCCACGACGCCGAAGAACCATATGCAGGTTCTCGAGGACGCCGAGCTGGATCTCATTTTTGAGTATCTGACGCAGCATCACCAGGTCGGCAGCATTGCCGAGATCTTCGCCCCCGAACCGGAGGAGAAGAAGGCCCCCGCCAAGGCACCGGAAGAGAAGAAGCCCGACGCTCCCGCGCAGGAAAAGACCGCCGGCAGCGCGCCGGCGCCCGCAGCAGCCGCTGCCGCGCCCGTACAGCAGCCGCAGAAGCCGAAGCCGGAGAAGCCCGCCCAGCCGAAGCAGGTCGTGGAAAAGCGCGTCGTCGATACCCGCGGCTCCGCCGGAGCGAATCTCTCGAAATACGACGAGCGCTTCGACAAGATCGCCGGCAACGCCGGCAACGCCGGGAAGGACAAGGACATCCGCCGCGGCGGCAAGGAGAAGATCCAGAACAAGAACAAGCAGCGCCAGCAGCAGGTCGCAAGCGCCAAGCGCCGCCAGGAAGAGCGCGACAAGATGCAGCGCCTGCAGTTTGAGGTCGCGAAGAAGCAGCAGCTCAAGGTCAGCATCCCCGACGAGATCAACGTCGGCGAGCTCGCCTCCCGCATGAAGAAAACGGCGGTCGAGGTCATCAAGCAGCTCATCAAGCTCGGCGTGATGGCGTCCGTGTCCGATGTGATCGATTACGATACCGCCGCGCTCGTCGCCATGGAGCTTGGCTGCAAGGTGGAGCACGAGGTCGTTGTGACGGTCGAGGACCGTCTTATTGACGATCACGTCGATACCGAGGACGAACTCGTCCCCCGCGCGCCGGTCGTCGTCGTCATGGGCCACGTCGACCACGGCAAGACCTCCCTGCTCGACCGCATCCGCAGCGCGAACGTCGTTGCGGGCGAGGCGGGCGGCATTACGCAGCACATCGGCGCGTACCGCGTGATGGTCAACGGCAGCCCCGTCACCTTCCTCGATACGCCGGGCCACGAGGCCTTTACCACCATGCGCGCCCGCGGCGCGATGGTGACCGATATTGCCATTCTCGTCGTTGCGGCCGATGACGGCATCATGCCGCAGACGATCGAGTCCATCAACCACGCCAAGGCTGCCGGTACGCCGATCGTCGTGGCGATCAACAAGATGGATCTCCCCGGCGCGAACCCCGACCGCATCAAGCAGGATCTCACCAAATACGATCTCGTCCCCGAAGAGTGGGGCGGCGACACGATCGTCTGCCCGATCTCCGCAAAGACCGGCGCGGGCGTCAAGGAGCTTCTGGAAAATCTTGTGCTGCAGGCCGAGATCATGGAGCTCAAGGCCAACCCGAACCGTCCGGCGCGCGGCACGGTCGTGGAAGCGCGTCTCGACAAGGGCCGCGGCCCGATCATGACCGTTCTCGTGCAGAACGGCACGCTCCACACCGGCGACATCATCATTGCCGGTACCGCCGTCGGCCGTGTGCGCGTGATGACGAACGACCGCGGCGAGCGCATCACCGATGCCGGTCCCTCCGTCCCGGTGGAGATCGCCGGTATGTCCGAAGTGCCGTCCGCGGGCGACGTGTTCAACGCCGTCGCCGACGAGCGCATGGCGCGCGCTCTCGCCGAGGAGCGCCTTGCCGCGCAGCGCAGCGCCGCTGCCGCGGGCGCGGGCAAGAAGGTCTCGCTCGAGGATCTGTTCGCCCGCATCCAGGAGGGCGATCTCAAGGACTTCAACATCATCGTCAAGGCGGACGTGCAGGGCAGCGCCGAGGCCGTCAAGACCTCGCTCGAAAAGCTCTCCAACGAGGAAGTGCGCGTGCGCGTCATCCATTCCGGCGTCGGCGCGATCAACGAGTCGGACGTCATGCTCGCCTCAACGAGCAACGCCGTCATCGTCGGCTTCAACGTCCGTCCGGACAACGCCGCGCGCGACAGCGCCGAGCGCTCCAAGGTCGAGCTGCGCATGTACCGCGTCATTTATGACTGCATCAACGACGTCGAGGCCGCCATGAAGGGCATGCTCGCGCCGAAGTTCCACGAAGTCATCATCGGCCACGCCGAGGTCCGCCAGACATTCCGCGTGTCCAAGGTCGGCACCGTGTGCGGCTGCTATGTGCAGGACGGCAAGATCCAGCGCAACTGCAGCGTGCGCGTCAACCGCGACAACATCGTCATTTTCGAGGGCGAGCTTGCTTCGCTGCGCCGCTTCAAGGACGACGTCAAGGAAGTCTCCGCCGGTTACGAATGCGGCATGCAGGTCGAAAAGTTCAACGACATCAAGGAAGGCGACGTCATCGAGTGCTTCGTCAACGAGCAGCTGTAAAGAAAGGAAGGGTAAATTATGCCGTCCAATCACATTCAGCGCATTAACGACGATATCCGGCGCACGCTCGCCTCGCTCCTGCGCGAGGTGAAGGATCCGCGCGTGCAGCAGGGCGATCTGCTGAGCATCGTCCGCACCGAAACGACGGGCGATCTGCGCTACTGCACCGTGTATCTGAGCGTGCTCGGCGACGTGAACGAAAAAGAGCTCAAAAAGGGTCTCAAATCGTGCAGCGGCTGGCTGCGGCACGAGCTGGGCACCTCGCTCTCGCTGCGGTATACGCCGGAGCTGATCTTTGAGCTCGATCACTCCATCGAGCACGGCGCTCACATCAACGACATCATCCGCCATCTGGACGACGCTTCGCCCAGAGACGGGGAAAACGGGTAACCATGGAACTTCTGGAATGCGCCGCGTATCTTCGCGCGCACGACAATTATCTTCTGGTGACGCATCAGAGGCCGGACGGGGACACTCTCGGAAGCGCCTCTGCGCTGTGCCACGCACTGCGCCGTTTGGGAAAAACGGCGCATCTTTATAAAAACCCCGAGATCACGGAGATGTTCGTCCCCTTCGTTTCGCCGTACTATGCGCCGGAGGGGTTCGTCCCCGAGACGTGCGTGAGCGTGGACGTGGCGGAGAACAAGCTCCTTGCCCGCGGGTTTGAAGGGAAGATCTCCCTCAAGCTCGACCACCATGTCCCCCGCGGCGAGCAGCCGGAGAACGCTGTCATCTGGACGCACAGCGCCGCCTGCGGCGAGCTTGTTCTCGCGCTCATCGATGCGCTGGTCGGCGGGCCGGACAAAACGGAGGCCGACCTTCTCTATATCGCCGTCTCCACCGACACGGGCTGCTTCTGCTACGCGAACACCAACAGCGCCACGTTCCGCACCGCCGCGCGCCTTTGCGACGCCGGGGCGGATCTGCCGCTGCTCAACAAGATCTTTTTCCGCACCAAGTCCCCGGCGCGGCTCGCGCTTGAGGGCATGGTGTGCTCCTCGCTCCGCTCCTACCGCGATCACGCGATCAATATTGCCGTCATTACGCTCGACATGCTGCGCCGCGCCGGTGTTACCGAGGACGACTGCAGCGATCTCGCCTCGCTCGCCGGACAGGTCCGGGGCAACCGTGTGGCCATAACGGTGCGCGAGCTCTCCGTTGAGCCGCCGCGCAGCAAGGTATCCCTGCGCACGGACGGCGGCGTGGACGCCTCGCAGGTCTGCGCCCGGTTCGGCGGCGGCGGACACAAAATGGCGTCCGGGTGCGAGCTGGATCTCCCGCCGGACGAAACGGCGGACGCGGTGCGCCGCGCCGTGGAGGAAGTATGGGCGTAAACGGTATTCTGCTTCTCGATAAGGACGAGGGCTGGACAAGCCAGGACTGCGTTTCCAAGCTCCGGGGCATTCTGGGCGAGCGTCGCATCGGCCACGCCGGTACGCTCGACCCGCTGGCTACGGGGCTTCTTGTCGTGCTCGTCGGCCGCGCCACGCGCGCGGCGGTGTTTGCCGAGGCGGAAACGAAGGAATATATCGCTGCGTTCCGGCCCGGCATCGTTACCGATACCCAGGATATTACAGGCAACCTTCTGCGCTCGTCGGACGTCTTACCCTCGGAAGAGGATGTCCGCGCCGCTCTTCCCCGGTTCACCGGCGAGATCGAGCAGATCCCGCCGATGTACAGCGCCATTAAAATCAACGGCCGGAAGCTCTACGACATCGCCCGCCGCGGCGGGGAGGTGGAGCGTGAGGCAAGGCGCATAACCATTCATTCCATCGACTATCTCGGGCAGGAAAACGGCGATCACATGCTCCGCATCCGCTGCTCGAAGGGCACCTACATCCGCACGCTCTGCCACGATCTCGGTGAGTATCTCGGCTGCGGCGGGTGCATGGCGGCGCTGCGGCGCACGCGCTCCGGGAGCTTTTCCGTGGAAAATGCCCGGCGCATCGGCGAGCTCACACGCGCCGACCGCGATACGCTTCTCCCGGCGGACACGCTCTTTTCCGCGGCGGCGTCTCTGACGCTCACCGCCGCGCAGGAAAAGCGCTGCCGCTGCGGAAATCCGTTCCGGACCGACGCGCCGGACGGAGAGACGCGCTTTTATTCCGAAAACGGCGAATTCCTCGCCATTGGGCGCGTCGCAAACGGCGAGGCCGTTACGGTAAAAAGTTTTTTTGAGGTTTGATCATTCATGGCAGAGAGAAAATGCGTTCTCGCTCTTGGATTTTTTGACGGCGTACACCGCGGCCACGCGGCGCTTTTGAACCGCACGATCGAGCGCGCCGAAGCGCTCGGCGTCGAAGGTGCCGTTATGACCTTCGACACGCACCCTGACACGCTCGTGCAGGGCACGCCCGTGCCGCTCATCAACAGCGCGCCTGACCGCGCGAATCTCATCCGGCGGCTGTTCGGCATCGACCGCGTGGAGTTTTTCCGCTTCACGGAGGAGACGATGCATATGCCGTGGGAGGAGTTTCTGCGCAGCATCCAGGCAGAGCTCGGCGTCGTCGGCTTTGTCGTCGGCTACGATTTCCGCTTCGGCTGGCGCGGTGAGGGAAATACCGGGCGCCTGCGCGATTACTGCGCGGCAAACGGCCTTACATGCGATGTGGTCGACAAGGTCGAGCTTGACGGCATCACCGTCAGCTCCACCTACATCCGCTCGCTTCTGCGTGAGGGGGACATGCTTCGCGCCGAGTATTTCATGGGGCATCCGCATTTCCTCACGGACGTCGTCCGCCACGGCCACCGGCTCGGCCATCATCTCGGCGCGCCGACGGTCAACATGCAGTTCGCGCCCGGCGTGCTCATTCCGCCGCACGGCGTTTATGCCGCGCGCGCCCTTTTGCCGGAGGGCGAGTTTCCCGCCGTTACGAACATCGGCGTTCGCCCCACCGTGAGCAGCGAGCCGGTCGTCACCGTGGAGAGCCATCTGCTCGGGTTTGACGGGAATCTCTATGGCCGCACGCTTGCGCTCGAGTTCTTTGATTTTCTGCGTCCGGAGCGGCGTTTTGCCGATCTCGACGAGCTTGGCGCGCAGATCGCCCGCGACGGCGAGCGCGCCCGGCAGATCGTGGAGGCGCGCCGATGAATTTTGCCGATATCCGAAAGAAATTTTCCGGCGGAGATCGCGCCGCGAGTGCCGACCCCAGCCGCGCCTTCGGCTCGGAGGCGGAAATGATGCAGGCGCTGCGAAAGCAGGAATTCACCCCGCCGAAGCCCCGCCCCACGGCGGCGGAGGTCATGGGCAGCATCCGGCAGCGCTTTGCCCGCCCCGCGGAAGAGATGCAGGACCGCATCCCTCGCGACGAGGCCGCCGCGCGTACATACGCTCCCGAGGCCATGGCGCAGCCGGAATGGGAAAACCCGTTCACCGCGCCCGAAAAGCCGAAGAAACCGGCGCGGGATGTGCCGGTATACGAAACGGTCGGCGGTGATATGCCGTTTGAGCGCCGCAGCGCTCCGGCGTATATACCGCAGAGCTACGCGCCGCAGCAGGGCTATGACCCCTACGGCGGCTATGCAGCGCCCTATCCCCCGGCCGGGTACGAGCCTTACGCCGCCGCGCCCTATCCGCCGCAGGGCTATGCAGCGCCCGCCTACGGCGCGCCGTACTACGATCCTTACACTGCTCCGGCGTACGATCCGCGGTATAGCGCCCCCTATCCCCCGAACGCATATTACGCACCGCAGCCCGTCTATCCGCCCTACCCTCCGCAGGGCTCCGCCCCCGCGCCGGAGGCACCCTATGCCCCGCCGCAGCCGGAGATGCCGCGCGCCCCGCAGCCGGAATATGAGACCGCCTTTTACGGAAGCGGCATTCCCGCGCCGGAGGGCTATCCCGCGCCGCCGTACGCCGCAGCGCCGCAGCGCCCCGCCGCGCCGGTGCGGCCGAAGCGCAAGCCACTGGAGGGCGCCGATCTTCGGTATGTACTCTGGTCCAGCTCGATCGTCTCCGGCGTGCTGCTCACGCTCGTGGCGTTCGTCTATGCCTGCACGCTCTAAAGAATCCATAATATGAAATGCGCCCCGCTCGGGGCGCATTTCGCATATTTGCTTAAATATTTCTTTTTTCTGTTAATGACTGGGTGTCGATCCATAGTATATGGGTGAAGGCGAAAGGAGGTGACAGCCCATGACCGACGAGGAGATCATCCGCCTGTTTTTTGAGCGCTCGGAGCAGGCGATCGCAGAGCTTGCCAAAGCGCACGGCAGCGCCGCGGCGCGCGTGGCCCGGAACATTCTCGGCAGCGAAAGGGACGCGGAGGAGTGCCTCAACGACACCTATCTCGCCGTTTGGAACGCCATCCCGCCGCAGAAGCCCGATCCGCTGCGGACGTTCGTATGCAAGATCGCGCGCAATCTTGCCGCGGCGAAGTACCACGCCAACACCGCGAAAAAGCGAAACAGCCGCTACGACGCCGCGCTCGATGAGCTGGAAGACTGTCTCGCCGCCGGCGGCAGCGTGGAGGAGGCATACGATGCGAAGGAACTCTCCGAGGCGATCAATGCATTTCTCTCGTCGCTGAGCTATACCGACCGGTTCCTTTTCGTGCGCCGGTACTGGTACTCCGATTCGATGCAGGATATCGCCGCCATGATCGGCTCCACCGCCAACAGCGTGGCTGTCCGCCTTTACCGCCTCCGCGAAAAACTCCGACACTACCTTATCAGGGAGGGATTGCTTGTATGAAACGGGAAACCATCACTCAGGCGCTGGGCGGTCTGGACGACCGGTTTGTCAGTGAAGCCGCGGTCTATGCTCCCGGGACGATGCAGGAAGGCCCGGAAAGGATCGTACGCATGAAAAAGAAACGTTTTCTCAGCATCGTGCTCGCCGCGGCGCTGATCCTTGCGCTGGGGATCACAGCTTACGCGGCATGGAGCACACACGCCGCCCGGCAGGAGGAGATCAAGGCCGATCTGAAGATCGAAGAAAACAACGTGAGCAGCTATGCCGAATACCCCGTCCCGGAGGCAGCCAACAGCACGGTCTCCGACGTTCCGGAAGAGGAAGGGTCGGAAAGTGAGCTTGTCCTGCTCTCCGCCGTAAACGCCGGAGAATTTCAGCGCGTCTATGTGAATATCTCGCCGGTAAGCGAGAAATGCATCGCCGATTACCCCGGATATCCGGGAGCGCTGAACTTTTCCTGGAGCATCGACGGCACCGATCTCGGCGGCTATGCCTCGCCCCGCACCCCGTCCGGCATCACGCTGCACGGACAGGAAGCGATCCGCGACGCCGTGCTGCAATACGCCTACGACAGAGAGACGCAGACGCTGACGCTCGAGTGCATCGTTGAGAACATGTTCCTTGAAAAGGCCGCAGCGGCGCTCGGCACGGGCAGCTTCCCGCTTCTCGTGCATATGTCCGACAAGGATATCGAGATGCAGACCTTCGGGCCGGTGTCCTTTACGCCGGTGGACGAGCAGACCCGGTATTTTGACTTTGGACACGCCGTCTACACCGACGCGGCGTCGGGCAAGTCGATCGAGATTTCCGGGCTCGAGCTGACGCCGTTCGGCGCGGTGTGGAAGGTGCGCTACGAGGGAGCCGAGGCCATCCATTCGCCGAACGGCGATCCGGCGGAAGCGGAAGTCTGGTCCATGCTGGAGGACAAGGTATGCATCGAATCGCAGCTCTTCTTCTCCGACGGCTCGGCCTTCTCCACCGGCGGCGCGCTGACCGCTCCGTACACAAGCGGCGCGGTGGAGCTCCATTGCGAATGGGGCAGCGCGATCAACATAGACGGTATTCAGAAGATCGTTCTGGGGGATCTAGTCCTTTGGAAAAACGACCCTTAACGAGAAATTTCAAGCCATTGCTGGCAAAGAGCCGGTATCCCCTTTTCCGGGATACCGGCTCTTTGTCTGTGTCCGCATCTGTGTTTTTATGTTTATGTTACGGTAAAGGACGCATCCTTCAGCACAAGATATTGAAAGCCGTTCTCTTCCTGCATCAAGGCCAGCTCACCCCTCACGCTGATATCCGTCCCCGGCTCGGGAAAATCGTCCGGATAGGCAAGCGCGTCGGCCGGAAGAAATTCCAGCCCCTGCGCGCAGCATCCGGCGGCATCGGCAATGTAGCAGGCATAATAGCTTTTCCCGCTCTTCTCTTCCACATAAGCGGAAAACTGCCCTTTGACGCGAATCGTCCGGCCAAGATAGTCGTCCGGCTGCATCATCATATTATAGATCATCGTATAGAGCATGGTGCCGCTCATGCCTGTCAGATCCAGTTCGCCGGTCTCCGTCTCCGAAAGCGGCTGCGGTGTAGGCTCCGCCGTTGGGAGAGGCGTCGGCTCTCTTGTCGGCAGCGGCGTTTCCGCCGGGAGCGCAGGCGGCGTCTGCTCCGATGCAGACACAGCCGCCGCGCCGCAGGCCGCAAGAGAGCAGAGCGTTATGACGATCAGCAATACGCAGAGTCGTTTTTTCATTTTCTCACACCTCCAACGACCGTGCCTGCCAGCCAGGACAGAGCAAAAGCAATGATCTGAACCGCGACAATGGTCGAGCCTACCGGCGTACCGGCAAGGATCGATACCAAAATACCTGTCAGCGAACACACGACCGACAGAATCGCCGCGCAGATCGTCACGCCGCGGAAGCTCTTGAATACGCGCATAGCGGACAGCGCGGGAAAAATCACCAGTGCGGAGATCAACAGCGAGCCGACAAGATTCATCGCCAGCACAATGATGACAGCCGTAACAACAGCGATCAGCAGATTGTAAAGTCCGGCTTTCGTGCCGGTCGCCCTTGCGAAGTTCTCATCAAAGGTCACAGCGAAGATCTTGTTATAAAACAGGATAAACACCGCCGCCACCGATATCGACATCCCTGCGCAAAGCCACACCTCCGTCAGCGACAGAGTGAGGATGGAGGTGGAGCCGAACAGCGTACTGCACACATCGCCTGAAAGGTTGGATGAGGCGGAAAAGATGTTCATCAGCAGATATCCGACAGCCAGCGCCCCCACCGAGATCATGGCGATCGCGGCGTCGCCCTTGATCTTCGTGTTCTTCCCGGTACGGAGAAGCAGCACGGCGCTGAGGATCGTAACGGCCATCACCAGCGGCATTTCGTTGGTGAGCTGCAGCACAGCGGCGATAGCCATTGCACCGAACGCCACATGGGAAAGCCCGTCGCCGATGAAGGAAAAGCGCTTCAGCACCAGCGTCACGCCCAACAGCGACGAACACAGGGCGATCAGCACGCCGACAACAAATGCATACCGGACAAACGGGTACGCCCAATAGCTGGCCAGTTTTTCCATAATAGCGGTCATTGTCTGTCGCCGCCTTTCTCCGCGGCAAACAGCCGTCCCTGCGGGCTTTGGAGATACTCCGTCTTTGTTCCGAAGAAAACGGCGTCGCCGATATGCAGAATGTGGCTGGCGTATTTGACTGCTGCGGCAATGTCGTGGGAGATCATAATCACGGTGATACCGTCCTCCCGGTTGAGCTTTTCGATAAGCGCATACATCTCCGCCGTGACCTTGGGATCAAGCCCGGAGACCGGCTCGTCCAGAAGCAGCATTTTCCGTGTGGCGCACAGCGCACGGGCAAGCAGCACCCGCTGCTGCTGCCCGCCGGAAAGCTCCCGATAGCACCGCTTTGCAAGCTGCGCGATCTGCATCTTTTCCATCGCATCCGCCGCAAGCTGCTTTTCTTCTTTGTTGTAAAAGGGGCGGCTGCCGCAGCGTCCCTGACACCCGGAGAGAACGATCTCTCTCACGGATGCCGGGAAGTCTTTTTGCACCTGCGTTTGCTGCGGCAGATAACCGATCTCATTTTTTCTCAGCCCGTCGAGCGTCAAAATCCGGCCGCGGACAGGCTGCTGCAAGCCGAGGATCGTTTTCATAAGGGTGCTCTTGCCGGAGCCGTTTTCTCCTACGATGCAGAGGTAGTCGCCGGAAAAGACCGCAAAATTGAGGTCTTGCAGAACAGCCTTCCCGTCGTAGCCGACGCAGAGATCTTGACAAATGAGCTGAGCCATCATCCTGCCCCCCCTTAACCCAGTGCTTCCTTCAGCACGGAAAGGTTCTGCTCCATGACAGAGAGATAGGTGGCGCCGTTTGCCGCATCTTTGGAAGTGGTGGACTGCATGGAATCCATCGTCAGCACCTTTTGATTTTTCGCAGCTGTGTTCCGGACAATGGTTTCGGCAATCTTGTGCTGTACGCCCTCAATGGTCAGCACGCAGGGCAGGTTCAGCTCGTCCACCTTCCCGGCAAGGAACGAAATGGTCTCAAAGCTGGCTTCACTCTCGGCGGAGCAGCCCGCAAAGGCAGCATAGTAGCGCAAGCCGTAATCCTCCGCCAGATAGCGAAACGGGAAACGGTCGCCGAACAGGACGGTCTTACGGGTCGCAGCATCCACGGCAGCCTGATAGTCCGCGTCAAGAGCGGACAGCTTTTTGATATAAGCGGAAGCATTCGCAGCATAGGTATCCTTATTGTCGGGGTCGATCTGCTGCAGCACGGCGGAAATCGCGCTGCAAAGCGTTTGGGCGTTTTTCAGAGAGAGCCAGACATGCTCGTCGTACTCCGCTTCTTCCTCGTGGTCGTGTTCTTTTGCATCGTCATGCTCATCGGCATCTTCGTGGTCATGGTCGTGGTCGTGTTCCTCTTCCTGCATACCCTCGACCACTTCTTCGGTTTTAACGCGCTCGCCAAGAGCTTCCAGCAGGTTGATGACCTTCATGTTCTTGTTGGCGGCATTTTTCAGAGCATCGTCCACCCAGTCATCCGACTCGCCGCCAACATAGATGAACAGGTCGCACTCGGAGATTTTGACGATATCATCCGCGGTGGGCTGATAGCTGTGCAGGTCAACGCCATTATCCAGCAGCATGGTCACTTCGGCGTTATTCGCCTTGTCACCGAGAATTTCTCTGACCCAATCGTATTCGGGGAAAATCGTGGTGACGACGCGCAGTCTCGTTTCATCCGAAGCCGCCGGCTCATTCTGCTTGCCGCAGCCTGCCAGCAGACCAACGGTCATTATCAGCGCAAGGCACAGGGGAATTATTCTTTTCATGGGTAAATAGACCTCCAGATCATAATAAGAACGTAAAAATGGGCGCAAAAATACAAGGGCAACGGCAGCGCCGCAAAAGCCTATCGAAAACAGATAGACTCCACCCTTGTAAAAGTTCTTATGTTTTAATCTGAAAGTTTAACCTTGAGCGATACCAGCGTAAAGGTGCGGGCAGCCTCCGGGCAGGAGGAAAGGATCCGGCACAGAACATATCGAATCGCCGCTGCGGCAGCTGCGGCGGAGCCGGCAAGTCCAATGCTCTTAAGCAGGTTTTCGCAGACATTGATCTGATGACAGATGGCGCAGTCTGCGCCGGTACAGTCATGGCCGGCTTCCGCTGCGATATAGGCAACAGAGGACAGCATAACAAATGCCAGCACTATGGCCAGCAAGCCCGTCATAAAACGAAATTTCTTTGTCATGGTCTGCCCTCCTTTGCGATTTTATAATTTTTTATACCCTCTCCTTACCGTTTTGTCAAGGCATTACTTCATCGAGAGCGCGAGCAAACGCGCCGCAGCGCTCTCCTCGGCGCGGCACTCCGCGGCAAAGCGGCGCGCCGCTTCCAGCGCGAGCGGCAGGGCGTTTTCCTTCGCGCTCTCATAGAGCCGCACCCGCGCGCGAGCCAAAAGCACGATCTGCCGCAGCGCAGATAGAACGCCCGGCGCGGTGCCGGAGCGAAGCTGCGGTCCCCGCTCCCCTTCGCGGAGGAAGAACTCGGCGTGCAGCGCCCGCCGCCGCGTCTCACAGCGGCGCAGCGCTTCGCCGAAAGCATTCTGACACGCGCGGCTCGTGCGCATAAGATAGCGCAGCCGTGCCGCGGCCTCCGCCTCCAACCGAATGGCCTCGCGCAGCGCATCCGGTGGTTTTTTCTCCTCTGCCGGCGCAGCGGGCCCATATACGCGCTCCAATACGCGCTTCATGCGCTCGGTATCCATACGACCGCCTCCCCGGTACAGTCTATTCCGCCGCCGCGCTTCGGTTCCCGTCTTGCAATCCGCGCCAAACTATGCCATAATAAGAAATAATGTTATGTGTGGGAGGATGTGCTCATGCCGAGATTCTTTCTCTCCGGCGGAAGCTCGATCGCCGGGGGCACGGCGTTTATTCTGGGAGAGGACGCCGCGCACGCCAAGGTGCTGCGCCTTCGCGTCGGCGACACGATGATCGTGTGCGACGGCGGCAAAGACCACCACTGCACCGTTACGAAGATCACGCCCAACGAGGTCGAGGCCGAGATCTTTGAGGTCGTCCCCTGTCAGGGCGAGCCGAGCGTGCACACCGTCATTCTCGCGGGCCTTCCCAAGGGCAGCGACAAGACCGACTACATTCTCCAGAAATGCACCGAGGCAGGCGCGTCGGAGATCTATTTCTTTGCCTCCAGCCGGTGCGTGGCGCGCATCCAGGGCGACGCGGACAAAAAGATCGCCCGCTGGCAGCGCATCGCCGAGGAGGCCGCCAAGCAGTCCGGCCGCGGCGTGATCCCCACCGTCGGATTCCTGCCCGATCTCGCGGAGGCCTTCAACAAGGCGAATGCCACCGCGCTGCCCCTCTTTATGTACGAAACCGGCGAGCGTGAAACGCTGCGCGAGGCCGTGGAGAGCGCCGGAAATATCGCCTCCGCCGCCATTCTCACCGGTCCGGAGGGCGGCTTTGAGCCGTTTGAGGCGGAGCTTGCCCGCATTATGAAGCTGCACATCTGCTCAATGGGCCCGCGCATCTTCCGCTGCGAGACCGCGCCGGTCGCCGCGCTCTCGGCGCTTATGTACGCCACCGGCAATATGTAAAAAACTCCTTTCATTTTTCTGTATATTTCATCGAATCGCCCGCGAAAAAGCATTGCTTTTTCGCGGGCGTTCTGTTACAATACGTTCCATCAAGAACATTTGTTGTTAACTCAAGGACATTTGACCAATCAGAGAAAGAAGGCGATGCCGTGAAAGTTGCGGTTTTAGGATACGGTACGGTCGGCGCGGGCGTTTATTCGATGCTGTCGGACGCCCCCGGCATGGAGGCAGGGCCGGTGCTCGTGCGCCCCGGAAAGGCGGTCGAGAGCTTCATGGTGAGCGACGCCGCGCTCATTTTCGGCGATCCGACGGTCGACGCCGTAGTGGAAACGCTCGGCGGACTCGACCCGGCATATTCCTATGGTATGCGCGCGCTCGAGGCCGGGAAGCACTTCATCACCGCAAACAAGGTGATGGTTGCATCGCACGGTCTGGAGCTTGCGGCGCTCGCGCGGGAAAAGGGCGCAGCGTTTCTCTTCAGCGCGGCGTGCGGCGGCGGCGTGCCGTTTCTCCACAATCTCGCGCTCTCGGCGGAGACCGACCGCATTGAGGCCGTTTCCGGCATTTTGAACGGCACAACGAACTACATGCTCGACGCCATGCAGCGCCGCGGTCTTTCCTACGGCGACGCGCTCCGGGAAGCGCAGTCTCTCGGCTATGCCGAGTCCGACCCGACGGCAGACGTCTCCGGGCTGGACGCGCTGCGGAAAATGCAGCTCGCGTGCGCGGTCGCCTTCGGGGTGCTGCCGCAAAGCGGCATGCTCTGCGAGGGCATGGAGCACTTCACCGCCGCGGACGTGGAGGATATCCAAAGCCGCGGTCTCGTCTGCCGTCTTATGGCGCGCGGCAGCCGCGCCGGGGAGAGCGTTTCGGCGTATGTGGAGCCGGTGCTCTTCCCCCGTGCCGCGCCGGAGAGCTCGGTTTTCACGAATAACAACATGGCGCGCTATACCGGCAAGCGCTGCGGCTCCATCGTGCTGATGGGGCAGGGCGCAGGCCGCTTCTCCACCGCTTCGGCGGTGCTGCGCGATCTTTCTGCGGCGCAGCAGGGCACGCGCTCCATGTTCCCGGAAAACTGCCGCGCCGCGGAAGCTGATAACCGCGAAGCGGTACATTCCTACTACATTCGCACCGGCGGCTTTGCCGCTGTCCGGCTTTCGCTCCGGTCGGTGCTCGCGCAGGGCGAAGTTGTCCGCGCCGTTACCGAGCCGATGAGCGCGGAGAAAATGCACGCGCTCGCGCAGAACATCCGCAAGGACGGAAACGATCTGTTCTTCGCGGCGCTGGAGGAAGAACTATGCTGAAAGTATGCAAATTCGGCGGCTCGTCCGTCGCAGGGGCGGAGCAGTTCCGCAAGGTGCGCGACATTGTCCTTTCGGACGATTCGCGCCGCGTCGTCGTCATCTCGGCCGCCGGAAAGCGCACGAGCGACGATCACAAGCTCACCGACCTTCTCTATCTCTGCCACGCGCATCTGACCTACGGCGTCTCGTGCGCCGACATTCTCGCCGCGATCCGCTCCCGGTTCGTCTCCATCCGCGACGAGCTGGGTCTTTCCTACCGCGTGGAGGACGAATTCGACGCTTACGCCGCGACGCTCTCGCGTGACACGAGCGTGGACGAGCTCGTCTCCCGCGGCGAATACTTCACCGCGCGGCTCATGGCCGAAACGCTCGGCTACGCCTTTGTGGACGCCGCCGACTGCGTGTTCTTCGGCTTTGACGGCCAGTTTGACCGCGCCCGCACCGACGCGGCCATCGCCGACGCGCTCGAAAAGAACGGGAAGATCGTCCTCCCCGGCTTCTACGGCCGCGTGCCGACCGGGAAGATCAAGGTGATGACGCGCGGCGGCAGCGACATCACCGGCGCGCTCGCCGCAGCCGCGGTGAACGCGGACGTATACGAAAACTGGACGGACGTTTCCGGCATATTGATGGCCGATCCGCGCATTGTGGAGAATCCCCGGCCCATTCCCCGCATCACCTACGCCGAGCTGCGCGAGATGGCGTTCATGGGCGCTTCGGTGCTGCACGAGGAATCCATTCTGCCGGTCAAGGAAAAAGGCATTTCCCTGAACATCCGCAACACGAACCGGCCGGACGAGCCCGGCACGTTCATCGTGGAGCACATCGAAAGCGAAAGCGAGCTTGAGCGCCCGATCACCGGCATTGCCGGGCGGCGTAACTTCACGATCCTCACGGTGCTCAAGCGCAACATGAACGCCTCCACGACGCTCTGCAATGCGCTGGAGATCCTCGACCGCTACCACGCAAGCGTGGAGCACATCACGCTCGGGCTGGACAGCTTCGCGCTCGTCGTTTCGTCCGCGGCGCTGGAAAATGCGCTCTATGATGTCATCGCCGACATTCAGAAGACCTGCCGCCCGGACGATGTGCGCGTGCAGGACGGCATCGCGCTCGTCGCCGCCGTGGGCCGCAAAATGCCCGCCCGCCCCGGCACGTCCGGCAAGCTCTTCCAGGCGCTCGGCGAGCACGGGCTGAACATCCGCACCATCGCCCAGGGCGCGGACGAGCTTTCGATCATCGTGGGCGTGGAAAACTGTGATTTTGAAAAGGCGATCCGCGTATTGTATGACGGGTTCACCGGCTGACAGAAAGGAGATCCTCTTATGAAAAACTGCAATATCGCCATTCTCGGCGCGACCGGCGCGGTCGGCCGCGAAATGCTCAACGTACTGGAAGAATACGATATTCCCGTTTCGCGTCTCAAGCTCCTCTCGAGCGCGCGCAGCGCGGGGAGCAAAATTCCCTTCCGCGGGGAGGACCTCACCGTGGAAGAAGCGGCGGACGCCTCGTTCGAGGGCATGGACTTTGTCCTCGGCGCGGTAAAGAGCGGCATGTCCCGCGCGTTTGCCCCGGCCATCGTGAAAAGCGGCGCGGTATACATCGACAACAGCTCCGCCTTCCGCATGGATCCGGCCATCCCGCTCGTCGTGCCGGAGATCAACGGTGAGGACGCGAAGAGCAATTCCGGCATCATTGCCAATCCCAACTGCTCCACGATCATCACCGCGATGGCCGTCGGCGCGCTCAACCGCCTCTCGCCGATCGAGAGCATGGTCGCGTGCACGTATCAGGCCGTATCCGGCGCCGGGCAGGGCGGACTTGAGGAACTCGAGCACCAGATGGACGCGCTCGCCCGCGGCGAAAAGTGCGAGGCGAAGGTATTCCCCACGCAGATCGCGCTCAACGTCATCCCGTTCATCGGCAGCATGCTCGATAATCTCTATACCGATGAAGAAATGAAAATGCAGAACGAGGGGCGCAAGATCCTGCATCTCCCCGAGCTGCGTGTTACCTGCACCTGCGTGCGCGTTCCCGTTATGCGCTCGCACTCCATCGCCGTCACGGTGCGGACGAAGGAAAAGATCACCGTTGCCGAGGCCAACGAAGCCATCCGCGCCTTCCCCGGCTGCCGTCTGATCGAGGACTACGAGGGCCGGTGCTACCCCACCCCGCTCGACACAAGCGGGCAGGATCTCGTCTGGGTCGGCCGCGTGCGCGAGGATCTCACGCAGGAAAACGCTCTCACGCTCTGGTGCTGCGGCGATCAGATCCGCAAGGGCGCGGCGAGCAACGCCGTGCAGATCCTGAAATACCTTCTGTAATTCTTTCATTTATATGCAGCCATCCGGCAGTCTTTCCTCGGGAAGGCTGCCGGATATTTTTTCGCTTGTTGCATACAAATATGCACAAAGCGTTTGGATAATATTCCGTATTTACCGTATATTATTTATAATAACGCAAATATTACGAATTTTTTCTCATTCTTGTGTTGACTCGCATGGATAAGCATGCTAATATTCACACCATCTTAAATAAAAATCCATCTCGCATCGGAGGCATACATCCATGAAAAAGAAACCATTTGTCAAAGTCCTTTCTCTCGCTCTCGCCGCTATTACGCTTTTCGTGCTCTGCGCCTGCGGCACAGCAGCGTCGTCTCCCGCCGCAGGGCCGGTATCGGACGCAGCCCCAACCGAAGCGAGCGCCGCATCCAACGGCGTTCTTGACGAGATCAAGGCCTCCGGCGAGCTGCATATCACCCTGTCCCCCGATTTTGCCCCAATGGAGTTTATCGATTCCTCCAAGGACGGGCAGGAGCAGTACGTCGGCTTTGACGTGACGCTCGCCAAGTACATCGCCGACTACATCGGCGTGGATCTTGTCATTGAGCCGATGAGCTTTGACGCCTGCCAGACTGCCGTTTACACCGGCTCCGTGCCGATGTCCATTTCCGGCTACTCCTGGACGGAGGAGCGCGGCGAGAACTACGAGATCTCCGATTACTACTACGCCGGCGATAACGAAACCGAGCAGGTCATCCTCATCAAAAAGACCGACGCCGACAAGTACACCTCCGCCGAGGACTTCTCCGGCGTGGATGTCGGCGCGCAGAACGCCTCGCTCCAGATGAATCTCCTCACCTCCCAGTTGCCCGACGCGAACCCCATCACCATCGGCGATCTCGGCGTGGGCGTGCTGGAGCTGCAGAACGGCAGCATCGAGGCGCTGGCCGTTGCGAAGGGCAACGCCGAAATGATCCTTGATTCCAACCCCGATCTTATGATCTGCCCCTGGGAATTTGAAGTTGCCGCCGAGTATGAAGCGAACGTCATTCTTATCACCAAGGGCGAGACCGCGCTGCTGAACATTGTCAACGAAGCTCTCGCCAAGGCCTATGCCGACGGACTGTACGGCACATGGTACGAAGACGCCGTCGCGCTTGCCAAGTCGGAGAACGCCGCCGAAGTAAGCGTCGAAGACTGATTGCAAATAACAAGCTGCCCGCCGTGGGGGATCTCTCCGGCGGGCGGAGGGGAAGGATCCGTCCATGAGTTTCATAAAGTTTGAAAACATCGTCAAGCTGTTCACCAAATACTGGGAAAAGTTTCTGGTGACCGGCGTATCGTATACGCTGCTGCTCGCCGCGATCACGGTGGCGTTCGGCGCGGTGATCGCCTGCCTGCTCGCGGGAATGAAGCTTTCCAAAATCGCGCCGCTGCGGTGGCTTTCCACCGCTTACATCGAGATCATCCGCGGCACGCCGATGCTTCTGCAGCTCTATTTCTTTTACTTTGCCCTGCCCGCGCTCATTCCGGCGCTCAATAAGCAGAAATTTCTCTGCATCGCCATCGCGCTCGTCTGCAACAGCGCCGCCTACGTCTCCGAGGTCATCCGCTCGGGCATTCAGTCGGTAGACGCCGGGCAGAGCGAGGCGGCCATGAGTCTCGGCATGAATTCGTTCCAGCGCACCTGGTACATTCTCGTGCCGCAGGCGCTCAAAACGATCCTTCCCGCGCTCGGCAACGAGTTTATCATGATCGTGAAGGACACCTCGCTCGCGTCCACGTTCTTTATCGGCGATCTCATGACACAGTATCTCATCGTGCGCGGCGCAAGCTATCTGCCTCTGGAGCCGCTCGTGATCGTCGGCGTCATTTATTTTATTCTGACGTTCCTGCTCAGCAAACTGTTCGGATTCTTTGAAAGGAGGATGAGCCGTGCAGACCGGTGAAACGCTCATTGAGGTCAAAGACCTCTGCAAACACTTCCGCGACGGCACGGTCAAAGCGCTCGACGGCGTGGATCTCACGATCCGCAAGGGCGACGTGATCGTCATCATCGGGCCCTCCGGCAGCGGCAAGTCTACGTTCCTGCGCTCGCTCAATCTGCTCGAAACGCCGACCTCCGGCAGCGTGATCGTCGAAGGAACGGATATCACGAAGAAGAAAAACGCGCAGGGAAAGAAGATCGATCTCGACGCTCACCGCCGGAAGATGGGCATGGTGTTCCAGCACTTCAATCTTTTCCCGCACAAAACGGTGCTCGAAAATCTGACCATCTCCCCCATTCTTGTAAAAAAAGCGGACAAGGCCGCGGCAAAGGCGAAGGCCGTGGAGCTTTTGGAGCGTGTCGGGCTTGCCGACCGCGCCGACGCTTACCCCTCGCAGCTCTCCGGCGGGCAGAAGCAGCGCGTCGCCATCGTGCGCGCGCTCGCCATGGAGCCGGACGTGATGCTCTTTGACGAACCGACGAGCGCGCTTGACCCCGAAATGGTCGGCGAGGTGCTCGACGTTATGAAGCAGCTCGCCCGCGACGGCATGACGATGGTCGTCGTAACGCACGAAATGGGCTTTGCCCGCGAGGTCGGCAACCGCGTCGTATTCATGGACGAGGGGCGCATCGTGGAGCAGGGCACGCCGGAAGACATCTTCCAGCACCCGCAAAGCGCCCGTTTGCAGGATTTTCTTTCCAAGGTGTTGTGATATGAACGAAATCAAAAAAGCCGCGCTGCATACGATCGACGCGCACGCAAATACTTTCACCGCGATCTCCGACGCGATCTGGGACGAGCCGGAGCTTTCGCTCAAGGAATTCAAGGCCGCCGCGCTCTATACGGACGCGCTGGAAAAGCTGGGCTTCACGGTGCAGAAGAACCTCTGCGGCATTGAAACGGCGTTTTCCGGCTCCTACGGCTCCGGCCATCCGGTGATCGGCATCCTCGGCGAGTTTGACGCGCTCTCCGGTCTCTCGCAGCAAAGCGGCGTTGCCGAAGCGCAGAACGTAACCCCCGGCGGAAACGGCCACGGCTGCGGCCACAATCTGCTCGGCGCCGGTTCGCTCGCCGCCGCCGCGGCGGTAAAGGAGTATCTCGCCGCGAGCGGAAAGCCCGGCACCGTCGTTTTCTTCGGCTGCCCCGGCGAGGAGGGCGGCGCGGCCAAGGCATATATGGCGCGCGAGGGGCTCTGGTACGGGCTCGACGCCGCGCTCACCTGGCACCCGTCCGACACGAACGAGATATCCACCGGCACGAACAACTCGTGCATTCAGGTGCTCTATAAATTCCACGGCGTTGCCGCGCACGCCGCCGGAGACCCGCACAACGGGCGCAGCGCGCTTGACGCCGTGGAGCTTATGAACATCGGCGTGCAGTTTCTGCGCGAGCACATGACCGACGACTGCCGCATCCACTATGCCATCACGGACGCGGGCGGCGTGTCGCCGAACGTCGTGCAGGCGAACGCTTCGGTGCTCTACATGGTCCGCGCCAACAAGGTTGCCGATTCCGTAAAGCTCCAAAAGCGCGTGGACGCCATCGCCGAGGGCGCGGCGCTTATGACCGGGACAAGCTACGAGCGCGTATTCATCGACGGCACGGCGGAAACGCTGCCGAACTTCACGCTCGAAGCGCTGCTGCACGCCTCGTTCGCCGAAACCGGCGTGCCGCAGTATACGGCGGAGGAGCTTACCTTTGCCTCGGCGCTCTGCCGGACGTTTCCGCCGCAGACGCGCGCTCCCGGCATCGGCGCAAGGTTTGACAGCGAAATCGCCAAAGAATCCCGTGCGCTTTCAGAGAATATGACCAAGCCCATGAACGACTTCCTCCTCCCTCTCTACTCCGGCGAGGGCTTTCTCCCCGGCAGCACGGACGTCGGCGACGTGAGCTGGCAGACGCCGACAGCGCAGGCGCTTATCGCCGCGTGGCCGGCGGGCGTGCCGGGCCATTCGTGGCAGGTCGTTACCTGCGGGAAAACATCCCTTGCACACAAGGCGATCCTCTGCGCCGGAAAAACTCTGGCAACCGCCGCCATCGCGCTCATCGACGATCCCGCGCTGCTGCAAAAGGCCCGCGAGGAATACGCCGGGCGAGCCGGATCCGGCTACGTCTGCCCCATCGAGCCGGACGCCGTGCCGATCGCGATCTGATATCCCAAAGCATTTCCCGACAAATGTCCGCCGGTTCTCTGTCCGCCGGACATTTGTTTTTATTCATTGTCAAAATCCACAGTATATTCATTTTTATTCGTGTTTCCCCGTTCACGATTCATAAATTTCATAATTTACTGAATTTTATTCGCAAGCAGGCTTGACTTTGTGAGTGGCCGGTGTTAATATCCGTCCATACTAAATAATAATTCATTCGGAGGAAGATACAATGAATACCGTTCCCAAGTACATGTCCACCGCCGTCACCGTCATTCAGTGCGCAACGATCGTTGCCCTGATCGCGATCTTCGCCCCGCTGTTCATGTAAAAAACGCAACTCCCGGATCTTCCGGCGAGAGACGAAACCCCCGGCGCCGCCTATGCGCCGGGGGTTTCGTCTCAGGAAGGAAAAAAGCTGTACGAACTTTCGTTCGCACAGCTTTTTCTTGTTTTACCGGCAGACGAGCTCGTCGTTTTCGACGTCCACCGTGAGCGTGCTGCCCGCGGCGATATCGCCGGAGAGGATGGCTCTCGCCAGCAGCGTTTCCACGCTGCTCTGGAGATACCGGCGCAGCGGACGCGCGCCGTAGAGCGGATCGTAGCCGCGCTCGATGATAAGCTCCTTCGCCTTATCGGTGATGCAGAGCTTGAGCGAGCGGTCGGCCAGGCGCTTCTTGAGCCCTTCGACCATGATATCGATGATGCCGGTGAGGTTGTCCTTCGTGAGCGGCTTGAAGAGGATCGTCTCATCGAGACGGTTCAAAAACTCCGGCCGGAACGCGCGGTGCAGCTCGGCCATCACGGCTTCCTTCGCGGAATCGGTGATGTTGCCCTCCATATCGATGCCTTCGAGCAGATACTGGCTGCCGAGGTTCGAGGTGAGGATGATGATCGTGTTCTTGAAGTCTACGGTGCGGCCCTGCGAATCGGTGATGCGGCCGTCGTCGAGAATTTGCAGCAGGATGTTGAACACATCCGGGTGCGCCTTTTCGATCTCGTCGAACAGCACAACGCTGTAGGGTTTGCGCCGCACGGCCTCGGTGAGCTGGCCGCCCTCGTCGTAGCCGACGTATCCCGGAGGCGCGCCGATCAGACGCGAGACGGAGAACTTCTCCATATACTCGGTCATATCGATGCGCACGATGTTGTGCTCGTCATCAAAGAGGCATTCGGCAAGGGACTTCGCAAGCTCGGTCTTGCCGACACCCGTGGGGCCGAGGAACAGAAAGCTGCCGATCGGGCGGTTCGGGTCGGCGATGCCGGCGCGGGAGCGGAGAATGGCCTCCGTGACCTTCTGCACAGCCTCGTCCTGACCGACGACACGGCGGTGGAGATAATCATCCAGATGCAGGAGCTTTTCGCGCTCGCCCTCGACGAGGCGCGCCACGGGGATACCCGTCCAGCGCGCGACGATGGCGGCGATCTCCTCCTCGGTAACGGTGTCGTGCACCATGGAGTTCTGCTTCTTCTCCTCCGAGGCTTTCACGGCCTCGGCGAGCTTTTTCTCCAGCGCGGGCAGCTCGGAATATTTGAGCCGGGCCGCCGTTTCATACTCGTAGCGCAGCTGCGCGTTTTCGATGTCCGCGTGGAGCTTTTCGATCTCGCCCTTGAGCTTTTTGACCTCGTCCACGCTGTTCTTTTCGCTTTCCCAGCGCGCTTTCATCTCATTGAACTTGTCCTTGAGATTGGCGAGCTCTTCGCGCAGCTTGGCGAGACGGTCCTGGCTGAGCTGGTCGTCCTCCTTCTTGAGCGCCATTTCCTCGATTTCGAGCTGCATGATCTTGCGGCGGATGCCGTCGAGCTCCTCGGGCATGGAATCGATCTCCGTGCGGATCTGGGCGCACGCCTCATCCACAAGGTCAATGGCCTTATCGGGGAGAAAACGGTCGGTGATGTAGCGGTTGGAGAGCGTCGCGGCAGCGACAAGCGCGTTATCATGGATACGCACGCCGTGATAAACCTCGTAGCGCTCCTTCAGACCGCGGAGAATGGAGATCGTGTCCTCGACCGTCGGCTCATCCACCTGCACGGGCTGGAAGCGGCGCTCGAGCGCGGCGTCCTTTTCGATATACTTGCGGTACTCGTCGAGCGTCGTGGCGCCGATGCAGTGCAGCTCGCCGCGGGCGAGCATCGGCTTCAAGAGGTTGCCGGCGTCCATGCTGCCCTCGGTCTTGCCCGCGCCGACGATGGTGTGCAGCTCATCGATGAAGAGGATGATGCCGCCCTCGCTCTTGCGGACTTCCTCGAGCACGGCTTTGAGCCGTTCCTCAAATTCGCCGCGGTACTTGGCGCCCGCGATCAGCGCGCCCATGTCGAGCGAGAAAATGGTCTTGTCCTTGAGTCCTTCGGGCACGTCGCCGCGCACGATGCGCTGCGCCAACCCCTCGGCGATGGCGGTTTTGCCGACGCCCGGCTCGCCGATGAGCACGGGGTTGTTCTTCGTTTTACGCGAGAGAATGCGGATGACATTCCGGATCTCGTTATCACGGCCGATCACGGGGTCGAGCTCGTTTTCGCGGGCGCGCTTGACGAGATCGGTGCCGTATTTGGCGAGAGCGTCATAGGTGCTCTCCGGGTTATCGCCGGTCACGGGACCGGTCTTGACCTTGGAAAGTGCCTCGGTAAAGGCGGTCTTCGTGATGCCGTGGTCGGAGAAAATACGCTTGATCGCCGGCGTGGCGGCGGCGAAGATGCCAATCATCAGATGCTCGACGGAGATGTACTCGTCGCCCATCGATTTGGCGGCTTTCTCGGCGGCATTGATGGCACGGTCGCACTCCGGGGAGAGATACACCTCGCTCACATTGCCGACCTTCGGCAGCGCGGCGATGGCGGTATCGAGCTCGGAGAGGACGGCGTTGCAGTCCACCTTCATTTTGCCGAGCAGGGACGGGATCAGCCCGCCGTCCTGATCGACGAGAGCATAGAGAAGATGCTCGGGGGTGATATAGTTGTTGCGGTTTTCCTCCGCCATGGATTTGGCGGTGCGGACCGCGTCCAGACTTTTCTGGGTGAATTTTTCAGCGTTCATGAAAATCCCTCCTTAATGAATTAAGAAAAGAAATGGTATACAGGATTAAATCAGCACGGCGGCACGGCGCATTTGCGTGAACCACTCGCGCTCGATAGCGCGCGCATCCAGCTCGCCGCTCACATAGCCCTTCATCAGCCGGTCAAAGAGCTGGATGTATTCGCTGATGGCCTGCGCCAGCTCGTCGGCGGTGCAGTCCTTGGTGGGCGGTGCGATGGAGCGGACGAATTTGCCGTCGTACAGCGCATACTGCCGCTCCGTTCCGGCGGGCAGGTGCGTATCTTCGATACGCTTCCAGAGCCGGAAAAACTCTGTCATCGCGCGGATAAGCGCTTCGGACTGCGTGCGGAAGAGCACCGTCAGCTCGCCGATGGAGTTTTCGTCGCCGCCGTGCAGCTCCAGCTCGTACTTGACCGTCGGGCGGTATTTATACTGCAGAGAGCTTTTGAGCGACATCGTGCTGCTGTTCGGCGAGAAAAACGGCACAAGCTCGCGCGAGGGGCTGATGAGCTGCTCGAGCGCGGAGAAAATGTCATTGATACGGCGCTCGGGCGTCGTATAGTTCACATATTCGGCGAGGATCTGATTGATGAGATTCGACCGGCTCGTCCCCAGCCGGTGCGCGAGCGCGTCCACCTCGCGGACGACCTCCTCGTTGAGCATCAGACTGTACAATGTCTTTTTCAAAAGGAACCATCTCCTTTGACCTATTTTGACCTTTTGATCATAGTATAGCACAAGAAAAACTTTTGTCAATAGTTTTATATAAATTATTTTTCAAATTATATTTTTTACTTCACCGTTTTTGGAAAGCGCCGCGGCCGCAGCCGGGGCGCTTTCCTTTATTTATAGGGACTGTAATCCGGCAATATAGCCGAGGCGGCGTAGGTGTCGATCATGTAGACCGAGGCATCGCCCACCATGGTGGCGTAGCCGGGAAGAACGTTGGCTTCAATATCGCCGCTCATGCCCTTCAGGAGCACGCGCGCCATCCAGACGATGTTGCGCACCGAGAGGTCGGTCGTGAGATTCTCCTGATATATGCGCCAGAGCCCCGGCAGCGCAGCAAGCGTTTTCGGCCGCAGCCACTGCTTCATGGCGGTCTTCATCACCGCGCGCTGCACCTCCGTGCGGCCGATGTCGGCATTGGCGTATCCCGAGCGGAAACGCACGACCCACATGAGCTGCTCGCCGGTCAGGTGCTGCTCGCCGGCTTTCAGATGGATGAAAAGGTTCTGGTCGGGATCGTCGTAGTCCATGTCCATGGGCACGTCAAAATCCAGCCCGCCGAGCAGATTGACCGCCTCCACAAAGGCGCTGAGATTAACGAGCGCATAGCCGTCCGGCATGAAGCCGACGACGTTTTTCACCTGCTCCATGAGCTGCTCCATGCCCTTTTCCCCGCCGCCGACCGCGCCGTAGGCCGAGTTGATCTTCGGCACATAGTAGGCAGGCGCATAGGTGTCGCGCGGGATGCTCAAAAGGCGGATGCTGCCCTCGTTCCGGTCGAGCGTCAGGAGAAGGATCGTATCGGTTCGCATGCCGTCCTCGTCCGTGCCGCAGAGAAGTACCGTGCTGCGGCCCGAAATACGCTCAAGGTTATCCGGATTTCGCACCGGCGCTTTGCCGATGACCACCAGCGCGACGATCGCAAGCACGATGACCGTGACAAGAAACCGCAGAAAGCCCCCCTTGCGGCGGCGCTTTTTCTTTTTCGGCTTCTCTTTCGGCTCCTCCAGCGTTTCGGAGCGGTCCTCGGGGGCATAGGAAACGTCGTCCTCTTCCTCCTCCGGCTCGTCCGCGTCGTCGGCATAGTCTTCGCCGTACTTTTCTTCGTATTCTTCGCCTTTCTCGTCCGCGGCGCGCTCCTCGCGCTCGCGCTGGGCGTAGTAGGCATCGCGCTGCGCATAGTAGGCGTCCCGGCGGGCGTAGTAGGCGTCGCGCTCGGCATAGTATTCTTCCCGCGCTTCCGGCGAGAGATGCCGTCCCGCGGCGGGATATTCCTCCGGCGGAGTGTTCCAGTCGGCGAAATAGTCCTCCTGCGGTGTGCCGTCCCAATTGGCAGGCGTTCGGTTTGTATTGTCGCTTTGTTTCATGGTGTTTCGTTCCTAAAAGCATTTTATGATATTCGTTAGACGGTTTTCGCCATCCGGGGGTTCATTGTAGCAGGGTTTTTGCCATAGAGCAAGAAAAAACGCGCGTACCGGAGAACCGATACGCGCGTTTTTATTGGATCGGGTCGATCAGCCGATGCCGCCGAGTGCCGCGCCTGCAACCAGCGCGATAACGCAGAGGATGCAGTACACATACTTGGCAAGCGGATAGAACCAGCCGCCGATCGGGGATTGGAGGCCATGGTTGACCTCCTTGAGCGCAAAGTCCTTTCCCGCGACCCAGAAGAACATCACGCCGGCCAACAGCGCGCCAAGCGGACAAATGTAGATGGAGACGACATCCATCCACTCGGAGGTGATCTTCTGGATAAAAATGGCAACAATGCCGCCCACAGCGAGAATGATCGCCGTTGCAGGGACGCGCTTGAGCTTCAAGTTGTCCTGCAGCGTTGCGACCGGAGCCTCATACAGGTTGATAATGGAGCTCAAGCCGGCAAACAGGACGCAGATGAAGAAGATAACGCCGATGATACGGCCGCCGGGCATACCGTTAAGAACGTTGACGAGCCACACGAACATGAGCCCCGGGCCGCCTTTCTCCAGAGGAGCGCCGCCCGCCGCCATCGCAGGGATGATGACGAATGCCGCAAGGAGAGCCGCGAGCGTATCGAACACGGCAACGTTTCTCGCGGAGGTCACGATGTTCTCATTCTTCGGCAGATAGGAGCCGTAGATGACCGAACCGTTACCGGCGACGGACAGAGAGAAGAACGCCTGGCCGAAGGCGAAAATCCACACCAGCGGGTTGAGCAGCCCTTTGGGGTCGAGCGTGAAGATGTACTTGTAGCCGGCGCCGGAGCCGGGAAGAAACGCGATATAAACGCCGAGAACCACAAACAGGACAAACAGCGCCGGCATCATGATCTTATTGGCTTTTTCAATGCCGCCGGATACGCCCAGCGCCATGATGGCAAAGGAAGCGAGGATCGCAACAATGATGCAGGGGACGTTATTCACCGCGACAACGTCAAAGTGGCCGCCGATGGACGCCATGTCCTGTCCCATTGCATGCATATCGCCGGTGATGGAGATAAAGGTGTACTTGAAGATCCAGCCCATGACGACCGTGTAACCGATCGCGAGAGCCATAGAGCCGATGACCGGGATAAGGCCGATGCCTTCGCCGATCTTGCGGTTGCCGCGGAGAGCCGTGCATTCGCCGAAAGCGCCGATGGGGCCGGCGCCGGTCGCACGGCCGAGAGCAAACTCGCCGATAACGCCGGTAGAACCAATCAGGAGAACGCAGATGAAGTACGGGATAAGAAACGTCATTCCGCCCCATACCGAGACCATGATGGGGAAGCGCCAGATGTTGCCCATGCCGACGGCGGAACCGATGCAGGCGAGGATGAAACCCCACCGGCTGGTAAAGCCGTCACGGTTTGAGGTAAGCTGTTTGTCTGCCATTGATTTTCCCTCCAATAATTTGATGGATTCGACTGACGCACGACGCCGGTGGGGACCGGCGCCGTGCCGTCCGGGTTCGCTGGTATGCGCTTTCTCAGTTTCTCCGGGGTTTTGCTTTACTTCTTCTTACTTCTTACTTCTCTTCGTTGGGGTAGGGCTCAAGGAACGCGTGGAAGTGGCGCATCGGGAGATTGTGGCCCCAAATGATGCGCATGTTGGGGATGGATTCGCGGTCTTCATACAGCGCTTTGACAGCGGCGATGACGTAGTCCAGATGCTCCTGGGTGAGACGGCTGCGGTCGATGGCAAAACGGACGACGTTCGCCAGCTCCGCCTGCTGCTCGGGGGTCTTGAGGTCGTATTCCATGGAGTAGTCGCCGAGCTCGGAAACGCGGATGCCGTAGCGGCGGATCAGCTCAAGCGAGAAGCCCTCGCCCGCGAAGGTCTCGTGGCCGCGCTTGCCGTCGAAGAACTCGTCCATGTTGATGTACACAGCGTGGCCGCCGGCGGGAAGAACGACGCCCTTGACGCCCGCTTTGTAGAAGCCCTGCGCGAGATATTCGCACTGGGACACGCGCTCGTGCATGTAGTTGAAGTCGCAGCTCTCGTACATGCCGACGGACAGAGCCATGATGTCACGGCCGGACATGCCGCCGTAGGAGTCGTTGCCGTAGCAGGAGATCTGCTTGACTTTCAGTAGAACGCCGACGTCGGTCTTGACGGTGCCGTCCTCGTTGAAGTCGGAGAATTTCTGCCAGAACAGGCCCTTGTCGCGGAACGCGACCATGCCGCCCATGTTGGCGTGGCCGTCCTTCTTCGCGGACATGCAGAAGCCGTCGCAGTAGGAGAACATCTCGGTGGCGATCTCGGCGATGGACTTGTCGCGGTAGCCCTCTTCGTTCATCTTGATGAAGTAGGCGTTCTCCGCCCAGCGGGCCACGTCGAAGATCAGGGGGATGTCGTACTTGCGGGACACGCGGTTGATCTCACGGATATTGCCCATGGAGACCGGCTGGCCGCAGATCGGGTTATTGGTGATGCAGGTGAAGATCAGGGGAACATTTTCCGGACCGACGCCCTGGATGAGCTGTTCGAGCTTTTCAATGTCCATGTTGCCCTTGAACGGGTTCTTCTCGTAGGAGCCGCCTTCGGGAATTTCGTAAAGGAGTTCCTTGTGGTAGAGGTTTCTGGGGATGGAGCCCATCTGCTTGATGTTGCCCTCGGTAGTGTCGAAGTGGCCGTTGGAGGGGATCGTGAACACCTTGCCCGGATGACGCTGGGCGAGGATCTTCTTGACGATCTCCATCAGGACGGACTCCGCGGCACGGCCCTGCTGGATGATGAAGGTGTTGGGGCGCTCCATCTGGGCGGCGCCGCCGTTGAACAGTCCGCCTTCGTACTCGGGAAGGTAGACGTTCTCCATCATGGTCTCCACGTCGCGGCAGTCGGTGCGGACATAGTCGATGATCTTCTTCCAGTTTTTCTCGCCGCCGCGCTCGAAGATGTCGCGGAAGGTGTCGAGAAGGACGTAGTAGCCGGTGTTGCGGCCGTAGGCCTCGTCGCCGAGGAACAGGGACGCCCACTGCTGGTTGGTCATCGCGGTGGTGCCGGAGTCGGAGAGCATATCAACCGTCAGCATGCCGGCGGGGAAGGCAAACTCGTTGTAATGCGTCGCCTTCAGGACGCGCTCACGCTGTTCGACCGTGACATCGGGAATGTCGCGGACGGCGAACGTGAAATGATGGGGCGCGGGAACATTCAGGGGATACTCTTTACTCATAATACTGACCTCCATAATGTTGGCGCATTGCGCCTTTTGTTTTGGAGATACCCCGGTCGTCGCAGACAGCTCGCTGCCGGCGCCTGGCGGACAGTATCAGATCGACGAAAGAAATTAAAGGACGGCGATGCACTCGATCTCAACGAGCGCGTCCTTGGGGAGGCGGGCGACTTCGACCGCGCTGCGCGCCGGATAGTCACCGGCAAAGAACGTGGCGTAAACGCCGTTCATGGCAGCGAAGTTGTTCATGTCGCTCAGGAAAACGGTGGTTTTGATGACGTTTTCCATGGTGGCACCGGAAGCCTCGAGGACGGCCTTGCAGTTTTCGAGAGACTTGCGGGTCTGCTCCTCGATCGTGGCAGGGAACGCACCGGTGGCCATATCAATGGGAAGCTGGCCGGACGTGATGATCAGGCTGCCCGCCCGGATGCCCTGCGAATACGGGCCGATCGCCGCAGGGGCCTTTTCGGTTGCGATAACGTTTTTCAATTCTGGTTTTCACCTCCTTGGTGTGAGAATAGTTTATCATCGCCGCAAAACGCTGTCAATATAAATCACAAATCTTTTCAAGGTCTAAATATATTTTTGTTTATTGCTCACAAATTTCGGCGGAAAAAAATTATATAACGAGAAACTTTCTTCTCGTTGTGAGAAAATTCCCGAAAAATCGCGGTTTTTTTCTTGTCTCGGGTGTTTTGGTATGGTAGTATGAGAATCACCGCACTCCAAGGGAGGTACAAAACCCATGACGGAACAACTGCTTTTGCACTATACAAGGCTTGTTGAGTTTCTCGGCCACGTTCTCGGGCCGGATTATGAGATCATTCTGCATGAAATTTTGCCGGAGCAGAGCCGCGTTGCCGCGATCGCCAACGGCGGCATCAGCGGACGGGACGTAGGCGCGCCGATCACCAACGCGGCGCTGCGCATGATCATGCAGAAGCAATATGAATCCAACAACTATATTATTAATTACACGGGCCAGTTATCCAACGGAAAAACGCTCCGTTCGAGCACGATGTTCATCAAGGACGGCGGAAAGCTCGTGGGGCTTTTGTGCGTCAACTTTGACGACAGCCGCTTCCATGAGGTCAGCGACACCATCCTCCGACTGGTGCACCCGGACGACTTTGTCCACCGTCACTACTTCCCAGACGACGCGCCCGCCAAGCAGCCCGCCGCGCCGCAGCATGCCGCCGCGCAGCCGGCGGAGCATTTCCAGTCCGACATGAACGGGCTGATGGAGGACCTGTTTGCGACCGTGACGAGGGACGCCGGCGTGCCGCTGCGCCGTCTGACGCAGGCCGAGCGCGCCGAGATCGTCGCGCGGCTCTATGAGCAGGGCATGTTCGAGCTGCGCGGCGCGGTGCAGTTCACCGTGGAAAAGCTCGGCTGCTCGCAGGCGAGTGTATACCGGTATATAAAGAACGCCAAAGCCGCGGAGGAATAAAAAAACGCCTCCCTCTGACGAGGGAGGCGGCAAAATTGATATTTTGACGGAGGGCGAGAAAGACGTTCGATGCGGAAAACGCCGTTTTTCTCTCCCTCCGTCTCGTTTCGCTCGACAGCTCTCTCGTCAGAGGGGCCTGTAAGCGGCGCAGATGAAAATGCTTATCACGCCGTCGCTTTCTTCCCGGCGGCGCGGAGAATGAAGCCGAGGACAAGGCCGACGACGGCGGGAATGAGCCAGAAGAGACCGATGCCGAAAAGCGGCAGGCTCTCCTTGCAGAAGGCGACAAAGCCGTTCACATGCAGGAAGGCACGCGCCCCGTCCGGCAGCGCGGCGAGCAGATCCAGCACCGCCGCGGCCAGCGTGAACGCCGTGACCGAAACGAACACGCGCTTGTCGTAGTCAAAGAAATGTCCGAACAGGCTCAGCAGCATGAGCGTGATGGTGAGCGGGTAGAGGAACATGAGCACCGGCACGGAATAATCGATGATCTGCGTCAGGCCGACGTTGGTGATCAGCAGCGACACGACGCTGAACACGATCGCCCACGCCTTATAGCTCATGGACTTCGGGAACAGCACGCGGAAGATCTCCGCGCAGCTCGTGACAAGGCCGATGGCCGTCTTGAGACAGGCGAGCGTCACCGTAATGGCGAGGATGACCTGTCCGGCGGTGCCGAAATAGTATCCGGCGATATCCGCCAGGGCGATGCCGCCGTTGGCGCTCACAGCGAACGCGCCGCGGCTCTGCGCGCCGATGATCGTCATGGCAAGATAGATGAGCCCCATAAACACGCACGAGAACACGCCCGCGCGCACGGTGTTGCCCGCGACGGCGGCGTCGTGCTTAATGCCCAGATCGCGGATGACGCCCACAACGATCACGCCGAACGCCAGCGAGGCAAGCGCGTCCATCGTATTGTAGCCGTCCAGAAAACCGGCGGAGAAGGCACTGGAGGCGTATGCGCCCTCCGGCGCGACCGACGAAACGGCAGCGACAGGCTTTACGAGCGCCGTGACAACGAGCACGGCAAGAAACACAAGGAACAGCGGGTTGATGATCCGCCCGACCCATGTGAGGATCTTGCTCGGGCGCAGCGAGAAGAACAGCACGAGTGCGAAGAAGATCACGGAGAATATGGCAAGCTCCGTCACCGCGCCGCCGGTGAGCATCGGCTCCACGCCGATGGTAAAGCTCGTCGCGGCGCAGCGGGGGATCGCAAAAAGCGGGCCGATCGTCAGATACAGCGCGCAGGTAAAGAACACGCCGTACCCCTTCCCTACGCGGCTGCTCATGGCGAGCAGATCGTCCGAACGGCTGATGCCGAACGCCGCCACGCCCATAAGAGGCAGACCTACCGCCGTAACGATGAAGCCAAGCGCCGCAATATAGGAGTTTGCGCCCGCGAGCTGACCCATATGCACCGGGAATATCAGGTTCCCGGCGCCGAAAAACAACCCGAACAGCATGCTCGCCACGGCGATGAGCTGCCGGAAATTCAATCTCTCTTTCATATTTCTTCCCTCATAACATGTTGCAAAATTATTTTGCAATTTAAAATATGAAATTAATTGTACATCTTTTCCGACGCATAAGCAAGTCTTTTTCAGTGAAACATTTGTGTTTTTCTGGTGTACTTTTGCGGTGTTTTTCTGTTATAATATATAATAGCTTCTGCAACCGCCGGTTGCGAAAGTTCCAAGCCGGAACGGTGGCTTCGCAACCGGCCTTCATGTCATACTGATGCCATAAATTCAAGGAGGACACACCTTTATGAATCTATCGGAAAAAATTCTGTACTGCCGGAAGAAGGCGGGTCTTTCGCAGGAGGCGCTCGCGGAAAAGCTCGGCGTGTCGCGGCAGGCGATCAGCAAATGGGAGACCGGCGAGTCCGTGCCGGAGCTCTCGAAGCTCGTCCTGCTCGCCAGAGCGTTTGACGTGACGACGGACTGGCTGCTCTCGGAGAGTGAGCCGGAACCGGAGGCATCCCCGGAATCGGAGATCCCGGCCGCGCCGGAGGCCCCGGCGCAGAGCTCCAACTGGGTCGAATCCATTCCCGGCGTGATCGGGCGGCTCATCCGGCGCTACGGCTGGCTCTACGGCGTGTATACCGCGCTCGCGGGACTCGGCTTCATCGTGATCGGCGCGGTCGCGCGCGGCGTCAGTCTCAGCATGGAGCGTTCGTTCTTCGGCAGCACCGGCATGGATCCCTTCGGCGGATACGGCGGCTTCTCCGACTTTGCGGGAAGCGGCACGATCTGGTATGACAGCGCCGGGAACGTCATCTCCTCCCCGTTCGGCTCGTCCGGCATGGGCAGCAGCGGCTTTACGAACCCCGTCGCCATCCTCGGCACGGTCATCATCGTGATCGGCGTCGTGATGCTCATCGCCGGCGTCATCCTCGCGGTGTATCTCAAAAAGCGCGGGAATACGAAGTAAGATCTTGTTTCGGGTGGAACACGCTCCCCGCCCGCAGGAGAGACCCAGCCTCTGTTAGAAAAATCGCTCTGCCTGACATCAGGCAGAGCGATTTTCTCTTATATAAGGACTTAGCGTTTGACTTCTTCCTTGTCCTCTTTTTTGCGCTTGGCGAGGATGATCCAGAGCAGGATTGCCGCAACGCCGACGCCGATAACGATCCAGAGCCAGACCGGAGCGCCGGTGGAGGCGACAACGGGAATGACTTCCGTTTCGGTCTCACCGCAGTTCTGGCAGGTAAGCACCTTTTCGCCGGCCTCCTTCTTCGTCGGCTCCTTGGTCACGGTACCCTCATCCCAGTCGTGGCCGAGCGCCGGAACAGTTTCGGTCTTGGTTTCCGTGCAGCCGCTGTTCATGCAGGAGATCGTCTTGACACCTTCTTCGGTGCAAGTCGGTTCGGTTGTGATCTTTCCGTCGTCCCACTTGTGACCAAGCGCCTTGACCGTCTCGGTTTTGGTCTCCTTGCAGCCGCTGTTCGTGCACTTGACCGTCTTGACGCCGTCCTTCGTGCAAGTCGGCTGCGTCGTCACAGTACCGTTGTCCCACTTGTGGCCCGTTGCGGGGATCGCCGTGGTGGTCGCCGCGCCGCAGCCGCGGGTGCAAGTCACGCTCTGAACGCCCGGCTGCGTGCAGGTCGGCGCCTTGGTGACCTTGGCATTGCCCCAGGCATGGCCGAGTGCCGGCGTGTTGACGGTATCCTCCGCGCCACAGCCCTCACGCTGGCAAACGACCTTCTTCGAGCCGCCCGCCGTGCAGGTCGCCGCCTTGACGACCTCCGCGTCCTTCCAGCTGTGGCCGAGCGCCTTTACGGCCTCGGTCTTAGTCTCCTTGCAGCCGGAGTTCGTGCAGGAGATCGTCTTCACGCCGTCTTTCGTGCAGGTCGGCTCGGTCGTGATCTTGCCGCTGTCCCACTTGTGGCCCGCCGCGGCAACCTCTTCGGTCTTCGTCGCGGTGCAGCCGGAGTTCGTGCACTTAAATGTCTTGACGCCCTTCGCCGTGCAGGTCGGAGCGGTCGTCACTGTACCGTTGTCCCACTTGTGGCCCGTCGCCGGGATGGTCTCGGTTTTAGTTTCGGTGCAGCCGGTCACGGTGCACTTGTACACCGTGGAGCCGTCTTTCTCACAGGTCGCTGGAGTGGTCGTGCCGGCGTCCCAGACATGGTCGTGGGCAGAAACCGGCACCGTGATCGTTCCGTTGCCGCCCGAAAAAGCAATCTCATCCAGATCGTAGTTTGCACTTCCCGTCATCGAAACGCTGATTTTCAGAGAATCACCGGGCTTTGCATCCTTGGATACTTCAAAAACGAGCGTTGCAAGTCTTCCGGTAACGGTTGAGTCCGCGCTTGCTCCGGAGTCCTCCCAACCCATACCATACGGATTTGTCGCTAGCGTTCCGCTGGCCTGATAACTCGGAAGGAGTCCCGCGTTGGACGCGGAAACAAGCGTCAGGTTACTGTCATATGCAACGGCCACCGAAAGGGCAATAATTCCCGGATTGCTGTCGAGATTTACATATACCGTTACCCGCTCGCCGGGGCTGGCCTGACCCGAAGAAATAGAGATGCTCCCGCCTGCCGCATATGCATTCACCGTCGCAAAGGAGTACAGCATCGCGACGAGCAGAAGAATTGACAACGCTTTTTTCCGTCTTGCAGTACTTTTCATGGTCTCATCCTCTCTTTTTTACTTCAAAACGATGTTCCAGCCGCCAAGCAAATAGCGGCGAATCAGAACGGAATCCTTCACGGTGATCTTTCCGTCCTTGTCAACGTCGGCAGCATCCTCGTTGATCGTGATATTCCAGCCTCCGAGCAGATATCGGCGAATAAGGATCGAATCCTTCGTCGTCACCTTGCCATCACCGTCCACGTCGCCAGGGATATAATTTGCAACGGTCACGCAACCGTCAACCGTTCGGAAAGATACGCTGTCCAGATCCACATTGCATGTGTTATCAAAATCGCAGGAAATGCGCACGGGCAGTTCGCTAGGCTCACAATCCTCCGCAACCAGAAACTCCAGTGTTGCGATAACGCCGTTTTCCGTATTATTCACACTTGTGTCTCCATCAGACCATGAGATCTTGTACGGATTGGATGCCAATTCCTTGTCAAACATATAGTCGTTCAGAAGACCGCTATCCGTTGCGGATACAAGCGAGAGCTTGTCGCTGTACGATATTTCGAGCATCGCCGCAACAATGCCGGGATTGTTTAGGATCGATACCGTGACCTTGACCGTCTTGCCGGGGAATGCCCTTTCACTGGAAACAACGAACTGCGGCTCGTCCGGATCAGGCTCCAACTCCGCCGTCTGGATGGTCACGGTCTTTTCGGCGTAGACGCCGGAATCGTCAACCGCTTCGGCGCGGATCGTTACCGTGCCGGGGGTGCTGCCCGCAGTGAGCACACCGTCGTAGCTGATGCTCGCAAGCTCATCACCGGAGACGATCGTCCAGAACGCCCACGAGATCCACGCGTCATCCGGCGTGATGCTGGCGGTGTATTCCGCTTCGCCGCCGGGCAGGATCGTGTCCGCGCCGGTGATCTCGATGCTCTTGATAAGCACTCCCTCGGTGCCATGCGGGATACTGTCGGGCGTCAGCGTGCCTTCGCTGAACACATCCACGCGATTGCCGGTAAACTTTCCCTCAACGTTCAGCGTTCCTCTGACATGGATTGAGCCGAGATTCGTAAGTGTTTTGGATGCGGGAACGGTAAGAGTCACGTCGGAGTATATGAACATCGCCGTGTTCTCCGGCACGGTGATCGACCGGTCGAGCGTGATATCTCCCGTCACGTTCACGGTATTCGCACCCGACTTGAGCGCCTCTTCCAGTTCGGCCGAGTTCGCGGCGTCTGCGAACAGGGAGAAATAGCCGCTGTCCGTGTTCAGTTCGCCGGTGCATTCCCAGTTTTTGACACCAATCTGCGAATCGCCGTTCTCGGCGACGGTGAATCTTCCCGCGACCGATACCTTCGAGGTCTGGTCAGCATAAACCCAGCCTTCGTTTACAAACTCCGCTCCGGCTTCAATGATGAGCCGGGCATTATCATAAAGGCAAATACTGCCTTTGTTCGTGAGTATCTTTCCCGCCGGAACGGTCAGAACGGCATCGTCCGACATAAAGATGCCGCCGTTTTTCGGGATCGTCAGATCGGCAGAGAGCGTGAGTTCCGTCGCTTCGGAGATATCCGAGATCTGCGCCGAAACATACTGCACATTCCCTGCCTCGGCAAAGAGTTTGCGGATGTCCTCTTCCTTGCCGGACCAGCATTCCAGCGACACGAGCATCAAATCGACGCCAGTCAGGTCGGTTTTATAATCGCTCTCGGTAATCTCAAAATTGAGCGCGCCGTTCTCGCCGGGGGTATAAGTACCATGGTTGTGGAAGCTGCCGCCGCCGAACACGATGAAGCCCCCGTTATTTTCCAGCGTTCCGCCGTTATCGACCGTGATGCTGCCGCCCATAAAGGAGTTGAGCGTGCCGTTGTTCACGATCTTGCCGCCCGACTGGACGACGGTGTCCGAGCGCGAGCCGAGGAAGCCCTCCGACTCTACCGTGAGCGTGACGCCGTTCGGAATGGTCAGCGTACCCTGATCCACATAGAGGTTGAAACCCGCAGGAACGACGAGGTCCGCAGAGAGCGTGCAGTCGCCGGGGGTATCGAACTGGCTCTCGCCGTTGGCGATGGCCGCGCGCAGCTGCTCCTCGATGGACGGCGCTTTCTTTTCCCAAACGGCATAGAGCGTCGCCGCGGCATTGGCCGTGTATGTATCGCCCGGCTGATACTGGGCGCTCGAAGCCGTTTTGCTCGTCGCCCAGCCGAGGAAGGTGTAGCCGTCGCGGGTCGGGATCGTGCCGCTGAGCGTCAGAGCGACGTCCTGCGTTTTTGTCTGCGCAGCCGGTGCGCCGCTGCCGCTGTTCGCGTCGTAGCTCACGGTGTAGGTGAGTGGAAGCGCGGGGATGCTCTCGGTTTTCGTCTGCTTGCACACGGTGCAGGTATAGGTCTTGACGCCGGCCTTGCCGGGCGCCGCCGGTGTTGTCACGGTCCCGGCGTCCCAGGTGTGATTACCAGTCGCAGCGACTGATTCGGTCTTCGTCGCCGTGCAGCCGGAGGTTGTGCATTTGTAGGTCTTGATACCGGCGGCGACGCAGGTCGGCTGCGTCGTGATGCTGCCGCTGTTCCAGGTGTGCTTGCCCGTTGCGGCGACCGACTCGGTCTTCGTCACCCCGCAGCCGGGATTGGTGCAGGTGAACGTTTTTACGCCGGTCGTGGAACAGGTCGGCTGTTTCGTTATACTGCCGCTGTTCCACGTGTGGCTGGTGCATTTGTCGGTAGTAAAAGATCCGTCCACCGATACGACTTCACCGCGCTGCGCCGTAACAGAGAGTCGGTAATAGTATTTGGTGCCGTACCGGAGTTCCGGCTCTTCCGTACCAAACTGCACGCTGATCGGCACGGGGTTGTAGGCGCTGAGCACGCTGTCGGTAAAGGTCTCGGTGTGCGCTGTGCCGAGCGCCGTAGTCGTACCGTAGGCCAGCGACCAGCTTTTGGGCTTGTTCTCGCTCGAGTATCCGATGTTGGCGCTGATATACGGTTTTGTTCCCTTGTTGGAAACGGCAAGATTGAGATCGTTGATCGTCGGAGACGCGACAATGGTGATATCTCCCGAATAGACGAACGCACCGGTCGAAGTCTCATACCATATATTGCCCGCGCTGTTTACAATCCTCCGGACAAGGCGGACCGAACCGGTCGTCGTCGTGTAGCTGACCGTATTGTTGAGCGTCTCCGGCAGACGGTAAAGCTTCAGCGTGCCGCTCTTCGGCTTTCCCGTGCCGCTGAAGGACGTTACGCTCTGGGCATAATAGGTCATGTAATCGTCCACTGACATGTCTTTTGTCTTGTCCGGTTTGGTGGTTGAAGTTGCTGCACTCAAGCGAAAACAGATAACTTCTGTTGCTGCATTATTGGGATTTATATAATTATCAACCGCAACCTGATTCCACGCCGGATTGTGTCCATATGCCAAAAGCCGGTTATCTGTTCTCTTTTGTCCATATCCGCAAGCAATAACAGCATGATAGGGGTTATTATCTGTCTTCTGGGCTCCTACGGGAACATAAAACAGAACATCGCCGGGCGAAACGAGATTTGCATTGTCTTTTTCCCAAAATGAATCATAGTTTCCCATCGTTTTGCCAACAAGTGAAACTCTACTGTATCCATTTGCCTCAAACCACCTAAGAAACGCGCCCGTATCTATTATGCTTTGCGGAACATTTAGTCCGCCAGCACGAACGCAATCCACAACGAATTCAACACACAGGCCCTTCCCGTCGTTCCAATGGCGCTGAGCATACGAAAGAGCCGCGTTCGCATCGTAGCTTGTGCTTGCCAACATCACCGGCGTATCCTCCTCCGCCGTCTGCTCCTCGCTCTCCGGCTCATTCTCCGCCGCCGGAGTCTTCTCCACGAGCGTGAACACCGCTGTACCGGCGGCATCGGGTGCAGTGACCGTGCAGGCGTAGAGTTTTTCCACGCCGATCTCCTCCGCCGCGGCGGTGAGCGTCAAAACAGCACCGGTCTCCTCCGGCAGCTCAACATAGGTGTCCTGCTCCGCATCAAAACGCGCCCAGACATATGAAAGGGCGCTCTCGTCGGTAAAGTCCGGCTGCGGGGCGAGCGTGACCGTCTCCCCTGCCGCAGTTTCCACGCGGTAGTGGTACGCAAGCGTTTCGTCCCGGCTGTCCGCGCCGAGGAAGGCGATAAGGCCCGCTTCTGCCGTCTCGTCTTCCGGGTTTTCTTCCGCTTTTTCTTCTGGTGTTTCTCCGGAGTTTTCTTCTGGATCAGACTGCGCTCCTTCCGCGATTTGTGTCACTTCCTCCGCCGAAGGATCACCTGCCGCGTCTCCATCCGCCAGCGCGGAAACGGGAAACAGCATGAAAACCATCAGCAGTGCAAGAAAGAGCGACAACAGCTTTTTCAATTTTCACGACCTCCCACTTTTCGGCATCCGCCGTATTCTTTCCTGGTACAAGGTCATTAAACCACAACGATCTTTGATTGTCAATTTTAATTAACCAAAATGATAATGAAATATCATTTTGGTTATTTTACCATACATCATATTACTCCACGACAGGAGCCGGGAGGTACGGTCATGATTTACGAAAGAATAAAAAAGCTCCGCGAGAAGCAGGGCTATACTCAGACGGAGCTTGCCAAAATGCTTGGGGTGACGCGCTCGTGCGTGAACGCCTGGGAAATGGGCATTTCCGTTCCCTCCACACAGTCGCTGGTGCAGCTGGCGCAGATTTTTGATATATCCACCGATTATCTGCTCGGTCTGGACGTGGCTTTCGCCATCCGCACCGACGGGCTTTCCGACAACGACATACAGCTCGTACATTCGATCGTTCAGCGGCTGAAAAACGGCGGCGTGCAGGCCGGCTGACAGCTGGCAGTGAATAGAGCATCCTCCGGCTTCTCTCTGGGTTGAAGCCGGAGGATGCTGTTTTATGGTCGCTCCTTATTATATTTAACATCCTACATCATTATATTTAACATCCTACATCGCCCTCCGCATCGGCCAGCGGCGCGTTCAGCGTTGAGTTTCCCTCGAAAATATGCTACAATGCTTCTGTTCCCCGCGGGAAACAGAAGCATTCTTTATCGGAAAGGATGAGTGCCTATGCCGACACAGGTGACCAACTACCAATGCCCGTCCTGCACCGGGCCGCTGCACTATTCCGGCGCGTCCGGGAAACTGGAATGCGATTACTGCGGCAGCTCGTACACCGTTGCAGAGATCGAGGCGCTGTATAAGGAAAAGGAAGAAAAGGCCGCCGAGGCGTTTGAAACGGCGGATACCGCCGCGCAGAGCGGCGACGACAGCAGCGCGTGGGACACCGCCTCCATGAGCTCCGACTGGGGCGCGGACGCCGCCGGGATGAAGACCTATTCCTGTCCTTCCTGCGGTGCGGAGCTCATCTGCGATGCGAACACCGCCGCGACCGCCTGCCCATACTGCGGCAACCCAACCGTCGTGCCGGGGCAGTTTGCCGGGGCGCTGAGGCCGGACTATGTTCTGCCCTTCAAGCTCAGCCGCGAGGACGCGATCAATGCGCTCCGGCGGCACTATAAAAACAAGCCCTTCCTGCCGAGAGCGTTTTCCGCCCAGAACCAGATCGAGAAGATCCAGGGCGTTTATGTCCCCTTCTGGATGTTCGACGGTGAGGCGGAGGGCCATGCGCGCTACGACGCGACGCGCTCACGCGTTTTCCGCACCGGCGATTGGGAGGTCACGAAGACCGACCATTTTGAGATCTGCCGCGACGGTTCGATGCCCTTTGAAAAGGTGCCGGTGGACGCTTCGAGCCGGATGCCGGACGCGCATATGGACTCCATTGAGCCCTACGACTATGCCAAACTCAAACCGTTTTCCTCGGCGTATCTCCCCGGCTTTCTCGCAGATAAGTACGATGTTCCGGTCGCCGACTGTGAAAGCCGCGCCGACGAGCGCTGCCGGAAAACGGTGCTGGACGCGCTCGGGCGCACCGTAAGCGGGTACGACACGTGTATTCCCCGCGCGCAGGACGTCCGGCTGCACCGCGGCAAGGTGCATTATGCGCTGCTGCCGGTGTGGATGCTCTCGACGCGCTGGAACGGCAAGAGCTTCCTCTTTGCCATGAACGGGCAGACCGGCAAAATGGTCGGCGATCTGCCGACGGACGCCGGAAAATACTGGCGGACATTCGCCGCCATTGCCGCGCCGGTCGCGCTTCTCGGAACGGCGCTCAGCTTTCTGCTGCGATAAGGAGGGAAAAATATGAAACGGAAAATTTGCTCTTTCCTTCTCGCCTTCCTTCTCCTGCTCGCTCTCACCCCCGCCGCGCTCGCGGACGGCGCGCAGCTCTCTTACATAACGGACGACGCCGGTGTCCTCACCGCGAGCGAGACCGCCTCGCTCGAAAAGGCCGCGCAGCACATCGCGCAGCGCTACGGCGTCGGCATTTATCTTGTTACCGTGAACGACGCCTGCCGCATCGACAGCCGCGGCACATATGAAGCGGCGTATACCTACTATCACCGCAACTCGCTCGGCGCCGGCGCGGAGCGGAACGGCGCGATCCTCCTTTTAAGCATGAACGACCGCGCCTTCGCCCACTTCTATTACGGCGAAAAGAGCGAATACGCCTTCAACCGCTACGCCCAGGAGCAGATCGAGGATACATTCCTCGACAACTTCCTCGAAAACGACTGGTACGGCGGCTTTTTGGACTATCTGTCCGCGTGCGGGGAGTACCTTGCGCTCGCGGCGGAGGGACATCCCGTGCGCCGCAGCCCGGTACCGGCGATCGTCATTTCGTGCGTTGCGGGAGTACTCATCGCGTTTCTCGTATGCTCCATTCTCAAGCGGAAGATGAAAAGCGTGTATGTGCAGGCGCGGGCGGACGGCTACGTTTCCGGCAAGCTCCGTCTCGCACGGCAGACCGACCGCTTTACCCACCGCACCGAAACGCGCCGCCACATCGAGCCGCCCAAGCCCTCCGGCGGAGGTGGCGGCAGTGTTGGCCGCACCGGCGGCGGAGGCTCCGGCCGCAGCGGGCACTTCTAACAAATTCAAACCAACCCCACTCTGTTGAGGGGTTGGTTTGAGGGGATCGCGGCTCGCCGCAGCGCA
>ERZ772867.419-NODE-419-length-59180-cov-14.912068_pt1 | contig 59180 bp, 73 predicted proteins | sample MGYA00511341_ERZ772867 | MGnify/ENA primary metagenome ERZ772867 (study PRJEB29015, sample SAMEA2737707) | human gut metagenome | biome: human gut; feature: human-associated habitat; material: faeces | place: China | collected 2012 ... | reverse complement strand
TCGACTGCACCGGGGTCGAGGATGCACTGGACGTGACCATGGCGCAGAGGTCGGAACTGGATTACCTCATCTACAATGATCCGCTGAGCTACGCGGATTTGATTCTGAATGGTAACCCGGAGGAATATTTGAAGAATGTGGCCGGAGGTCATGGATTAGAGGATTTATCGTTTAGAGATTAACTCGATATAAGGAACAAGCCCACAGGTCTGCCGTATTTTTATGCGGTCTATCCTGTGGGCTTGTTTGCTATTATCGACTCATGATTGAATTTGAAATTTCAAGCACGACCTTATCATGTTTATAGGTGGTAACAACCATCGGCAGGCCTCCAGCCTTCAAAACTTATGCAGACGTTTGATTTTCGTATCGTTTAAGCCAGAGGAAAAAGCCTATATTGAGCAGAATGCCCACTACGGTGGAGGTGGGTGCGGACAGACCGATCATAGTCAGGCTGGCATTAGGCTGGATGCTCATAATATATGCCATGGGAAGGCGCACCAGCAAAGTCTGCACCAGCCCCTGTACCATGACCCAGAGCGTTTTGTCGTTACCGTTGAAGTAACCCACCATGCTGAACAGGATGGCGGTGGCGATGGTCTCGGGCGCAAAGCCCTTGAGGTAGGCGTAGCCGTTGGCAATGACAGAGGCATCTGCCGTAAAAAGGCTGGAGAGAACGTCACCCTTGCACCACACCAGTGCAAATACGACGCAGCCGAACACCAGACCGATGCCAATGCCGGTGAACATGGACTGCTCGGCGCGTTTTTTGTTGCCGGCACCCACGTTCTGCGACACAAAGGACGCCATGGACTGCATCAGAGAACTGGGGATCAGCATGGCAAAATTAACGATCTTGCACGCCACACCGTAGCCGGAAGATGCCTCCAGCCCCAACCGGTTGACGAAGGCGCAGAGCGCCAGAAAGGAAAGCTGGGTCAAAAACTCCTGCAAAGCCAGCGGCAGACCGATGCCCAGAAATTTTTTGCACTGGGGGTTCAGCTTGAAATCAGAGCGATGGATTTTGAAGGGCAGCTCCTTCTTCAGCAGCATTGCGATTGCACAGATTACGCTGACGGCTTGTGCTGCTACCGTAGCAATGGCGGCACCGGCAGCATCCAGATGAAAACCAGCCACCAGCACCAGATCGCCAATAACATTCACAATGCACGCCACCAGCACAAAGATCAGCGGAGAGCGGCTGTCGCCCAGACCGCGGAAAAGAGCCGAGAGCATATTATAGGCTACAATAAAGAAGATGCCGCTGCCGCAAATGCGCACATAGCTGGCGGTCAGGTCCAGGGCTTCGGCAGGAGCCTGCATCAGACTGGAAATAAGCCGTGCAAAAAACACCAGCACCACGAACAGTGCAGCTGCCAGAAGGGTGAACACAACAGCTGCCCCGCCAATGACTTGCCCGATGTACTGCGGTCGTTTTTCGCCCAGATAGCGGGCAATGAGCACTGTGACACCCATGGCAAGCTGGGTGACAACAAAGGTGACGAGGTTGAGTACCTGACTACCGGTGGAAACCGCAGACAAGCCTGAAGTGGAGCCAAAGCGCCCCACTACCAGAAGATCTACTGCGCCGTAAGCGGCCTGCAGCACCAGCGCACCCAGAATGGGCAGCATGAAAAAGGCGAGCTTTGGCAAAATGCGGCCTTGGGTAAAATCGGTCTTATCGTTTTTCAAGAGAATCTTTCCTTTCGCACATAATAGCATAGAATTTTTCCAGCGTTTGGATGGTGCACGCTGCATCCTCCTCGGAAATGCCGTCCAGATACGGGAGCAGTTGCGAGAAGTAGTCCGTATTGTACTTCTGGGAAAGCGCTTGCCCGCTCTCGGTGAGGAACAGATAGGTCACGCGGCCATCTTCAGTGGACACCTGTTTTCTCAGATACCCTTTGTGCTCCATCTCTTTTACGGTACGGGTCACACCGGGGCGGGGCAGATTCAGCGCATCGCTGAGATCAGAGATCTTCGGCCGGATGCCACGGGTCTGTAATTTCTGAATAACATCCAGACACTGGATATAGGAGGATGTCACACCCTCCGGCAGGGCAGGCAGCATCTCCCGTGCCCGCTTTGCCAGATAGCAGGCATCCAGCAGCTGCTTGATCAGTTCGATGGTCATAATGAAATTCCTCTCCAAACGATTATCTAAGGTAATTAACGTTGATAATTGTACAGAACTGCCCGGGAATGTCAAGTCTTTTTGAAAAATCGGAGATGTCGGCAGCTTTGAGGCATCTGCTTCCGGCATACCATTCTAGAGGGTGTTTGAGCGAATACAGTCTGAACCATGGATTAGAAGATCAAATACAAAACAAAAACAGGGTGCGTCCCTGAATAGGACGCACCCTGCCAGCGTAATTCACGATTTGATTCGTTGGCAACAACCGTGAATTGCATATCGCAAACAGGTCGTTGAGAATTGCTCTGCTTGTAAAACTTGCGATTAAAGCCACAGATAACAGCGATATGTACAACAGGGCGTTCCCCGTCGGGAACGCTCTGTTTCTCTTTGCTGGCGGCGTGATGAGCCTGTTCCGCCTGCCATGCGGCAAACTCCCTCTGGCCTTCCTCGCTGTTCCAGCAGGCAAGGATGGCCGGGTAGAATGCCCGTGCCAGACGGTCGATGACTTCATCGGGATAGGGGGAAGTGTTTGTGGACTTTTTCTTTTTGTTCAAACGCACGCTCCTTTGATCGTCCCACCGTGGCAAAGTCGGGCGAGAAAATCAAAGTTCCAATTTTTATCAGGCGCAAGGGCGCGGATGCTTTCCGCCCTGCACTTGCGGCTGGTGGCTCGTTGATGGCTTACAAGTGCCTGTCGTTATGCGACTTTTTCGTCGTTCAGCAGTTCTTCAAACTGTGCCATATACGCCTTGTGCTGCTTGAGGATCTTCGTGGTCTCCGCTTTCACATAAGCATCATCAGGCACCTTGGGGAGATACTTCATCAGGAAATCAACATCCTGCTGGATTCGGCGGACGGCAGCTTCCAGTGCAGAATAGTTGATTCCGTAGATTCGTTTCTGCGGAGCAGGGCGGTCCTCCGGGTGCAGAATCTCGTGCACGATCTGCTTGCGATTCGGAAAATATCTGCTGACCACCAAGCTGTTCTGCGGCAAGTGTGGTGCACTGATGTTTGGGGAAAGCGGAACCAGTGCAACCGGACGCACCTACTATTATTATAAATGCGCCAACGTCAAACGGCGCAAGGGCTGCAACAAAAAGACCGTGCAGAAGGACTGGCTGGAAGATCTGGTTGTTCGGGAGACCATGAAGCTGATTCAGGGCGATGCGGTGATCGACAAGATTGTTCAACTGGTCATGGATGTCCAGAACCAGGAGAACACCACGATTCCGCTGCTGGAAAAGCAGCTCCGGGAAGTAGATAAGAAGCTGGACAACCTGATGAAGGCTATCGAGGACGGCTTGTACACCCGGACTACGAAAGAGCGTCTGGAAGCGCTGGAAATTCAGAAAGATGAGCTGACTGCAAAAATTGCAGATGAAAAGTTGAAGAAGCCCAGCTTCAATGAGGATTTCATCCGGTTCTGGTTGCTGAAATTTAGAAAGTTCGATATATCGCAGAAAAAACAGCGGAAAGCGCTGATTGAAATTTTTGTGAATGCCATTTTCCTGTATGATGACCGAATTTTGATCGCGTTCAACTACAAGGATGGCACCCAAACCGTCCGTTTTGAGGACACTTTGACCGCCGATTCGGCGGAGGAAAAAAGTTCGGATTTGTCCAGTCTTGCTGGACCAACGAAAAAAGGGACTCTGAAATTGCTGATTTCAGAGTCCCTTTTCCTTGTTCAATGTCTACTGTGATATTGGATCTAAATCCGTCGAATTCGACGGGTTTAGGCAGTTAGCCAGATCCGATTCATAATCACCACGCACTACCGCACTCGGTGAGTGAACGACATTAACCTGCACATTGACACTTGCGTTCATAAAAACGCCGATCTTTTCAGCCGCGCCTCGCTTCATTTGTTCTGTCACATGCGTGTAAGTGTCCAGTGTGAATGCGGCACTATAGTGGCCGAGCATGCCAGCGACCGTTTTTGCATCTACGCCGCTCTGAATTGCTAAGGTCGAAAATGTATGTCTCAAATCATGAAAGCGAACGCTTTCATCCACTCCGGCAGCGGCGAGCATTTGTTTGTGTAAATGTCGAAGAGAGTCCGGGCTCCAGTAACCATTAGTTCTTGGACACCAAAACATGAGGGGACTATCCGGATGCTTGTTGTGCTCATCTATGAGCAAAGCAACAGTATTCTCCGGAAGAGCTATTGTTCGAATCGAATTCTCAGTCTTCGGTACAGAAATGCACAACTCTCCCCCAGAACGAGTGAGCTGCTTGTTAACCGTCAGCATTCGTGTTTCCGGATTCAAGTCGGCCCACTCCAGGCCAAGTAATTCTCCCCGTCGAAGCCCACTTGTCAATTCCAAATAGAAAAGCGCATAGACCCCAAGTCGCTTTGCCTCATCCAGATATGCACCAATCTTGTCCTGCGGCAGGACATGCATTTCCTTCTTTTCACGTTTCGGAATTTTGCAGTTATCGCAAGGGTTGAAGGGAATAATCCGCTCCTTAACTGCCTGTTTCAGAGCGCCGCTCAATACCGCATGAATGTGCTTCACGGTGCTTGCAGACAATGGCTCATATTTCCGATTTCCATGGTTGTCTAAGCGGCCCTGTGTGTGCAGATCATTGTAGAAGCGCTGAATCTGGATTGAGCTGAGCTTTGAAAGCTGGATATGGCCCAAAACCGGGATGATGTGGTTCTCAATCATGCTCCTATAACCATCTGCTGAGCTGGGGCGAAGATTTGGCTTTGTGTAGGAATCAAACCAAAGCCGAATCCATGTAGAAAGGGGCTGTGAATCATATCCTTTGCCCTTGCGATAATAAGGCCCTGTATCCTGTTGGATGGCTCGTGCCAGCTTCGCTGCGCATTCTTTTCGTGTCTTAGCAAAAACGCCCTTTTGAATACGCTTTCCTGTTAGAATATCGTAGCCGGCAGTATATCGACCTTCCCAACAGCCGGGGTATCTCTCTCGAATGCTGCCTTCGCCATTCGCTCTTTGCCTACCAGCCATAATGATCTCCCTTTTCCATTTGCGTCTGAGCATCAAGCCACGAGAGAAATTTTCCTTTGTCAATATAGACCCTTTGACCACTTACCGTATGGGGAAAGTCATCTCTCTTTAGAAGTCTATATGCAACTGTAAGACTGCATCCGAGGGTCTTTGCAACGAGCGGCATCGTCATCACATCCGGAAGATCTTCTTTGCGCCGGATTCGCGGCATCTTACTATCGTCCATCCTTGTCACTCCGTATAGAAGAGAGAGTCCTTCTCTTCTGTTTGCACATTTAGCCAGGTAAGGAATTTATCTTTCGGCACGAAGATACGACTTCCAACTTTGAAGGCAGGAAAGTCGATGCGCTTCACAAGCTCATAGACCTGAGACAGCCCGAGGCCGAGGAAATTGGACACCTCTTGAACATTGAGGATAAGGGGTAGCTCATCGGAACTCTTATACTGGCAACTTTTCATTTTGCATTCCTCCTGTGAAGTAATCTATATCAATACTTACGAGGAGGTTTGGTAACCAACAACAGGTTCGTACAAATTATCAGCAATAGAAAGCAGAAACTGCATTTTATTTGTGGCGAATTTGCCGCAATTAAACGACAGTTGCGTTGGGGCGTTATGAGATTAGCTAAAAAAGAAGCACTTACGGATCAATACCGTAAGTGCCTCTCTATGGGTTTTCAAATTACTGGATGGCGTCTTTGAAAGCCTTTCCTGCTTTGAACGCAGGTGCCTTAGATGCAGGGATATCAATCTGCTCACCTGTTGCAGGATTCTTGCCAGTACGGGCAGCACGTTCTTTGACCTCGAAAGAGCCGAAACCCACCAGCTGCACTTTGTTGCCAGCCTTCAAAGCGCTCTCAGTAGTCGTGATAAATGCAGCGAGAGCAGCCTCGCAATCCTTCTTGGAAAGGCCACTCGCTTCAGCCATTGCGGCAATCAGTTCGGTTTTATTCATAGTTTTTCTCCTTGATGTTATTTTGTTTTCTGTATAATTGTTTAGGTGCCTATGGAATGAAATGACAAGACCCTCTTAGAGTTTTTCACGCACCATCATAAGGGCATAACCAAGTAGATTTTGGCCTTGCCATTTTGCCCGGTCAAGTCTGCTTGGATCACGCATGGATAAACCAATGCCCCAAATCCGATCATTTACAGCACACTCAGCAAGAAATGCATTTCCAGTATCTTTCAGTCTCTCCCTTAGATCAGGGTTCTGCGTAAACTTTGCGAAAAGCCCCTCATAGACGACGATTTGTCGAATACCGTTCCATAGGCTCTCATCATAGCCGGATACAAGCCGTCCAAGAGCCTTTATCTCGGCAGCATTATCCGTAGCAAGAATCTGTGTGGCAACCTTTTCATCGCCAAAGGAAAGTGCCTTGCGGTACATCATATACTGCTCCATTGAGGAAAAGGTGATTCCATTGTGCGTAAATGTGGAAGGATACCAGTTGCTAAGGTATCCATTCTCTTCGTTATTGTTGTGAAAACAGATAACAGTCATTCCCATTTCCTCGTTCCTCCATAAACGAACATCTTCTCATGCATGGATATCTCTGACATATTACTATTATACCGAGCGCAGGATGAAATGGCAATCTTAACTTTTTTACTGCCAATTTCTACTTCTTCCTTATTTGGATGTAACTCCAGTAAGTCAACAGAGGGCCAGCCCCATTAGAGCTGGCCCTCTATGCACCAAAAGGCATACTTTTTGACACATCGTGTTCTTTGCTAGTGACGCATGAAAAATGCATTTCAAAACTCCACGGATGAGTTTTGAACGATTTCAAAAGTGCAATATACTTTATGGGTTAGGTTCTTCACCAAAATAGTCTACTTTATCAACCAAAGAACCTCAAAATAAGACACAAAGACACCTTCCGCCGTTTCTGCAAATACGTGGCTCAGAGTTTATTCCGTACCATCATAAGGGCATAACCAAGCAGGTTTTGTCCCTGCCATTTTGCCCGATCAAGCCGGTTTGGATCACGCATAGATAAACCAATGCCCCAAATCCGATCATTCACCGCGCACTCTGCGAGAAATGCCTTCCCCGTATTTTTCAACTGCTCCTTCAGCTCGGGGTTCTGTGAGAATTTCGCGAAAAGCCCCTCGTAGATGACAATTTGTCGAATACCATTCCATAGGCTCTCATCATAGCCAGATACAAGCCGCCCAAGGGCCTTTATCTCGGCAGCATTATCCGTAGCAAGGATCTGTGTGGCAATCTTATTATCACCAAAGGAGAGCGCCTTACGGTACATCATATACTGCTCCATCGAGGAAAATGTGACGCCATCAAGCGTAAATTTGGAAGGATACCAGTTGCTAAGGTATCCATTCTCTTCATCATTATTGTGAAAACAGATTACGTTTATCATGTTTCCTCTGCTATTTCCCATATCTCGTTCCTCCATTAACGAACATCTTCTCATGCATGGATATTTCTCTGCTACGTCACTATTATATCGAGCATGGGATAAGTTGGCAATGCTCTCATATCTGGTTCAGCCGATCTTCCTTTGTCTCCGCTAAGGTTACATCAGAAGGGATGATTCCAAACAGGGACTTTGCAATATCTATGCGGTCCCGTTGCGGATTTGAGAGCCTGGCGATAACCTTGCCACTGCGTGTAATGAAATATCCTCCTTTGCTGCCAACTGGAGGTATTTCCCGAGATTTCTTTTCAGTTCGGTTGCAGTAATCACCACGGCTTCGTCTCCACCTCAATTGAGATCTCGTTCAGTAGGCTTCCAACTCGTCTTCCCATAAAAACAGGGCTACGTTCGTAACGCCGCCCATATAAAAACCGCTTTTTTAATTACACAATAAATATACTCGCCTATACCCAGCCTGTCAACTCGTGTTCTTTCTCAGATAAAACCGTATTAGCTCTCCTTGAGATGGCAGCCTTTTTACGTGCCTAGGTTTTGCGCTCACTTTCAAACGGCCTAGTATCATCAAGGAACTGCCTTCATTATAAAGCAGCAGGAGCGGAATACCAAGTTTTGGTATTCCGCTCCTGCTGCTTTATGGACGGGAAGAGTAAGGAAAATTTTATTATGATTCTGCACCGAGAATATGGCCGATGATATCGGGAACGGTGTGTTCAAGGTCAGGCAGATAAACGCGCTCGCACCACTGATGGATCGCGCGGCAGCGTGGACCGAGGTAGAACACGGGGGCATTGAGCTGTGCCGAAGCCTCAAAAGGAATATCATAAATGGAGGCAGGCAGCGTCATCAGGTCAGTCAGCAGGGCGCGTTCCTGTGCAGGAGCGGTGCAGGTCATATAGCTTCCGTCGCCAATACCGGTAAAATAGGGGATCACGGAAAGAGGCGTATGGTAAGTTTCTTCGACGATATCCCGGATCTTGTCCAGGATTTCGCTTCCGTTCTTTTCAAGGTATGCATTGCAGACGGCGGGATAATATGGCGGCGCGATGCCGATGACGACCATTGGCTCTTCACAGCCAGAAAATTCGATAACCTGCTGGATATAACGTACGCTTGCATTCTGCAGCGTCAGTTCGCCATGCTCGATTGCAGTCCTGAGATCGTTGGCATGAGCTGTCTTCCAATTGGCAAAACTGGCATCCTTAGCAACAGCCAAAGCCTCAAGTTCAGACAGCGAGAGCACACGCGGTGCGGCGTGCAGCTTTTCCGATTCCGGCAAAAGGTCGCGCTGCATCGCAAAAGAACAGGCAGCCTCATACTTTGCCATGACGGCGGAGACAGCCTCTTCACAAATCGTGCGAATTTTTTTCATCGCGTTTTCCGTCGTGCTCTCCCCACCGAGGAAAAGCAGATTCACGCACACGGCGGCCAGCGCGGGAAGCGAGACGTCATAGGTCGTTTTCAGGTCGCGCAGCTGCTGCACAGCGGGCGGCGGAGAGGACAGGCCAAAATCCTCCGTGACAAGGTCGGTGTTCATGTCGATTCGCGCGGTGATCTCCGCGGCTAAATGGGCAGCGTTGAGCCCCTTGAGCGGCTCGCCGCAATGGGCGAGCTTTCCCCTGGCGACAATGACGGGCATAATCTTGCCGATGCTGCCGTTGTAGACCATGAATTCCTTACCGGCCAGCGGGAGCTGCGGCTCCAGAACAAGCGTGGCAAGATAGTCGAGCGCAAAGCGCCGCTTGAGCTCCAATAGAACATTGACCGCGCCGCGCATACCGGCGGAGACATTTTCCTCATCGCAGACGGCGACGAAAAGAACGCCGATCTCAGTGTTTTCGGGCAGCGTCAAAAGCTCATAAAGCCCGATGGCAAGGCCGCCTTTCATGTCAGCTGTCGCGCGGCCTGGCAGCCAGTCGCCGCTGGCAAGCTCCTGTTGCATCAGCTCGTCGCCGAGCTTTTGACGCAGCATTTCCTCCCGCAGGGCTTCCGGCTTGAGAGCGAGCGATTTAAGTTCGCCGTAGCAGTCGATCTCCACGGCGTCATAGTGGCCGGTCAGGATCAGTGTTTTGCGGCTCGTTCCCTCCTTCAGTGCCCAGACGACGCGGCGTCCCAGAAAGTCGTTTGTGTCGGCAAGGCCCCAGTGATCCGGATGGGCGGAAAGATAGGGATCTTCCCTGAAATAAGCAGCGATCCGCTCAGCCATATTTTCTTCCATTTTCGTCCCCGTGTCACTTTGCACGGAGACCAGATCCTTCATAATGTCCAGAATATTGAGTGCTTTGGGCTGCATGGTCATGCTCCTTTTGTTTTGGATGCTGCGCCGGTATTGCGCATTACAGTTTTTGAATGACATTCATCAGCAACTGGAGCCGCGGCTCTACTGTGTCGAGCAGGAAATATTCCCGCGCGTCGTGCATGTAGAAGCACACAGGGCCGCAGGCGTCGATCGCTGCAGCGCCGCCGCTGGAAACGCGGCTGGCGTCAGACCCGCCGCCGGTCCCGACAAATTTCACGTCGATGCCAAGCGAGTTTCCTTCGTCTTCCAGCAGCCGCATCAGCCGTTTGCTGTTTTCCGTCACGACCATCGGCGGGGTCTGTCCCATAAGGGTGATCTCAGCCGTAACATTTTGATCAAACGGGTGCTGCCGAAGCTCATCAAACTTCGACATTGCCGCTTGCAGATCCTCCGGCGTGTCGAACCGGATATCCACGTCGCACTCCGCGCTGTCAGGGACGACATTGTAGGCCGTGCCGCCTTTGACAACGCCAAAATTCACACGGTAGCCGTTATTCCTGTACGCAGGGTCGGCAAAGCGGCAGACCCACTTCGCCAGCTCGACCACGGCGCTGGCACCGTCGTCCGGATTGACGCCCGCATGGGCGGATTTGCCGTGCAGCTTGATGCTGAGACGGCAGACACCTTTGCGCGTTTTGACGTAGCTGCCGTCGCTGCGTCCCGGTTCCAGATCAAAACAGTAGGTGGCATGGGAGGCGAGCTCGCGGATCCAGGCGTCGGAACTTGGAGAGCCGATCTCCTCATCGCAGTTGTGCGCAATGCAGAGCTTGAGTTCCGGCCGCTCCGCCTGAACAAAGGCTGCAAGACAGGTGCACAGCAGCGTGCCGGATTTCATATCCGCGGCGCCCGGGCCGAGCACGCGGTTGCCGTCCACGGTAAGCGGGCGTTCAGCCGCCGTCCCCACTGGAAACACCGTATCCATGTGGCCGATCAGAAGAAGATCGATTTCCTTGCTTTTGGGATGGTTGCGCGCTTCAACACACGGGCCGAGATCGGCGCGGAACGTTTTCTTTTCCGTCCACATACCGAGATCAGCGTACTTTTTCATCATGAAATTGGCGATCTTGTCGATGCCTTCGACAGTGCCGGTACCGCTGTCAGTGTTGACAAGAATTGCCAGATCCTGCAAAAAGGCGCTTTCATTATAATATGGATTCATAGTTTACCTTTGCTTTCTTGTGCCGCTGTTCGGCAGCAGAAACGCCGCAGGGGAAATATCATTCCAACATTCCCCCTGCAGCAGAAGTTAAGAGACGTCGGACGACTTTTCGATCGGAAGCGCATTGCACACAGCCAGAAGTAATGCAAGCCGCGGGCGCACGCTGCTGAGCAGGATATGCTCGTCATCGTTGTGCAGATTAAAGCCGATGGGGCCGCAGGCGTCGATGGTGCCGACTCCCTCCTGCGAAGGGATGCTGGCATCGGATGCGCCGCCGCTTGCGGCAAAGTTCACCGGTATGCCGAGCTGTGCGGCCTCCTGTTCCATCAGCGCGATCAACGCCTGCCCCGATCGATTTTCAACCATGGGATAAGAGCGGGCAAGACATTCAGCTGTCACGCGGATCTCAGGATTATAAGGGCAATCACAGAGGCTGCGGATCTCCTCAGTGAGGATTTCGTACTGCTCCTCGGTCTCAAAACGGATGTCGACGCTGCTTTCAGCATAATCGGGAATAACATTGTACATGGTGCCGCCGCGGGCAACGCCGAAATTCAGGCTGGTGCCGAGCGGCAGACGGTCAAAATCGGCGAAGCGGCAGATCCAGTTTGCCATTTCAAGCACGGCGCTCGCGCCGCCGCGGGGATCCACGCCGGAGTGGGCAGACTTGCCGTACATGCGGATGATATAATGCGCGGCGCCCTTGCGGCGCTTGACAAAGCTGCCGTCGCTGCGCCCCGCCTCAAAGCCGAGGCAGTAGGTGCTCTTACGGGCCAGCTCACGAAGCCAGCCGCGGGAACTGATAGAACCGACCTCGCTGTCGGAGTTCAACGCGACGCACAATCGCAGCTCAGGCCGCTCACGGAGCAAATTCTGCACCAGTGCAAAGGCCAGCAGTATGCTGGATTTCATATCGGCGCAGCCGGGACCGTACACCTGATCCCCTTTGATGCGAAACGGCCGCTTTTCACTGGTGCCGACAGGAAAAACCGTATCCATGTGGCAGAGGAGCAAAAGATCAATGTCTTCGCTCTCCGGATAATTCCGCACCTCAAGGCAGGGGCCGTAGGCGGGGTCAAACACGTGCTTTTTGACCGTCAGCCCGAGTTGGCTGCACTTGCCGATGAGGAACGATGCGATCTGTCCAATGCCATCGGCAGTTCCGCTGCCGCTGTCGATATTCACCAGATACTCAAGTTCCTGCAAAAACTGCTTTTCTTCGAAAATAACCATGAGCTCTTTAACCTGTTTATTTGGATTTTCCAGTCACTGCAAATTGATCAAAACGCCTGTCGCCACGGCAAAGCAGCCGACCAACGTCCAGATGAGAAACAGCGGCATCATAAACTTGAGCCACTTCTCAAACGGCACTCGCGCAACACCCAACGCAGCCATCAGCACGCCGGAGGTGGGGATAATGCAGTTGGAGAAGCCGTCGCCATACTGATAGGCGAGAACTGCAACCTGTCTCGGAATTTCGAGGATGTCTGCCATCGGGACCATCAGTGGCATAACGATAGCGGCCTGACCGGAGGCGGAGGAGACAAAGAAGTTGAACACCAGGTTCACAAGGAACATGAACACGGCGGCCAGCGTCTTGGGCAGCAGCACCAGCGGCATGGAGATGTAATAAATAATGGTGTGGATGATCTGACCGTCAGTGATGATGACGGAGATCGCGCTGGCAAGGCCGATCAGGAATCCCGCGTAGACCATCTTCTTCACGCCGGAGATAAAGTTCTTGGCAATATCGTTGGCGTTCATCTTGCCGACAAAGCCGGCGGCGACGCAGGTAATGAGCATAATCGCAGCCATATAGTCATAGCCCCAGGCGAACTTGATGCAGCCATACACATACAGGGCAAGGCCGCCGAAGACGAGCAGAATGATGATGACGTCGCGAACGGTAAAGGTATCGTTCACTTCTGCGGAGAGGTTCTCGTCAAACGGATACTCGGAAACCGGCATGATGGAGCGGGAGGGATCTTTGCTGACGCGGACAGCGTAGCGCATAACATAGATGATCGTAATGAGAACGATAATCGCGGTGACAACGACACGGAAACCCATGCCGGATAGAAGCGGCAGCTCGGCCATCTGCTGCGCGATCTGCACAGAGCTGGCAGACATGAACGACGAGTTAAAGCCGGCATACGTGCCGAGATACAGGAACGCCATTGCCGAAACCCTGTCGAGCTTCATGATCTCTGCCACCGCAAGCCCCAGCGGAATAAACGCCACAACTGCGTTGATGAGAACGCCGGTCGCGCCCAGGATGGCAAAGAAGAGCATCACGAGCGGGATAAGAATCAGCGCTTTATTGGCCATCTTGGAAATTAGAATGCGAAGGCCTCGCTGAATGGCGGTCGTTTCCAGTGCGATCTCGATATAGCCGCCGACGAGCATGACGAAGAAGATCATCGTCGCATTATTCTTGAGGCCGGTATAGAACGAGAAGAGCAGATCCTTTAAGCTGGTAGAAGTCCGCTCAACAAAGTGGAAGGAGTTGGGGTCGACCATTGTCTGGCCACTTTCATTGGTGACCGTATCAAATACGCCGGCAGGGATGACATAGGTCATCAGTGCCATAAAGATAACAAGAATTGCTACGATGACATAGGTATCGGGGAGAGCAAAGCCTTTTTTCTTCTTTTCAAGTGAAGTTCCGTTCATAGCAGGATCCTCCTTAATCCTCTTGGGAGAAAGGCAGCATTCGGCGGATATCGTCTTCTCTTAGTTCCTCGAGCTTTTGTCTGCACGCGCGGATGCCGGAATAAAAAGGTTTGCGAAGAGAACTCTGATAATTGCGTGCAAGCAGCTGTTCGATGCGAAACATACCGTCTTCGGTGCTGATTTCTTCTCCGCGTAGTAATTTGTTAAAATAATTGATCTGCAAAGGGGAAAAGTCCTCAGAGGCCACCTCCAGAATTTTTCCACTCGAGCGGTTTACCAGTAAGGTAACGCTGATCGTGCCGTTATACTTGCTGAAGAGAACTGATTTTTCGGGAAGCCGAGCAAACCCTGTTAGCAGTATCTCTTCAAGATTCAATTCGGCCGTTTTTTTCTGATCCATTGTATAAACCCCAAATCATTACTGCATTGCTTGCAAGCACTTATACCGCCCTCATATCGATCACCAGTCTTTCATAATCTCGGGATGGAACAGGGCGAGGGCAATATTGACGAAAAAAACCCTTTTCCGCAGCACCATACACCGCAAAAATACATGACAAGCTTACGCCGTCCAATTTTTACATCCGCGATGTATTTACGTTGCGATAAAAGAGTTTGTTTTATCTGGTAAATATCAAGATGTATTCGATTGTTGTTTTTATTATATCTAGTTTTTTGTTAAAATGCAATATAGAATTTTCGAAATTTCATATTCTTTGTCAGTTATAACAATAAATGCACAGTAAGGCTATGCGTTGTGACAGAAATCTAAGTGAATAAGTCAAAATGAGGTTTTTAAACGACAGTCCACCGCACACTGTGGTACTGTGCCCCGCTCCAGATCAATTATCTCTTCTGATTAGAATCGGCACTGGCATAGTCTCCTCATCATATGCCTTAAGAATGGATATCTTCGCTCGCAAAGGCTTTTTCGGCAAAATGAGAGATAAGAGGTTTAACGGCTATGACGGGGTTTTACGCTTACTTGGATTCGACGTTGACATGAACGTTTCACTATCTTCCCTCCGCAAAAAGAGAAGGCTGAGACACCACGGTGCCACGCGCCTTCTCCTTCATGACTGGTTTTTCTGTCGTCCGCCGACACTCAGTTCCTTCTGGTCAAAAGCCATTCTACTGCATCAATATCGGGTTTTTCTGTTGCCCGCCAACTCTCCGGCCCAAAGTCCGGCATCCATTTCGGATTTTAGGTGCCAGCCGCACCAGAGGGATGACGCCCTCTATCTAAAACAATAATACATTGTTTTTTGTTGCCGGTCAACAAAAAGTCGCTTGAATGGCTTACTCTTCCTTGAAGGTACATTTTCCAGTTTTTGAGTAGCAAATGTAGTTCTAATGTGGTATACTTGTGAAAAAACACAAGAGGGACTATTATGGATTATTACACACTTTATCTGGACGAAAGTGAAACTCATCGATATAACAAAGTTACCTCAAAGAATGAAGCACCACACTTTTGCATGGCCGGAGTTATTATTGCAGATAAAGACATCACTACAGTTGAGCAAAGTATTGATTCTCTAAAAAGCGTTGTATGGCACGATTTGGGGAATCCTCATGAGATAATTCTCCACCAGATGCTAATCAACAACGCCCAAAGGGGACGGCTTGATTCACGGAAGAACCCCGAGTACGTCCGTTTTTCATCAAATAAAGTCATCAAGCTTTTTTACCAGGAACTGCAAAAAGTGTTTGCTAATGCTCCGATGACCATTATAGGTAGTTGCATTTCTGAAGACGCCATGAGCAACTATTATGGCGTATCTGGGAAAAACCCGCAAGATAAGTATTTAATAGCAATGCAATTGATACTCGAAAATTACTGCCATTTTTTATGCTCTCGAAATGCTAGAGGTAGAATACTCTATGAAGCAATTAATACGGTTGCGAATGAATCACTTAGAGACAAGTACTACCATATGAAATTGGTGGGCTCCATGTACATGCCTCAGAAAACAGCTTCAAACTGTCTGTTGGGAATGGACTTTGCAAGTAAGAGCGATAACAACCCCGGTTTACAGGTTGCGGATTTTGTCCCAAACGGATTTGCGCGTGACTGCCTTGGCACTCCCCAAGCAAAATATAACATTTTTCGCGCTCTGAAGTATCTTAGATACGATGGTGGGTTAGGGCTTCCAGATAGGTTTGGCGTAAAGTATATGCCATGATCATAACTTTATGTATTGACAAGTGCTTCAAAGCATATTATAATACCATACAGGGATTGGGAGATGCCAATTACGTTGTTACGCTTTTGCGTGGCAGATAATCATTGGTATGGCCAAAAGCCTAGTACAGAGAAAAGTACCATCGGCAACGAACCCTGTATCAAAGAAGTCACCGTGTTAGGTGACTTCTTTGTTTTTTATTATACATTCTGATTTACACGACACCTCAATTTATCTATAAAGGGTCAGTCCCAAAAGGCTTACTTTTTGGTTAGATGAATTTAAAAACGAATTACCCCATAAATAGTGTGTCATAACGTTGCCGTTCTCATTTAATATGTATTTCTTTTGTTATAACTCCTCAAATTTACCCGTCTGGAAAGATTAATTGTATTAGCAGGTCTTCAATCGATGGAACGCCTGTCGACTTTTTGCGGGATTCAACACGATATGGGATCCACTGACTGATTTAACGCTTTTCTGTCTTCTGTCCCTTCAACTCTGTTATTAGGTCCATTTTGAAGTCAGACTCCTCACGCAATGCATACGCTCGCATGGCCATAAGGGAATCAACCAGGTACGCCTTCACCGTTCCCAGCTCATCAACATTTTTTACATCTACGTAACCAAGGTACTGAACACCGATTTCTTTATCACCAGGAAAAACAAACACGTTCTCGATTTTGCGAATATTAGCCAATTCGTCCTTTGCAGTCTGGCTGTTCAGTGCCTTCATCAGCGTTAACCTGTAATAGAATTGTTTAACGACGTCATGCCAGCCTGGGACATTGCGGTGATAGTTATAGTATTTGGCGTCGAGGATGTACAGTGTATCCTCATCATGAAAAAGGATATCCGGCCTCTGCTCAATTCCGGCGATGAACATGTTACTATGCCACTCTGGGCTCGGCACATATACCTTCAGATGATTGTAATCATTATCAAAGATGTAACCGCATATCGCCTCCCAGATCCAGTGAAAATACGGAGTGCACAAGAACTCCATTTTTGAATTGTCGCGAACACCTCTCAGCGCATTAAGATACTCTATCATTGTATTCAGGAGTGCGATTTCCCTCTGCACAAATGTGTTTGCTAATTCTTCACGCAAGATATCAATGGCCTCATCCAGCGGGCAGGGAAGTTGTTTTACTCCGAGTTCTTCACCATCATAGTTAAGAAGCCATCCCCATAGAGAAGCACAGTCACCAACAATAAATTCATGAATCTGCCGAAGGACATTTCCGGAATCGAATGTACTAACCCTCATTACCGGTTCCGGATAGGCAATTCCTCTCTTTTCGATAAGCGGAATAGTCTTGTTTATGGTCCTTGTCCAATCGGTTCTTCCGAGCCTAGTGGTCGTGCATATTTCGTGCTCACGTCGGATAAGTCCATACTGCAGATAATCTTCAACGATGAATATGGCAGAAGAAATTCTGCTGCTGTCGTTTGAGGAGTCTCCGAAGAGAAGCTCACTTTCCTCAACGTCAAATTCGTGTTCGTCTCGGTAGCGAAGCAACGTTTTTAACAGTAGCATAGCTTCATAACGGATATCTCTATCATTGTCAGGCACAGAGTAGTTCTTAGGAAATACGATTACCGGAGTGCTGTCAACTATCGAGAAACCAGTTACATTCCAAGAAAATCTATCAGATCTTACGCTAATATATGAACCGTCTCCACTCAGTGTATCCACCAGAAAGGGATAATTTTTTGTAGAATAAACTGCACCTTCGGAGAAACACAGGTAGCTGCCCAAATCAAATCCCCCCGATCAGATAGTCTCTTCGATCTCATCACCTTCCTCGTCCTCATCGGCGGAAACTAAGGTCGGCTTGTACTGAATATAATCCTTTATTGCAAGCACGTCCGAAGCCTCAAACCCGTCAACAAGGTCAGAGAATCCGGTAATAGCCTTGGCGAAAGCCCCCTGCGCTCTCTTGTGACGCAGAACGTCATCCCAGAGATACAAAAGCAGTTTGTCGATGGCTGATTTGTTGTGAAGCTCAGACGGTTTGATAAAATACGGTCCGATCAGCCGGTCCTCATTTACTCTAAGGTATTTCAGCTTTTCATTGACGGCAGTGATAAATATGCCCCAAGTGATGTTCTGTCCGGCATATCTAATTTCCGCGTCCTTATGCACCGCATTATCAATGTCAATGCGAAGGTATTTGAAATTCCATCTGCGTTTGAATGCAGAATCTATGATATTCACACCTTGGTCGGCGCTATTCATCGTTGCCACAATATTCATATTCGATGGCAAACCGACACCATCCCTGATAAATGGCTCAATACCGACATGATTCAGATATTCACGCAGTTCCTGAGGAGGCTCAAACAGGTACTCACTGCTTCCGCCGGAATTTCGGTCAAGTAACTGAAAAACCTCTCCGAAAACTGAAGCTGCATTAGAACGATTCAGCTCTTCTATAAGCAGCGTGTGCATGTTGGCCGGATCAAGCCAAGCCTCAACAAGGACCTGAGTAAAAGGGCCGGGGACAAACTGATAATCAATATATGGGGTACCGGATTTCATTTTTCGTCCATCAACAGTGAACAGTTCTTTGTCATCATGGTCATAAACAGGAACCGGCTTATATGTCCCGATAAAATCAAAATAGGAATACTCTGGGTGAAAAACCACTCTTCGGGTTAGCGGCGCTCTACCGAATTCATCCTCGAGCATACGGCTCTTACCAGTACCGGGAGCTCCGTAAACGATAAGGTTCTTCCCTCCTTCTCTTCTCGGAATGTCTTTGATATCCTGATAGGACTTAAGATCAAATGTCTTCGCTGTAAAGATTTGCTCCGCTTTTTTTGAGATTCCAGACAGCTCCTTATAGAGCGAGGGCTCTGTAGCGTAGGCAAATACAAGTTTGGCAACAAACTCTTGGCTGGCGTTTACAAGATTTAGTACGCTTAGTGCGGGAGAAACGTAATAGTCATTGGATCGCTCAATGCCTTTTCCACCAAGCCACCAGCTGTAATCGGTCACGAATTGAAGCAGAAGCGACGCCGCTCTGTCAGATGATGCCTCTCCGATTCCATTCGCTTCAAAATGAGCTTTAGCAGCAGCTGTAAATTTCTGAGGAAGATCTTTCTCCGTATGATCCTTCAAAGCTTTATAGACCTGCTTCTTGTCAAGGGATGTTCCATCATCCATAGTAAGCGTTCCGGCATCGTTATCGATAATGGTCTCGGTACACTCTCTGTATCGGATGATTTCTCTAATCAACGGTACAGCGTAAGTTGCAATAACGAACCACTGATTGGCGATGTAGATATTCAAGTTACCGGCATTGGTCACGATTGCCGTAGTTTTCATAAACTCTACATTTTCATTTCTCGAGTGCATATAAGCAGTATATGCCAGCTTGAACGAGTCAGAGAGTTCAACCTCTGTCGGGATAAAGGCATCGCTCATCTTTTGACGGGTTTCCTTCACTATTTCCCCAAGATCCTTAATCGGACTCATGTTTTTTTCCTCTCTCTCAGGTGATTTATTACGCTCAAGAGCACGTGACAGTTCAGACATGTCGGCAAAAGAGCCGCCGGAAATAATGGATCTGGCAGCTTCAATTACACTCTCATCTGATTTATTCTTGAAAAACTCCATCACAATCTTGCGGGATGGTGACGGTTCGCGACTGGGCCAGCCTTTTCGACCATTATCAAAAAAAGGATCAAATTCATCACGCATGTTTCTGATGTTGTTAGGATTTTCTCCGATAATCTTTCCAATTTCGGAGAATGCTTCAATAAAAGTTCTATAGCCAAGAGCTTTCAAAGCTGAGTCGTTACATCTGGAGAGGCAGTAGGATAAAACCAGTCCTCTTATTTTAACAGTGTCCATACTCATTCACCACCTTTACTCATCAAGATCAGGATCAGGAAGATTTGCGATAAGCTTCTTCAGGCAACGTGAAACAGAAATGCGCATATCTTCATACTGCTCGCGAGTTTCAGGATTATAAGTTGAAAACTCAGCTTCCGCAAGAGCCCAAAAAAGGGCATCCATGCCCGTAACCATGACATTCTGCTCAAGAATCGGGAAATAGATTTTCTGATAATATGGATGGCTCTGGTTGATTTCCACAGCATGTTTTCCATTGACAATACAGGGATTCCACAGCATCCCGTTTTCAAGCGAAGAGACCGGAATAACACGGTATTGTCCCTGCTTGCTGGAGGTCCGTATAGAAATCTGCTGATTCTCAAACGTTCCGTTCTTATTAGAGATCTGCACTTTTCCTTCAGGTGTTACCACCACGCTGGATTCTTCTACGGATTTCGCCTTATCCTCAATATTTCGATTCGACGTTGCATGTACATCACGCGCCTTCGCCTGAACGCCTTTTGACGTGCCTTTCCGATAACGTTCCTCAGCTGCTCTGCGTGGAGCGGGCATAATTTGATCTTTTACATATGTAAAGATTTCCTCGTTCAGGAGTATCCTAGACTTCTTAATATCAACATTAAAAACATCATCGAGAGTATAGTCAAAAGAAAACTCGACTCTCAAAAGGGAAAAGTGCGGTTCTCTCGAGAACATTCCAAGCCAGTCATTGGAATGAATCAATCTGTTTTCCCGATATACATAGAATCCCTGCATATCATTACTAAGCTTTGCCGCACTACGCGCAGTTACAGATGCGAAATCATCTCGGCGCGGAAGTAAATATGCCCTTATTGTGAAGCCGGATACAGTGCCGTCCGGAAGCTCCACTTCAACAAACTCATCCACGAGTTTTTCAGTTTGCGGTTCATCCACACAAAACGGATCCCACGGCTGAATGCCGACGCCATTCAACGTGATAGAGATATTTCTTGCCCTGTCATCTGCAGAATCAAGGAATCTCTGATATACCATGGACAAATGAAAAGCAAGTCCATCAACCGTCTTTTTTAGTGCGACGTTTGCGCTGCTCTTGTTATTGTAGTTTTTCAGCAATCTGTCGACTTTTTCCCAAACAACAAGTGTTCCACTTGAGCCATCGGCAGTCATATCAAGAAGATCGATTTCATCTTCCGAAGGTGTCTGCATTTTCAGATTCCATCCGTTCGTTTGCGCTATATAGTCCAGATCCCATTGCGCCTTTCGAACAGTGTCATCCTCTTTCCCTCTGGAAATTACGGAAAGGCACCGGCAAAAAGCAGTAGAACCGGTTTTCAAACCTAGGCCGAACTTTCCAAGGCTTCCGTGATCACTCCTTTTTCTTGAACCATAACGCATTGCGTTCTGGAGACCGTCGTAATTCATACCTGTTCCGTTATCGGCAATATATATAGTCAGATCCTTATGCGGATTGAAATCGATGGTAATGTCGATTTTATCGGCATCTGCAGCAATGGAATTATCTACAATATCTGCAATCGACGTATTAAAGTTGTATCCTGTATCACGGAGTCCCTCCATTATTCTTTCAGGGTCCGGAGGGAGCAGAATATTCTGAGTAGCTCTAATATCAGTATCCATATTCATTGTCTTACTCCTCTCATGTATTCATCGGTGATTTCTGTAATGCAAGAATGATGTCCTGTCTGCTTTGCTCGTCACCGATATTGCCTATGATTGCATTTTCAGACATCCGTCGTTTTCGAGAAATTCTATCATTTACAATTTCCTCTACTGTATCCGCATAGAAAAGCCTGTAAACAAAAACGGTCTTTTTCTGCCCTCGTCTGTAAGCGCGGGCTGTCGACTGATCCTCAAGGGACGGATTCCACTCTGGGTTAAAGTGAATAACATGATTAGCGCCTGTTATATTTAATCCGGTTCCGGCTGCGCGTGGATTCAATGCGAGAACGGCAGCAGAATTCATTGCGTTAAAACCATCAACAATCGACTGTCTTTCATCGACAGGAGTATCGCCATTTATCATCATAACCGGAACGTGAAACCGCTTTGGGATATCATCGTTAAAGATAGAGAACATTTTCTTATACGAAGTGAATATGATAGTTTTTTCTCCAGAAGCAATCACTTCTTCAAGGATTTCACATAACCTCTGATATTTTACCGATGAAGAGAACACATCTGTCAAAGAATTCTCAGAACCGCAAATCGCGGGATGTGTACAGTACATTCTGAGTTTCTGTAAAACCCCGATACTTAATCCTTCTTTTTCCGATAGCCCGACAGCCTCACCCCGATATCTCTCATATTCAATGGCCTCGGACTCCGGCATTAAAACGGGTTGTTCTATAACCACTTTCTCCGGAAGATCATTACCGACATCTTTGACCATGCGACGTATCATTATCGGGGAGAGCACCGGTTCTATCATAGATGCTCCGTCAACATCGTCCCCATAGCTGCTTTTGAAATCCTGTATTGATCCCATATATCCGGGAAGCACAAAATCCGCAAGTGACCAGATATCTGTCAAATGGTTTTCAAAAGGAGTGCCTGTTATTGCTATCCCAGCCCTTTTCGGTATTTTCTTCACTGCAATAGAGCGGCTGCTTGAGAAGTTCTTAACGTTCTGAGCTTCGTCAAGAATTACAGTATCCCAGAGCACCATCCTTAACATTCCAAGATCGCTCACCGCCGTATTATATGAAATTACAACAAGGTCGTGTTCCAACAGTTCCTTATACAGTCCTGTTCTTCTAGGCCCGTGGTGGACATAGACATCAATGTCAGGAGCGAATTTTCCACACTCTCTCTTCCAGTTCTCAAGAAGAGAGACTGGACAGATGATAAGGTTGTTTTTATTGCCGACGGCTATCTGATGGTTAATGATTGAAATGGCTTGAAGTGTTTTTCCTAAGCCCATTTCATCGCCAAGAATGCAACCACATCCCTCGGACAGCATGAATCTCATCCAGTTATATCCGTCCACCTGATACGGATACAATTTTGCGTTAATACCTGCAGGGATCTCTGGGTGCTGTATGGCATTGACCGTTCGATAGCGCTCCAGATCTACGGAATCCATGATTTCACGCAATCCTTCTTTCTCAGCTGTTTTTTTAAAAAGAAGATACTGGTGAAACGTAATCTCTCCACATTCCGATATGCCGAGTTCTTTGAAAGCGGAATTCAATATTTCAATATTGCCGCTTACTCTGAACCATTCTTTCTGAGTCAGACATTGGTCAAGAAGCATACCATTTACTACATCAGTTGGAATTACCTCTTTTCTTCGAATCACATAACTCTTCAGCATAATTTTCCCTCCTGTGGCATCCAGCCCAAGGCTGATACGGACTGGCGATGCCAGAGAGGAAAAACGTACGATGGGAAAAGCATCTGCCAAAGGAGGCAGTGTCTCTGGATTGTCTCCAAAAAGGCACTCTATGATTGCTTCTGAACTCATGCGCCGGAGTATTCCACTTTCTGAATATGCTATGTGATTGTCTTCAGCGACCCACTTACCGGCCATGATACTACCACCTTTTTTAATTACTTAAATCGTATCTCTCTCGAGTTATTTGCCGATATCTTAATTCTCATTGGCTTTTTTATAGAGTCATCTGATTGTTCCATGAAGTTACCGAGAAAATCGAAGGGATCCTCCTTTTCAACAGTGCACGTATCGGACTCTTCTCTCAGAATATTGCAGGTTAGGTCAACGGTGAATTTATCAACTTCATCAACCAGCATTCTGAGATGGAAATCGTTCGCATAAACATTGATGATATCTGCGACATAGCCCTGACTGGCGTTTACAAGATTCAGCATATTCAGAACAACAGACATATAGAAATCCGTTCTATCGATTGTCTTTTGTCCAGACCACCAAGAATAGTCGGAAGAAAATCTCCAAAGTCTGTTCTTTGCATCCGGAATTATCTCCGGCGCGATTTTCCCCTTCAAAATAGATTCGGCTGCTTCAAAGAAACTGTTCTTATCTTCAGATGTCGGCTGGTCTCTTAACTGCCTCGCATAGGTAGTAAGCTGTTTTCCAAGGAAATCAGCAATGCCCTTAACCTGCTCCTTGTAATACATAAGCTCCATATACACATCAAGCGGATAGGACGCAATGACAAACCACTGATTCGGAACAAATATGTAGCGTCCCTGCGAAGTGGTTATCACAGCAGAGCAGTCGAAAAATTCAATGTCATACCCATTAGACTTCAGAACTTCCGTATAAGCATTTTTGAATTCCTCGGTCAGCTTAACATCCTGCCAGACGAACTCATTGGCATATTTTGTTGACGCCTGCTGAATAAGAAGATGAAGATTTTTTAATCCGGAGTTGTATCGTTCATTCTTCATTTTCCTCATTCACTCCTTTCAATTCTGAAACAAGTTTTTCCATTGTGGCATCGAACTTTTTTTCAATCTCGCACTCCCAGATGATAATCACCTTAAAGCCAATTTCTTCAAGCTGCTGTTTATGTTTGGCGTCATTTTCTACATTCTGCCCGAATTTCTTTTCCCAGAACTCGGTTCTGGTTTTTGGCATAGTTGCCTGTTTGCATCCGGCATGCCGATGCCAGAAACATCCGTGAATAAAAATCACGGTATGATATTTGGGAAGGACGATATCCGGCTTTCCCGGATATCGCTTATCATTCTTTCTGAAGCGGAATCCCTTGCTGAACAGGTACTTGCGGACAGCAATCTCGGGTTTTGTGTCCTTTCCCTTGATTCGGCTCATATTCCAGCTTCGCTTTTCCGGTGACAGTCTATCAGCCATGAGTTGGATCCATATGTTTCATTTCTTCCCGCACCCTTTTAGCAATCGCTCGTATAACAGGCACTGCCACAGAGTTTCCGAACTGTTTATAGGCCTGTGTATCAGAAACAGGAATAATAAAGCTTTCCGGAAATCCCTGCAATCTAGCACACTCTCTGGGAGTAAGTTTTCTCGGCGGAATATCAGGTCCCTGGTCAATCAGTATCTCGCTTCCGTCCTTGTAGTATCGGGCAGAAATTGTATTTGTGTATTCAGAATCAGCATTGAAAAGGCTGAATCCAAATCCGTTGCCCTTCTTCTGATGTTCAGCCTTACGTCGAATATGGCCCTCATACAGTTTTTGGCTGATGGTGTATTTTTCATCAACATTATCTTCAAGAATATCTCCGAGTCGTGTCTTCTGATGAGTGGGCTTGGGAAAAGGAAATATATATTTGTCGTCGAGCCCGTAGTACCTGCGATCGAAACCAACAATATAGATTCTTTCTCTGTTCTGTGGAATGCCAAAATCAGCAGCACGCAGAACGTCATATGTGACCTGGTAATCAAGTGCATCCAGATGTTCAAGAATAATCTTGAGGGTTCTGCCTTTGTCGTGTCCCCGAAGCTGCTTCACATTCTCAAGCAGAAATGCTTTCGGACGTTTGTCCTTGATGATTCGTTCAATCTCAAAAAACAGAGTTCCCCTTGTGTCAGAAAAGCCCTTCTTCAAGCCTGCCTGAGAGAACGGCTGGCATGGAAATCCTCCAAGGAGAATGTCAAAGTCAGGAATTTCATCATTGGTAATCTTTGTAATATCACCATTAGGCATATCTCCAAAATTCACATGATAAGTTTTCTGCGCAAATTTGTCCCATTCAGAAGCAAAGACGCACTTCCCGCCAAGCTCCTGAAACGGGATTCGGATACCTCCTATTCCAGCAAACAGATCGATAAAAGTAAATTCCGCTACATGCACTTCCTTTGCATAAGGCGTATCTGCCGCAAAGGACATTATAGCCCTATACACAAGAGGAGAAGGCGATGATTCTCCGTTTTCCCACCGTCGAAGTGTTCTGTCTCCAAATTTTCCAAGGCCAAGCGCGTCAGAAAAGTCTTTCTGTGAAAGCCCGAGGCCCAGCCTTTTTTCTTTGATATCTTCAGCAATACCCATGTTCCAACCTCCGCGGATAAATAAAAGGACATTTTGCCCTTATATTATCACAAAGAGATTCAGCGGTCAATCTTCGCAAAAATCGCAACGATATCTATCGTGGATTTATAGTAACTTTCTGCAGCAAGCAGTCAAGCAATGTTCTCTTGAACGGGAAGGTAATAAAACAAAAAATCCAGCTCAGAGGCGGATTTCTGTTCCTGTTCGTTAGGGGAATTTCCCAGAACTTGTCTAATCAAAGATTTCATCTTCGACGGTGCGCCTGTTGGCGCTTATTTTTCATCCTGCCGGTACTTCTTCTGCGGCTCAGTCTTTGCATTTTCGGTGCCAAATAAGTCGAGCAGATCTACCCGATAGGTCTCAACTCGAGATGCTTGTCCTTGGATGTCCAAGCAGGATCCTGTTATACCGCTTAGCATAGTCAAGGAAATCTTTCAAGATAAATTTCACTCGTCATCTTCTCGGCATATGTAATCCATCTCGAAACCTCTCTAAGCAAAAAGATGTCCTGCGAATGGCAAGACATCTTTGCGGCTGCCATTGCAGCTGTCAATATCTATTATTTAGGTTATTTTACACTATCTTACGAATAATATCAATAGTTGACGATCAGCGCATACACGGTTATGACTGCTTCCTTGAACAAGCGGAACAAATACCTTTGTTCGGCCCGTCGGGGCCCCCATAGCAGGTCATCTCAAAATTTCGTTTGATCTGCCCGCATCGCTCACACATGATCCATCTACGGCCAAAACGATCAACGGCCCATTCTTCAGAATTAACATCGAATGAGTTGCAGATCCGCTTATACTCAGTATCAAGCTGTTCCTGTGATGGAGCTTCCGGTCTCACAGGTTGCCGAGCATTGCACGTTTGCTTCACATACGGGATTCGAGTATGCTGCTGAGATTGCTTTGTGAGGCGTGCAATCCGTTCCTCACGCTCGCGGAGCTTCCGTTCATTCTCGGCTCGGATTTTGCTGATTTCAGCCCACAGCTCTGCTTTAGGACGTTCAAAGTCATCTTTCTTTTGAACTCCTGCATAAGCCATGCAGCGGGAGGCAGGAGGAGCAGCAATATTGAACCTGCAATAAGCGCAGTCCACCCACCTTGCTGACGCCATTCCTTTGTACCGCTGAATAGAAATTGGACAGAGATAGCCGGTCCCATAGCCTCGAGGCTCAACAGCAACAGCATGGTATTTTTTCTTCCAGTGCTGCTCGAGACGACTGAAAGCCCAAGACGCATTCTTGGGCTGATCCAGGATATTTGATATACGCTCAGGCGTAAACTCGACATCTTTATCGAGCCTTGGCAAAGGGTATCGCAAGAGTGAGTAGCCGTCCTTTTGCGCTTGCCTGCTTAATTCCATGAGATCGTTATCATCATAGTAATTATCAAAATCGAGGAGAATTCTAAGGGCGCTTCCCTGCGAGCAAACCGTCAAGAATGGCGGATATGAAAGCGGCTCACACTTGAACTCTATAGAGTCAATTGGAATGGCCTTCTCATCTTGAAGCAGTTCTGCGGTATGCCAAGCAGGAAACTTGAGTTCAATAGGGGGCAGCGTCATTTGTCTCTTCTTCTCCAGGACATCAGCCATCGCCTTGTAGATAGCAACTTCACTCGCATACATACACTCGTAATTCGAGACATGGGCAAAATGATGCCGCCGGATATCCCCTTTCTTTGCTTCAAAAGGTTGCCCGCAGGCAGCACAAACACAATCGCACTTGAGTCCGCTCGGGACATCGGAGATGTGCAGGAGTTCTCCGGTTTCCTTATGTACCCCATAATAGATGTTACTTGCAGAGCGCTTTTTAATATCAGACGCCATAGTTGTTCCTCCGTATGGTCGGATGGCAATTATCGTTGAAATGGAGCTGCTGTACTCCGTGATTGACCTTATCTGTCTTGGGCGAATACTCTCTCGACCCGATCACCATACAAAGGGAGCTGCTCCATATAGGGAGCAAGCCTACGCTCAATCTCAGCTCTCTCAATCTTTGAGGCCTCGGTCGGATCTACAGTATGTCCGCCTTCCTCCATCGTATCAATAGCAAGTTCATAAAGAAGGTGATCCAGCAGTTCCTCGGCACGTTCAATCAAAATGACTTCTATATCACCGACTCTTCCACTTGCCGTGTCGATGTTCAAGTAGATGTAGCCCACTTTATCGGACCAGAGAACCTCAAAATATGGGCATGTCTTGATGTAGTCTTGAAAGACAGCAATCACCCTATCGATTGCCGCCTTTGTTTCGGGTGCATATATTTCTTTCATAGCAAAATCTCCATACTTTCTAATTGAACTTTTACGGCTTACAGCGGCCGCAGGGGGAGTATCCAATGGCAATGACTTCATTCCTTGTTCCGTGAAACTCCTGTTTATTCTCGTCTTTCATATCCTTCACACTCGAGCAGGTAGGATAGTGGAACTTCTTGGTGTTCGCGTTGAGAATGTAGTCTGCCTGAGCTGTATCATTTCTGGTACTCGGATTACTGGGAGACGCTGAATCATCCGGTTCCTGCGCAAGGGCAGGCTCAACTGTAGACGGCGTCTGAGCTGTATTTGAGCTATCTGCGCGCCTGCTGTCGCCTGTAGCATAGTCAATTTCTACACCAGGTTGAACGTTGTAAGCATAGACACAATAGCAGATCCCGGCACCCTTGTCTTCCACAGAATAGCCTTCCATCAGAACGCCGTTGGCTAGAAGATTATCTCCCTCAAAAATAGGCGTTACACGGTACATGACATGGTTGCCGTTTTCCTTCACATAGTCCGCAACCATATTTTCGAATGGCAGCATGCCCTCAATGTTCAGGTATCTGGTGCCGGTAATCAGGTTCTTTGTATTGGCGTTTTCGCCGGTCAGCTGAAAGCCAATGAGGTGGCAACGGTTGTAGAGATACTTTCCATCGACCAGATCATCATAGCGCACGGTATGCCATCCGGTAGGCTTCACCATGCCGATGGAACCTCGCGACTCTGTTGGCATCAGATCTTGTCCAATACTTGCGCATGCGGTGCCGCAACGTCCAAGTGCGTCGAGATCGCTGTAGTACTCATAGGATTGATCCGTCAACTCACTCTCGGTGAAATATGGCACATTTCCATTTACCGCAACATGGGCTTATCCGTGTATTCAGCGATTGAGCTGAGCGAGAAGGCGGGTGCTTCAGCACTCAGGCTATTTTCATTTGCGTTCTGCTCTGGCTGAGACGGCTGCGCTTTGTCAGATACCGAGTCATCCTTTCCTGACTCCGGATCTGAGGCGGATTCTCCATTCTCACTTGTGGTAGAATCCGAGCCCTCGGCCGACTCTTCTTGCTGCGTTTCCTCAAATGCGATATCACGGTTCGAACCGTTTGTCGGCACATCTGTCGTGGTTCCGCAGGCAGACAACAACGATAGGCAGAGCATGAGCGATAGGAAGACGGAGATCGTTCGTCTTCTCATCTTTCATAAACCTCCATTGTGATCAGGTCGTGAGAATGCCCCGCAAACTCAGACGTGCCAACCAAATGCCATTGGCCAGATCCCAGCTGCAAATCGAAATACCGGTCAGCGGGATAGGTGCGATCCCATCTAAAAATGGCGATCCTCTCGATCCACTTCTCAAATGGTGCAAGCGGAGCATCTTCCACGAAGCAGTATTCACCTTGAGCAGCTTCCTGAAGGAAGGCGTCGTCTATGTTTAAGTTCGGAATGCTCTCGGTATCAAACTGGCTTGCGGAGTAGTGATTCATCCAGAGAGGGGCATTGGCAACCAACTCAGCAACATGCCCTCGGAGAACGCTGTCTTGGCTCTGCCTGCGATGGTTGAACATCATGCCATTCTTCTGGTCTAAACAGGTTATTACGATCACGGAAAGACCTCCTTCCAGTTATTCGTCCTGTTCCGACTCAAACTCCGTGAGATCGCTGTAACCCTTTATGACAAGCTCTTCAATAATCGAATCCGCATTGGCTCTCACAACCTTTGAAACCGCATAGCAGGTCTCACTGGTGGTGTAAAGGAAAAGCTTATTGTCCTTTGGGTCGTACACGACTTCCTCCACTTCAAGGGCAATGCGGGTCTGATCCTGCGCATCTCTAAGCAACGCTCTCATTTCTATTTCCTCCGGTATTTTTCAAATTTGTTGGAATAGGTTTCATTTCATCGCAAAAACAATGATCCAAATGGCAACCCCAAAAACAGTCAGAAGAAGTCCCAGGCCCTTTGACATTGAGTTGGGGTTTATCAGAAGATAGAGGCCGACAAAAGGCATGGCAACAAGTAGTAACAGTAACTGAACCAAACAGCCAAGTGTTTCAGCCTCACCATTCCTGCGGTATCTACCAGCCACTATGACCACCTCAACCTTCTAATATGTCTTCGATTTTCTCAATTTTCTCGTCGAGTTGTTCGCATTGTTCTTCCCACTCTTCGTATGCCTCACTATCAAGGTCATCTGGTTCCTCGCACTCCAAAGTGTCTCGCTGGGTGCGAAGTTCGTCCAGACGTTCTTCCAGCTCATCGTGAGTCATGCTTTCATAGTTCTCGTCTTCGTCCACAGTCACAGAGATCTCTACATCCGGATTGGCCTCGGAAAGAACGGCAGCAAGTCCCACGATGCGCTCAAGGTCACTCACCTCGCCATCGTGGTTAAAATCGAATAGATCCATATATTTTCTCCTCCTATAAGGTACTTTCCTTTTGCACTGTACACATCATAACAGGAGCCTTGTCCAATAATACGGACAAGGCTCCTTCTGAACGACAAAAGAAGTGGAGCACCCCAGGTACTCCACTTCCTTTGCTTTGTGTTAGATTTGTAGAAATAGATAAAGGCAATTTCGTTAATTTACTTCTCTTTCAAAACAAGGAAAATACCCTTGTTGGCTAAATCCTTCCGCTAATCATTCGGTCAGTTTTCCGAGCAATCCAGCTAAGAGTGGTGCTTCCAAATTCATATTCTCGCGGATAATCCTCACCGGTAACGCAGGGTTTTCACCGCGCCCAACATCTGTTACAGTACCACTTTTGAAGTGCAGAAAAATACGATATCCCTGATCAAAGAGATGCGTTGAAAGGAAGCAGGACTGATCCGTGTGGATGAATGCCACATGATGATGGATCGCGCGCTGCGTCTGGTAGTAGCCAATGAAGAATTCATGATCTCTCGGCAGATTGCGCGGCATCGCCCAATAATCCTCATACCAATGGTATTCCATCTCTCAGCCCTCCGTTTCCAAGCAGACCTTCAGAATTAGCTCGTGCATACAATCAAAGATTTTTTGAGAGCACTGTGCACCTTTGGAACGCATATATCTAGGATGCTCACACTTGCCATTTTCGATTGTAACGCTGATGAGCTTATCATTGATCCAGCCCTGCGTGCGAAGTGGCACATCGACTTGATATCGGCGCATGAGGTGATTGACAATGGAATAAGTGCTGGAATCATAGCGGCTTTTGTAAAGGCTGATAGGTTCATTTTTGAGCGTACCGCCGCCACGAATAGTGCGAATGGCCAAGTCGATCATCTGCTCGGCCTTGCGGTTCCGTTCTTCACAGAACGCGCGATCTTGTTCTTCCTGCTCGGCTTGCCGCTTGAGCGCTTTCTCCTGCTTATACGCACGATACTTAGTTCTCAGCGCAAGGCAGGACGGGATCTCCTCCAGAATGAGTGCTCCAACGAAGTCGGGGAAACTCTTGCCGTCGCATTCTTTCGAATCAAGGAATGCGGCGACATGTTGATCTAAAACACTCTTAATGTAGTCCGCCTGACGAGCAGAATCATTACCAAGCTCTATGATCTTTTCCGTCTCGCGTGCCATCGCTTCCGTGAAAGCTCCTGTGCCTGCGGCACCGGAATCCCTCAGGTGTTTGAAATGCTCCTCTCTGCCTTCTTTGGAACCATACAAGGCAATCGTTGCTGGAAGTAACCCGCAATGATTCACCAAGGCATAGTCCGTCATCTGGAGTGGAACCAGATGGTCATTGACCTCTACATGGAGAATGTAGGAATCGTTTGCGGCTCTCGGATACTCAAGATCCGGCTTGCCATCGCTACGCCAAAGGCGGTACGACACGGCGCCGTTAGAAACCTCACGCTCCAGAACTGCTCTCATCCGCTTCTTTTCCACATTATAGTTGCCATCATAGAATAATGGCGTCATCAGCTTTGCTGTACCCATCATTTACCTCCGTATCTTATTTGTCCTGATCTGAAATGTTCTTGAACTCGATGAGCTGTGTGTAGTCATCTGCATCCCCATCACCATAAACGATGGCCTGAAGGCGATGCTTCTCCGGAGAGTATTCGATCCATGCGAGACGGATTGATCCTTCATTGAAGCAATCGTTCATACCGTTGCCACAAAAAGCAACAGAAATGCCAGGGTAGTCGGGATCCGCTTTGATCCCGACTACCAGCTCCCCCAATGGGGTGCGTACAGTCAATTCGTCATTCTTCATGGTTCACCTCCGTTGCAGGGGTGAAGCTCGCGAACTCCGTTTCCACGTTTGGTCGATGGAGGCTCAAATCCATGAGGTCTATACAGCTGTAGCAAGGTTCCTCCACGGTCATTTTGTTGCGATGGAGGCAGCGACTGCATGGCGGTCGATCAACGATCCTACCGTCCATCAATTTCTCATAGAAGCCTTTCACGGTACACCTCCATCAGTCATTCTTCTGACCAAGTAGGTCAATCGAAAGTCTGTCTTGAACCGTCACACCGCAGCGCTTCTGGAGGAAGCCCTCTAAAAAGCGCAGCGCAATGAGAGCCAATGCGGCATCATCCACATCCGGCCCGACAGGTCTTACTTTCGCCTGACGCGGAATCGGGTGCAGGTCAAGAGAAGCCATGAGGGCTACATCTACCTGCGCCATCTCACGGTCTGTCAGGTGGCCTTTGAAGTCACCAAGACGGCTGACATCGACGGAAGAGATCTGCTCGCAAAGCGCGGTCGAGCGCTTGCCGGCACTTTCAATCCGCACATGCGTCGGCATGGGCTTTTTGTACTGGCAGGTCAGGTATACGACTTCTACAACAGGACTGTGCTCATTACACAGCGGATTAGAGACGATGATGGCCGGCCGACCAGATCGCTGCTCGGATCCGACCGTTTCGCTCGGATTGACATAGAAAATATCGCCACGATTGATACTCATAAACGTATCGTCCTTTCTTTGATCATAAATCAACATCTTGCTCGATGGAGTAGAAGTCTTCATCACAGCGGAAGCACTGACAAGTGTATTCTGGAATGTCACTCAAGAAGAGTGGATCTCCGCAGCGAAAGCAGGTACCGACACTCTTTCGGAAGACTATATCTTCCATCTCGTCTTCGGTTACACCATGCTCACGCAGGTACACCTTTGCCGCTTCAACACCTGCAAAGTAGATCACTTCATCCGCATCATTCTTCAGGTATTCGAGTCCATTCAGGGATATCCCGTTGATGTACCGGCCAACAATGACAGGATCGGATGAACCATCTGACAACTGTGTTTGCCGATTGAGAATGGGTATCCCCAATTCCCGCGCTCTTCGGATTTCCTCCTTCATGCCACTACTGATGCGGTCGCCATAGATGACCAAGCGATCACACAGGGCAAGCAGGCTTGCGCCAAAAGATAGGGCAAGTGCTCGTTCTTCCGGATTGAAATCATCAAGCAGATAGGGTAAATAAGCGTGCGGGGCAACTGCGCGGCAGCCGAACTCCCGCTCACACATTGCCATATAAGTGCGTGCTCTTTGGGCATTCACCGTGATCTCAGCCCGCGTAGGGGCAGAGAGGGGCGAGCACACATAGGTAAGTGCCATTCTAAATAGCCTCCTTCATTCATAATGCGAAGGCCCGAAGACGAGGTGCTATTGCAACTCTCGTCTCCGGGTCTTCTTCAAAAATCAGATATGGCAATCGACGATGGCAAGGAAGTCATCATCTTTCGCCTCATTCATGAGCTTCTGGATCTCATCGTTCCAGGCTCGCTCGTCCTTGTCGTTGCTGGAGATCCCAAACCAGCCCATATCACCGGAGCCGGCCCAATCTCCATTGCGATCAACAAATGCGTAGGTATGGCACATGTATCGATCCAAATCAGTAGCGCCTTTCCGTGCCTTATACTCATCCAGAGTTTCGCCTTTCAGATACAGCATTTCGCCCCAGGCTGAAATGCCCTCATCAAGGATCCTGCACAGAGGGCCGAAATCGGTAAGGTCTTTGGACTCAAATGCTCTTACACACTTCTGATACCGTTTCTCGACCGTATCGACAGCGATCTTACGCATGACATCCCAACAGATATCCTTCTTGCGTGCGGCATCGGCATACTGATACCCCTCAGGAGGGATAGCGGATTCGCCATCATCGTCTTTCGCAGAAGGAATGCAGTCCTGCAGCCCTGCCGGAACTAAGAACCGATTCGGGAATCTACCGCCGATCTGCCACCAGTCCCATTTTGCGTTGGGGTTGCAAGTGTAGCCCCATCGTCCATCTGAAGCCTTCACAAAGCCGCGATGTTCATCGCAGTAAGCCTCGAATGAGGGATACCACGATTTGACGGGGTAATCTGTCACCAACTCCAGCGCTTTGGACTCCTCCGTCTGGAGTTTGCTCTTTCGGTCCCGGTTTGGGCCGAACGCATAGATCTTGTCTTCCTCAACGAAGAAGAACTTGTTGAAGGCATCATCGTAAATGGAGTGGATGCTGCCATCCGGGAACCGGACGACACGCATGGTGTCATTCTCAAAGTCGGCTTTTGCCTCTTCCGTGCGATCTTCGAATTCGCGGTACTTCTCTTCCTCTGTCTGTTCATCGAAGGGTGCCAGAACAGGAATCAGGTGGTCTTCCAGATTATTGGCATGGATGTTGTTGACAACGCCATCGTCAGGAACAATAACACAAACAGAAAAGTGACTCATAATTCAGTTCTCCTTATAATCAGATAGTATTTTGCGGATCCGGGCAAAGCGCTTTTCAATCGCTTTGCGACCGACTCCGCATAGTTCAGCAATTTCACGATTGGTGTAGCCCTGGTTGCGGAACTGAATCGCCTCAAACTGCTTATAGGTGAGGTTATCTTCGACCACGCGCCAGAGGCCATCATCAATCGGAGCAATTTCAGGTGCAGGGATCTCACAATAGAACTCGATTGGGATTTCCTGCGGTTTTCCGACTTGATCTCGTGCATAGTTCGATAGCTCTGAACGCAGATGGTACCAAACCACCGTGGAGAAGCTGTACTTACGCAGCGCCTCCTCCGACAGGTAGCGTACCACCACTTTCAGGTATCGATTGGCCAAGAGGTCGTAGTAGTCATCCCCAAGGCTGTGCTTTGCCATAAAGTCAAGAAGGAGACCATAATGCTCCTCTGCAAAAGCCTGCTGCTCGGGGGTGAGTGGCTTCATATCCTTTCACCACCTAACCTCTTATCTTCGCAAGCCCTTCTGCGCACTTGTAGTATTCAAGCGCGGCCAGGATCACCTGCCTCGTTTCCTCCGACCAACCTCGGATTCGGAATTGTTTACGAACCTCATCTTTATCAACCCGCGTCTCACTCATGTGCTCGATGCTGCTTTCAAAAAGCTCAACAAACTCCTCAGCTCTATTGATTCGCGGGAGAAAATCATGATTATACTCTTGGGCCGTCATGTTCCATTTGCCCTCCTATTCATTATCCGTTTCACCTAACCTCTCAGGCTGGCTTCTGCAGAACAGCTTGGATCCCGACCAACTCGTCATACTTGCCACGGTCGATTGGCCGGAACTGCTGCTCGCGAATGAAGAAGTACAGGCGTACCGCCATCACGAGATACTCCACGAGATCGACGTAGAATGTCGCCAAATTCGTGTAGTCGTAATCCGGAGTAAAGCGATCCATAGCAAGCTGATAATCGACCCAGTAGGGATTACTCTCCTGGTAATAGGAGCAGTTGCCCGCAGCGTCCTTCGGCTGATCACCAAGCACATCATCCGAAAACCAAGCGGATGTGGAATTGACAACCATCGCAAATACCTGCTCCTCTGTCTGCCGGCACATGAAACCCGGCAAAGCGGATATCATGACTAGGAGTTTTCGGAGCGTTGTTACGCGGCACTCGAGTTCTTTGAAAAGCCAATAGTAGCGGGAATCCGTCTGATTGAAAGACTTGGAAAGAGCAAGAGATAATCGCTGCTCATAGTGCCTTTGAAGGTGATGGAGTAGATCGACTCCGAAGTAGAAATCCATCCTATTGCACCTCCAGCTTCACGTCTGGGAGCGGGCCGTTTGTAAGCTGCTCCCTCGTGATTCCGAACACGCGAGTAAAGAGATCCATGTACCGCTCTTGAGCCGGTTGGCTTAGCATGTTGTTGGGCGAAATGATCGCCCACATCGCAAGCTCCTCCTCCGGAACGGAGAATGGATCTTCCCGCCAGGTACCATAGTTGTACACGGGCTTTGGCGGTTCGGATGCGCGCTTTACTTCATTCGCGGTCTCTGCTTTCAAGATCAGCTTGAGCTTCTTATCCAAAATGACGTCGAGAAGATCTCGGCGGATGCCGCGCTTTTCATACTGAAGCATCAGATCTTTGGCCTTCTGAAAAGCATGCAGTTTGATATCCAGCAGACTGCTTGGCTGCTGTGGATCAACAAGCAGTTCACTGATGGCTAAAACAAGTGAAAAGTCCCAATTTGAGATCATGGCTTATGCACCTCCTCTACGGGGCAGGGGAGTGCCGAAGCACTCCCCTGCAAAAAACGGTTATTTCCTCAAATAAACACTATGAACGCAAAGTCAATTACCCCATTCTCATCAGCGTGTGTATAGCAGGTATAGCCGCCATCGCCGAAACCGGACGATGAGACCGCACCATAAGGCAACACGCCGGCTGACATCTTGCTGAGTGTGATGTCGCACACATGGCGATACCAGAGATCACCAATAGCGAAACCCGGTGCAGGCAGTTCCTCAAAAACCGTATCGTTCTGATAGAACGCATCATCAAAGAACCCTGCCTGTCCGGAATCAACGCCGACCTCAAATGACTGCTCGACACATTTGCACGCCACTTTGCGCACTTTGCCTAAGCGGATCACATTGAAATCTGGACCAGTATCCTTATGACGGACGGCAAGGACGGCACAGCGTGTGCCCCATTCGCCTTCATCCGTCTTCAGGACGCCTGCCTCCCAAGTCCCGAGTTTGCAATGGTCAACGGTGCCACAGCACCAGACATCACGCTCGTAACAGGGGTCGCTGACACGCATGACTGGAGAAGTCATCTCAAACTCGCCAAGGTCGATAAACTCGCAATTCCGTTTCATGCCTACTGCACCTCCTTACTGCTGCGCCGCCGCGCGCTGCTCACTCAGCAGCTTTCTGGCGTCGCGAATCAGCTTCGGGCCGTAAGTCAACTCCCACGACTCAATGAATCGTGTCGTGCGGTAGACAAGATTGAAGAAGTCCAGATCGTTGATGTTGACATACACAGAGCGCTGCTTTTTGTAGGTGCCCGACTTGATATGGGTGCCTCCCGTCGCAGTTTTCTCTTTGACAGCGCGGCCGTTTTCCACGATGACGCACCAAGGATAATTCCTGGGCTTTCCATCGGTTCCAACCGACGCGCGCTTGACCGAGAGCTTTGTCACCGTACTCAGCCCATGCTCGTCCGGCTCACCGAAGATCTTATCCTCCGTGAAATCGAAGCGATCCAGATTATTCTGCATTCTACTGAGAACGAAGGGGAAAAATCCAGGGGAGAGATTCGCTGTGACACGAACGGTCTTGTCGCCAGTACCGTTGGAGTAATCCTGCAGCACAACACCAATGCAAGAGTAGGCACGGATACCATCCGCCTGCTCCTCGCCCTGGGCATGCATATGAGCATAGTACTCGATCGGTGCCGGCTTGAGCTTGTCCGTAAACTCGCAGAGCTTCTTGTTGGTCATGTAGATCGCGATCTGGTTTTGAATGCGATTATCTTCCATTTTCAGGTATCCTCACTTTCTTCACATGCGTAGAATTCATCCACATAGGTTGCGTCCGGAATGAATTCCTCAGAAGTCACTTTGTCGCCATCCACCGTGATCGTGTAGTAGGACATGCCGCCCTCGACCACAGCGAACATCTTGCCATCGAGGTGATAGCCAAGCTTCGAGAGCCACTCGGCAATGTATCCGATCCAATCCGTGATGTAGTAGGCTTTTTCAGCCTCATTCCACCCAAGATAGGAGTGTCCGTTGTCAGGATCATTCCGAAGCTCCAGATCACAATAAAGGCTCGGGCAGGGGCCGGGCGTCATATTCATGTCACGCTCATCTGTGAGCCCTTCCGCATAGCGTTCGTGCAAACAGATGCGGCGCGTGAGATCCCTCGTATGGATGGGCAGGAAGAATGCACCATCCTCTCCAAAATCTCCATCGCCAAACAGCGTGACAGCTTTGCGCTCTTCCAATGTTGGGAAAAGGGCTTCCAGTATTTTGACATCCCGCTTCATATGCCGGATGCCGAGAAACTGACGAAATCTTCCCGCCAACGGTTCTTTCAGACAAGGGGTAATGCGGATGGCACCTGTAAAATCGGTATAGGTTCCCATAATGCGCTGCTCCTCTTCTTAAAAGTGATAGTCGAGTGTCCCACCAAAATAAAAAGACTCGCTGAGATCAGTCTCGCGAATCCATTCATCCAGTGTTTTCAATTTATCTTGGTAGTAGATGTAGAAACTGAACTTATCCTGGTAGGCTTCATTCAGCTTATACATGGCCATGCCAATGTCGTAAGGGGTCTCAGCACAGAAGGCTTCGATTGAGATGCCTGTCAGCTCTCTCGCTTTATCCAGGAAGGCGTAGTACTGTCTGTGGAAGTACTTCTTCTTGGCATTCGGCTTGAACGTAAAGCTCTCTCCATCCTCAGCGACATCCACGATGTGGGCAACGATTTCCAGGAACCATTTCAGGTCTTCATCCCGGTCCGTTTCCGCATCCGTGTAGTCCGCAATCGAGTGGTAGAACCATTCCGGCACACTGCACTCTCCCATACGGTCATCAGGTAAAATGGGCGCATTGCCCAGTTCAATAATTCTGCTATGCATTTGTTCCTCCTCAATCAAATCGGTCGAGATGTGTGGCTACGAATTCATTTGCGTAGTAGCAAATGAGGTTGACCAGCATTCCCACTGCCAAGTACGACTCCTTGTCCTGCTTCAAGGTCTTGAGCACATAGACGCGGGCGCGGCTTTTGAACGGGTCATCCCGCTCTTTGGACCAGTTGCCATACAGGAAGATATCTCCGTAGATACCCTCGCTGCTACCGTAGGTCACTTCGCCTACCACATCGAACTCGCACCTGTAGAGCTTGTCGTACTTGCATGTGCTGCAGAGCAGGTCATAGTCCAGCTCACAGATCTTGCTGTACTCTTCATATCGAGGATCCGTCTTTGCCCGCGTGACCGCCTGCTCAAACATGTCCTTGACAGAAAAGTAGCGCTTCTCATCAGCCATCGTCATCACCCCCTTCCTCAGGATCTTCTTCCCGTTCGGAAGGCTGCACCTTAGGCCTCCCGGAGGCATCCTTGAAGATACAGTGTGGATTATCACAACGATTGCCGAGGTAGCACGGGAGCCTGTTCAACTCCTGATAGAATGGATGGCAGTAATAGCCGATCTGAGCTTCTACCGCGTTGATAGCGCCCTCTACAACATTGGCAATCATCTCATCGTCCCGTTGAGGAATGGATAACTCGAACTTCCTCGGCGGCGCCGATTTGGCTGTCAGGGCTACGATGAGTTCGTAGGCGGCATTATTGATCACGTCTTTCTTGGCCTTGCAATACCAGTCGAAATCCACTGGTTTCTTCACATGTCTCCCTCCTTTGGGCCAGTCTGTAAGAAAGCGCAATACTGATTTTTGCAATCTCCAGTCTGATAACAAGGAATACTGTCGCTGTAGAATGGGTGACAGGTGTGTCCAGCCTTTTCTTGAATGATCTCCTCCGCTGCATCGACCAATTCGCCGATGATTTCCATGTTCCAATCCGGAACGGCAGGATCATCTTCTTTCGGCTCGTTGTGATCTTGCGCGGTCATGGCGCAGATTAACTGATACGCAGCGTTGTCAATCGCATCATTTCGGTTGCACAAATAGTCTTCAAAAGATATCATTCGTAGGTTTTCCTTTTCATTTAGTGTGGGAGGCTACGCACGATCAGGTTCGTCAGCATCACCGGCAGTTCTTGGAGATTGGTGATGTCCAAATAGCCATCACCATAGATCCGCTCAATTCGCGGGCGGTCTTCACCAATGGCTGCCGCGTAGATTTTGACACCTTTTCGCGCATACTCCAGTTTGATCCCACGCAGATCAGCTTCTGCTGCAGATCCGGAGTAACCGTCATCATTTGGCTGCCCATCGCAGATGATCATGAGGATTTTCACCTCAGATGTCTGCTTAGAGAGTTTTTCCGCTACAAAGCGCAACGCGGCGCCGTCGCGGTTACAGTCTCTGGCACTCATGTCCATCAGCCGATAGCGGTTATTCTTATCGTAGGTATCGAAATCCGAGTAGGAAAACAGTTCAACATGTGAGCTCCAGGCGGTATGACCAACGACCAGCAGCGGGATGCCAAGCGACTCGCAGAAGTCCTGGATCACAATGGCAGTTGCTCGGGCTCTGGTAATGCGATCATTTGAACACATCGAGCCGCTCTCGTCGATGAGCAGGCCAACGGAAAGGTTGATCGGCTCAGTCGGAAGCCGGGAGTTGTAGAAGATGCGTCCGTCAGTCCGGTGCAAGGCGTGCTGATTCAGTCGCTTGCCGATCAGAAGACCAGTCTGCTTGCCGCCCTGCCGCCGATCGCGGAGAGCGGAACTGACACTACGCTGCAATCGCTTGGAGAGCATTAAAAGCTCCGGAGCCACACGGTTATAGCTGTCGATGAGGTTCTGATCCACGCGAGCCATACGATTGACCGTGATGTGGATATTGCGGTGCGCGTTGCCATATCGGATGGAATTTGCCTCACGCTGGAGTTCTTCAGAGAGTTCTTCCTCCAGTTCCTCTGTGACTTTTTCCTCAGCCATATGCTCCAAAAGCCGTTCAATGTCCTCTGCTGCGTGCTCGTAGTCATAGCCGTCATACTCGCTGTTCTGATCCACACCGCCACTGCCGCTGCTTGTGATACTATTCGTCAGATGGGCAGCAATGCGGTCACTCTCTTCCGAAATCACACGCTCGGCCTGTGCCCGGATGGCATTCATCTGCCCAGGATCTGGCGTGAAGGAGCCATTGCTCGGGACAGGTGTCGTCTTCATCGTGAAGTTAGGCGCCGCCTTAGGGAGTTGGCTGGAGAGGTCTTCCTCAACCGCCTGCTTGCCCTGCTGCAATCCATTATCGTCTTCATCATTCCCGCTACCAGACTGGCCAGGGGTAGGAACGCCTCCGGAACCACTACCGCTACCGACTCCTTTCTGCTGCTGAGCCTGCTGTTGCGCCTGTTTCTGCTTATCTCGCAGAGCGTCAAAGCAGCGCTGCATCATTGGCCAGAGATCTATCAGGATCTTGCTCACGATCTCACAGCGGGATCTGGCATCGTCGTCGTAGACACACTCATCGACCAGAGGAATGTACTGGTAGAGTTTGTCAATGAACTCACCGGTGTAGCCGGACAGGTTATTGACCTCGTGTGCCCGGATATACTGGATCAGGAGGTTGAGTACGATACTGTGGTCATAATACTTGCGATTGATCATCTCACTGATCTCCGGCACGGTATCTGCAAAGCGCAGGTTATTGAGTGCGATCCCTTTGGCGGGGGAGCCAGGAAACTCATAAGAATACCTGGCATCCACATATCCGTCTTCCAAGATGTTCTGCAGCGCATGCGCCACACTCATGATGACCTGGTAAGGAACCGTGTCGGCCTCATCGAGAACTGCTTCGAGGATGTCGCGTGCATGGAGCTTTTGCATACTGTCCAGACCGTCAGGCATCTTCGGGTAGAATTTACCCTTCTCCAGTTTGCTGAAGTAGCTGTTCCAAATGCGGTTATCGGTGAACAGGTTGTGTCCACACTCATGCGCATTGAAGCCCTCCAGACTCATGGAGCGCAGCAGTCGGGTCGGTAAGCTCCAGGTGATGTGGTTGCAGGCATTGATATAAATGCCGTGGTAATCCGTAAAAGCCACGGTATCATCGTCATGGTCTGCCACAACACGCACACGCAGTGGCCGCTTATAGCGTTTTGTTGCCGCCTCGGCAAGGTCGGTCAGATAGCCGTTATAGGCTCTTGAGGAGAAGAACTCCTCATCTGATATCTTGCTTTTTGCGTCAAGGATCCGCTTTCGGATCTGTCGATGTGATGTTCTCATACGCAGTTCCTCCGATCACGCCGGGACACTGTCACCGGTGACGGGGATCTCATTGAGCATCGCTGAGAGCGTTTCACACATCTCCTCGAAGGGCTGCTGGGGGTAGAACCAGAACAGGTGCTGCTGGACGCCGGCCACGCTGATGATCAGCGGCATTTTCCCGGAGGGAGGATAGTTCCGCATAGGCTCAACGAGCACGCCAGACGCAGCAGGGCCGAGTGCCATGTCGATGACCCCCTTCACGAGCCTTGCGGCCTCGTCGGAGGTCATGGCCCGATCTGCGGGCAGGTCATAGCAGGCCAAAGCAACCGCAACGGCAAAACGGACAAAGGATTCTCTTTCGACTTTCATCAATAAACACCTCTTTCGTCAAATTGTTCTTGTGTACTGGGGCTCCAAACACGCAGAGATCAGTTCGGCACGATTATCCGGATCCGCAGAGGCAGAGGAAATGATGGTGGACAAGGCTGACTCATACGGGTCATGAGTAACCATGGTTGACAGCACCCAACTCTTAAACTCACGCATACCGCAGCTGCCGTCCGTAATCATGGTCTGGCGGCAGCGCTCAGCGACATCACGCACGACAATGGCCATCTTCGTCGCCTCCTGCTCATCGGTAAAACCGGTGACATTCATGACGCGTTTCACCATCGTGTTCAAGTCGGGAGCTTCCATGTCATAGATCAGATCCATACGGGAAATCACGCTCTGGTTCATGTCGCGACATCCGGAGTAGTCCGAGTTGGTCGTGACTACGATCACCGTATCCGGATGGCGTTTTACACGCTCTCCGGTGGGCAGAGTGATCACCTGGCAGTTATCCAGCAGAGAGTTCAAGCCGACCAGAACGCCGGGGTTTGCGATACAGGAAGGCTCCTGCAATTCACAAACATAGCCGTGCCGGATCGCCTCAACGAGAGGTGTATCCACATAGCGGATGCGCTGGCCGGGTGTTTCTTCCTTCTCCACCAGATTTCCAACAGCAATCTCGATGAGCTTCTGTAGCACATCGTCTTCCGTCTTCTCCTCGTCGTACTCACCGGTCAGCATCATGTAAACACTGGGCGGATGCATCGTGATATCGGAGATTTTGGGAAGCTCCGTGCAGTTAAAGTCGCTCTGGAAATTACCCGTATCAGGAATGAACTGACCAACCAGGTCGGTGATCTCCGTGTTGGCGCTGCAGGTCATAAGCGTGTAGGGCAGATTGAGCCCTGCTGCGATGGCCTGTGCACCCATGGTCTTGCCGGTACCAGCCTCGCCCCGGAACAGGAAGTTACGCATTGGCTGGCTGGATGCCGTAGTGACTTTGGCGTGCTCACAGACACGGACGACCTCTTTGGGGATGATGTACCAGTCGGGCAGCGTGGGCACCATTGCCAGCTCTCGTGCCGTAAGAGTACGGTTGGAGAGCGCGTACTTGGCTACAAAATCCTCCTTCTGGAAGGAAGACGCTTTCGCCGTAGGTGTCCCGGACATCTGCATGATGGTGAACTCCCCATAAGAGGCGCCGGTGGGAGCGTAGTTGCCGCTGTCCATGGCCATCTGGGTAATGACGGAGATATTGCCAGTCGTAGGGATGGAGATCTTGACGCCATCAGAACCCAGCTGCTTACTGTTCTCAATGCGACGGTAGACATTATCACAGAGAGTCAGTGCGCATTCGAATGCCGCATCCATATCTGCCCAGCCACTCTCAAGGAGGGAGACAAACTCCTGGAACTTCTGCCGGAACTCGTCATCCTCGTTGAGGACGGGCATGAGGCAGAACAGGAGGCCCGAACCGGTGCCGTTGCCGGCACCAACAGAATAGGGCTTCAAGGCCTGCGTGCCGTCCTCCACCTGTGCGGCATTGAATTTGCCGGTGACGGGGTTGAAGACCACACAGTCCGTCTTGTTGGCGGATCGATACTCACTGATGCGGTAAGTAGTGCCCTGATGCCCGATGGCGCCGAGGCCATCGACACTCTGCCCATTCTCCGTTGCGCTCACCAGCTTGGCGTATGCGAGCAAGGCCCGCATCGTAGGCGCATGGAGCGTGGACTTCTGAGCTGTACTGGATGTGTTGTACTGGGAAAAGCCCATCGACTTGGATCCGGCATATTTCGGGTCGTCAAAGGGCGCCGGTTGCTGGAGCCGGAAGCTCCAAGCTTCAAACAGTTTGGTCTTAGCCATAATCACACCTCATTGAAAAATAAGTTAGGCCCAGGACACGGTGAGTTCCTGGTTACACACTTCAGCGGCAATGTCATCTTCGCGTGCCAGAACACACAGATCCTCCCACGCAGAACGGGGCGGAAAATCGGGGATGGTATCCACCGGCTGCTGCTTACCACTGGCTGTGACGAAGACATCTCCATTCTCTTTGATGGTCAGGCGCTTGTGGCCTTGCACATTCAGCTCGTCAATCAAAGCGCTGAGCAATGCGATGCCTTTCTGCGTGTACCACTGCTTCACATCGCTGCGATCCAGGATGTCCTGCTCTTCCAGGTCCTCATCGTTGTGCGGCTGCAATTCAGCCTCCGCAAGAGGAACCATCTGGACCAGGGCGATCTCCAACTTCCCAGTGGCGCTCAGCGTCACCTCACCGAAGTTGAATGGATCACAGCGATAGAGCTTGATGCGTTTGGTGCAACCCTTGCTGATCTCCTCGGAGCTCGGACGAGCCTCCCAGAGCCATGCGACCGTGGGATAGCTCTGCTTCAGCTGCTCCATCACGCGATGATTAACCTGCCTGAGCAAGCTCAGCTTGGTATCGTCATCCGCTTCCGTGGGCAGCGTGGGCAGCTCCTGATGTTCCTTCGTAGCTTCCTGCTTCTGTCCCACAGTGGGGTTCTTGCGCTTACGAATGCGAGGGCGGATGGCCTCCGCCAGCATGAAGCAAACCCAGAGTGCGAGCGCACCGGCCGCAATCCATTGGAACGCGGGATGCTTGAAAATCGCACAGAGGAACAGGCACGGTACGACGAGGATCTTCATAAGGGACCAGGCGTCAATTCGGCTTTTCTTAGCCACAAAATGTCATTCCTTTCATATGTAGATTTGGGTGGACAAAACAAAATGGGCTGTAAGGAGTCGAAACACACTTACAGCCCATATATGCATGTCCTGATCAGATGGGGAGATCGTCGTCATCGTCGTCTCCGGTGGGGATCGTCTGCTCCTGGTGAACCTTGCCGGTGCCCTTCGGCGCAGGCTTTGGATCACTCTGGGAGGAGTCCGCATCATCGCTCTTCGGCTTAGAACCGGTGAAGTGCCACTCGAGGACGCTGACATCGGCAGAAATCTGCTTGTTGCCATCGTCGGTCGCGTAGGGGCGAAGAGCCAGATTACCGATGATCTCGATCATACGGCCCTTCTTGATGCCGGCCTTCTTCATCCGATTTGCGATGTACTCGTTTGCGGTGCAGTTGTAGAAAGAAGCGATGTCCCGATTTCCATGCTTCGTGTTGACCACAAAGCGGAATATGCAGTAGTCCCCATTCTTTCCAGTCTTGTGCTCCGGGTCATTGACCAGTCGGCCCTCCATGATGATCGTTGCGTGCATTGTCATTCTTCCTTTCTGCCTTTCGGCTTAAAATATTCCAAACGCCTAACGACGCATGGTACAAAGTCATCCAGCCGAAGCCGGACAAAGAAAAAGACAGAGGTGGATGGCAATAGAGTCACAATCCACGATTCTGCCTGATATGCCTGCGTGGTTGGTCACAGGCTCACATCTTAAAAAGCTCCAGTTGGAGGATCAATCTAATAAAGAACACAGTAAGCATATCATCCGCTTCGGCGCCCTTCCAGAATACCTAAATCTGCTTTCCTGACGAAAAAGGGAGCTCCTCATGACCAAGTACGACGATGGCCGGCTGGAGGATTTCTGGGAGTTCAATCTGTATCTCGGCGATCGGTTCCCGCTTGAGATAGAAGCGATAGTCGGTTCCAATCTTGAACTTGTATCGGCCTTCCAGGATTCTTTGCTCCAACGAGCCGTCTTCCAAAGCCAGCACGATCGTGTGCCGCTTCCTTGCATAGCCGGCCTGTTCCCGGACAAGCGTCCCTTCAATGCACTCATAGTGCTCTCCCTTGATCGTTCGATAGTAGTCGATGATCTTCACGCCTCCGGCAACAGCTACACCAGCTGATAGCATAAGGAGCGTATGGTCTTGGGAGATGAACGAGAGGATGATGCCGAGAATGGTAATGGCAAGGATCGTAAGAACCAACTTAGTGAACTTAGTTGCTATGGGTGGTGGCATTTTCATAACAGGTTCCTTTCTCTTTTATAAGACAGTGGTAAAATCAAGCGCCCAGAAAGCGATGAAGCTTTCTGGGCTTGTATCTATGCGTGTTCCAAAATGACCTGGCGTGTCAGGTAGAGATTCGCTGTCGCCTTCAGGACATCGTGTCGGTGGTCTGAGAGGCTGGATGCGTTGTTCAGCCGCGCCTGATTGTCGGACTCCTCCGTGTAGATGGCGGAAATGACCTTGTCGGCCGAACTCACATCGTGCACATTGTTCTCAAAGCAGCGAACCAGCTCCGGTACGCTCAGCGGGGTCTGAAGCACCAGGTTCATGATCCTACGCTCGGCAACCGAACTCTTCTCCGGCTGCAGCAGATAAACAGCCTCGAAGAAGTTTACCTTCTTCTGCTTGAGCAGCTTGGCAACATTCATGAGCTTCCGGGTACCCTGGACGCCTCGAAGAGGAATCACATAGGTGTCCGAAAGCATATTGTAGAGCGCATCTGCACCAGTGTATCCTACACCCTTGATGATGAGCTTGCGCTTAACCAGCATCTCCAGTGACTTATCAAAAGAGGAAGGTTCGATCTCTGTTTCCTCCATCTTGTCATAGAACTTTTTACGAAGCTCCTCATAGGTCAGTACATCCCACAGGAGCATACTCCAGAGACTGAACTCCGGAATGGAGACTGGCTGCAGCTTTCCCAGCCGCATGATATAAGGCATATTCTTGCCGTCTTCGCTTCTGATCTGATAACTGCCTGCAGCAGCATAAAATGTCATCATTGCTGTATCCTCCTTATCCGTTCTACACTTTTCTTACGAAGGTGGCTCGGGAAGAACAACAAATCAGCACAAAATTTCCATCAGGGCAGGTTCATTCCGGAGCTTGCTGCGGGCTCGCGAGATCCATGCATTGACATTATTGACGGTGGTCCCGTAGAGATCTGCAATCTCAACAGACTCATATCCCTGCAGCTTCAGCTCAATGGCCTCGACGCCTTTCCGAGCAACACCCTGGTACTTCTCCTTACAGGCGCGCAACGCTGCCTTAGCGGAATCGTCAGTGACCTCGGCCTCGAAGTCAACGGTGGTATGGGCAAGCAGATCAAAGAGTACCTCGCCCTCTTCAAAACCTGCATCTACACTTCTCTGGAGTCGGTAATTCATCGCACGGCAGTGATCGATAATGGCATTGTAGATATAGCGACATGCGAAGGGTGCGAATTCGCCGCTATCCGCCTGGTACTTCAAAGCGGCACGGCAGATGGCCTCACAACCGATGGCATAGAAGTCATCATAGGTCAATAGCGGTCTATTGGGAACTGAGATTCTGGTTCGGATGACCCAGTTGACCAGATCCAGATGTTCCATTACAAGCTCATTCTGATAATCAGTCATGTCAGGCACCTCCTTTATGCGACACGATGATTTCTTGCGAGCACCTCATCGCAAAGCCGGATGAGCTCCTTGCATCGGTACTCGCTGCACATTCCAATGTGGGCATCCTTCAGACTCAATCCAAAGGAGTCCGCAAACCAGCGGTAGGCATTCTCTCGTGTTATGATCCCGGTCTGCCAGATGCGGTCAAACTTCCGGTGCGCCTGGATGCGCAGGTTCCGGAGTTCTCCGTTCGCCGGCACACCCATCGGCTGATTGGTGCCGGGATGCGCTGCCACATAGGTGTTGCATGCGGGGTAGTTGTGACAGACATAGAGTTTCCGATCGTTCTGGCAGTCGCGGTAGATCTCCGCTGCTGGTCTCAAGATCATGGCTGCTCCGCAATGGGGGCAGCGGAAGGATCTACTGCGCTGGGCTCGGGGCTTTCTTTTTTTCAAAATGGTCATCTCCTTTTTTGCGTTCTACTAGAGTTCACTCAAAAAACAGGGGGGTACCCCCCGTCGCTTCGAAAAGAAATTTGTAAACTTTTTGTGAACGGATGTGAAAAGAGCTATTGCACGTAAAATGCAATAGCTCTTGAAGAGAAATATAGAGTTTTGTAGCATGGACATGTAGAATTTGACACGTTGCCCACAGCATGTTATAATGTATCAAAATTAAATTAGTTGCATATATTCAATGTGAAGGAGGGAGAACAATGGACTATAGAAAGCTATGTGTAGAACTGTTCGGTACTGATGATGAGGCCACACTTCGCAAGATCGCTGCAGAATATAGGAAGAAGAACACTCGCAACGCTGGTCGGAAACGAAAAATATCCGACGATGATATCCGCAAAATGAGGGCTATGCGCAACGCCGGCACATCCATGCAGGAACTGGCAAGGACATTTGGGCTCTCTCGTCAAACGGTTGAGCGATACCTGAATACAGCCGCAGGCGATGGCTGCACAATGCGTATCACCTATATGTTCAGAAGGCAGCCCTGCACCGTCATTGATGTAGACTTCCTTGACCAAAAGGTGGTCATCCAGAACAAAACGGATGACATTCTGCATCGTGCATTCGGTGTGCTGGAGCACCCAACCTGGAATGACTTTGAAAATTTCTTGCGGGATCGCTGCTTTCCTCAGACGCGCGGCAATTGCAAGGAATTGCTTCAAGAAATGGAACTAACGGATTACGATCCGTTGAAGATCGTAGAAAAGACGAGGGGTCGTTTAGCTGATGACGAAATGTGGTTAAGACTTCGTTATCTTCCGAGGAAGGAGATCATTTATGCAAGTCATTGATTTTACGAGCGCGGATAGAATTATGAGCGAAGGCCATACCTCAAAGGGTGACCAACCCAAATGGAAGCAGTCAGGCAATTGGTATAAAGCGGACCACATGGGATACGAAGCGCTCTCGGAAATAATCGTTTCACGTTTGCTCACATGGTCAAATGCGGATGATTTCGTGGTTTATCAACCAGTGTTCATTCACTATAACGATAAAGTAATACCGGGATGCTCCAGCCATGACTTCATGCGCAAAGATGAAATGCTGATTCCATTTGAACGGCTCCATCGCGCCTATGAAGGTCGCGGGCTTGCTCAAGCGCTGACAAAATTCGACTCTCCTGCGGATCGAATTGCTTACACGGTTGGTTTTGTTGAGCGCGTCACAAATCTAACCGGTGTTGGAGCATATCTTACTGCTATCCTTGAATTGGACTGCCTGACGCTCAATGAAGATCGCCACACAAACAATCTCGCTGTATTGCGGAATGAAGAAACAAAGGAATTTCGCCTTTGCCCGATCTTTGATAATGGGCTCTCTCTTCTTTCAGATCTGAATGACTACCCGCTTACCGATGATCTATATACCTGTATTGAGCGAGTACAAGCGAAGCCTTTTGATTCGGATCATGTGGAGCAGGTGACGGCGGCTGAGCAACTCTATGGCAGACAACTCACCTTTCGCATATCGCATGGAGAACTGAGGTCAGAACTGAATTTGCTATCTGAAGCCTATTCTCCAGATATACTCCAAAGAGCGGAGCGTGTACTGCTTGAGCAGAAGCGAAAACACAGCTGGCTCTTTTAGACTACTTGACCAAAGAGAGCAGCCTCGAGGAACATCCGGATAACGATGCAATAAAAGGACACTCAGAGAAAGCCACGGGTTGAATACCTGAGAGTATTCAACCTGTGGCTTTCTTTTTGCGATACAAATAGCCATTATCGAAGGTTGTCCTTTCTATTGGACAGGTTTTATGCTATGATATCATTGCTTGACAGAAATTGGTTCGACCAGGTTGAAAGGATGATGAACATATGCCTCGCTCCTCATTTCAGAAGCTGAAGATTATCTACATCATGGAGTACCTGCTGAAGAACTCAGATGAAGACCATGCCGTAACTACCAGCCAGATCATTGCCTACCTGAAGTCTCATGATATTACTGCGGAGAGAAAGACGATCTATAGTGATATCGATGCTCTACGAGATTTTGGATTGGACATCATCCAGGTATCTGAGGGGAACAATCACGGATACTACGTGGCACGCCGTGACTTTGAACTACCGGAGCTCAAGCTCCTCGTGGATAGCGTCCAATCCTCGAAATTTATTACCCATAAGAAAACGCTGTCCCTGATCAAAAAGATTGAAAAGCTGGCCAGCATTCATAGCGCACAACTGCTCAACCGGCAGGTATTCGTGAAGAACAGGATCAAGACGATGAATGAGTCCATCTACTATAATGTCGATGAGATTCATAACGGCATCTCAAGTAATCGGAAGATCCGGTTCCTGTATTTCGAGTATAATGTCGCCAAGGAGCGCGTGTACCGACATGGTGGAGCTTATTATGTTGTCAGCCCATTTGCAATGACATGGGACGATGAGAACTACTACATGGTTGCCTTTGATTCTGCTGCAGGGATCATCAAGCACTACCGCGTCGATAAGATGGAAAAGATCACCGTTCTGGATGAAGAACGAGATGGTCAGGACGCTTACGAGGCGCTCGATATGGCCGTCTATGCGCGTAAGACATTCGGCATGTTCACCGGTGAGGAGGTCAAGGTCCATCTCCGTTTCGAAAATCATCTCGTGGGCGCCGTACTCGACCGTCTCGGACGGGATGTGCTCTTAGTCCCGGATGGAGAAGATCACTTTACAGTATGGACAGATGTGATCGTCAGCCCACAGTTCTTTGCGTGGCTCTGCGGGTTTCAGACGGCGGCGAAGGTCATTGGGCCTGATGATGTAGTCAAGCAGATGGCGGAGCACGTCAAGTCGATCGCAGCACAGTACGAATAAAGCTTGAACCTTGGACGCGGAGGAACGGTATATGTCCTATCCAAAACCACTATCGGAGAAATCTCTAAACCGGCTATATATGCAGGCGGGTTTATCAACGGAAACATGTGCTTTCCTCCATTCTCTATTCGCCGCCTGTGCAAATCTATATGGCACCATCGCCCTTAGCGATGTATGGTCGGTTTATCAGGAGCTAAAAAGCGATGTGCCGCGGATTCATCGACGCGATCTTATCGCCTTTTCCTCTATTGTCCGTCGAGAGGTGCAACCCTATTGGGTTTATGAGATTGAAGAACTGTACACGGAAGAACCGCACAATGATCTGGATCGGCACATCGTATCAAAAGAATTGATTGGTGCTGGCTATGGTAAAATGTTTCCCTTCTATGCACTGATGGACGAGCGCGATGATCGCCCCTATTGTGTCCCCGATGATTTTCTCTCATATGCGGAACCAATAGCATCTGTAGAGGAGAAATCACTCGCAGATTTTATTGGGAACCTGAAGTCCACGGCGATGGAGTGCGCCCCAAAACAACGTAAAACCTATCCGAATGAGAATCGCGGGAAGAAATTAAACGAGTTTCCTTTTCTCGATTTGAACGAGCGGTTCAATTTGGATTATTACAAGAAAGTTCCCGCCACTTATTCCGCCCTGTTGGCAGAGTACAGCGGTACAGAGGCGGAAAAGATTATGCGGTTTCATCGGCGAGCCGAGAATGTTGGTCATCTGCGCACAACGGATATGATCCAGAATGTGCTGATTGAATTGTGCGAGGTAGGTGTCCGCCTGACGGAAAAGCAGCAAGATACTCTTATGCAGCTCATCGTGCAGTATCACAATGGAAGCCGCTTGTGGTGTACCTGCGGTTGGAAACCGGATGAGCTGGCAGCTAAGTTTAGCGGTATCGGAGCATTCCCTGGTCAGGAGGCATCATCTCCAGAGGGAATGATGGATGAGAAAGATATCATTCGCAAGATGAAAGAGTTGGGACTGAAGGTCTTGGAGTGAGCAACATGTCAACCATTGAGCAAACACTTTTACGCCTACAAAAGTCTGCTTTCCGCGCAAAGTTCCATTTGAGTGAAAAGGACAGGCAGTACATAATGGGCAAGGGCATGGAAACCATTCAGCATCATGCGGTCGACTTCATCCGAATGCGGCTTGCGCCGGCGATCATCCCAAATGACGGCAAACAGACTCCGATGCGCGGGCATCCAGTGTTTATTGCCCAGCATGCCTGCGCCTGCTGCTGTCGCAGCTGCTTAAACAAGTGGTATCATGTCCCGATAGGGCGTGAGCTGACGGAGGATGAGCAGAAACGCATCGTGCGGCTGCTGATGGCGTGGATCGAGCGACAGCTTGCAATGGGTGCGAAATAGCGAGAAATTGAGGTGACGACTATGTCTACGATTGGAAATATTCTTTGGTTCCTATTTGGAGGATTGATCGGCGGGCTTGCCTGGGTACTGGCCGGCTGTCTTTGGTGCATCACCATCATCGGCATACCCGTTGGCCTGCAATGCTTCAAATTCGCAAGTCTTGCCTTTTTCCCGTTTGGGAAAGAAGTTGTGTATGGCGGTGGAGGCTTTTCCTTCCTCGTCAACCTAATTTGGATCATTTTCTTTGGCCTTGAGATGGCAATCGGATACTGCATTCTGGGCTGTCTCTGGTGCATCACGATCCTTGGCATTCCAATCGGAAAACAATGCTTCAAAATGGCCAAGCTGTCTTTAATGCCCTTCGGGGCATCGGTCGTGTAAAGCAATATTGTATGCGACCGCTCCCACATGGCCTTTTTCCAATCCGCGAAAAAAGCAACGACTCTAATGAGAACACTCTCAATCGATTGAGGAGGATAAGACATGGGAGAGATCATCAATACGAATACCGCTATAGAGACTCAGCCTGGCGGTGATACGGGGGCATTATTGGATATTACCCAAAGCCTCTTGGCGGATGCAAGGATTGCTCTGAACAGCAGCGGTGTGTTAAGCGTTCCTATTGCGGAACTCTCTACGCTTGGTGCTGGAGTCTCTTCGCTCATCCCTGCGTTGAATACTGTTACGCAGACGACGAGCATCGCAGCGGATGGACTCTATGCGATAGCCAACGCTGGTGTCGGTGATGTACTGAAAGCGGCAAAGAACGGAAACTTCTGGGCCTCACTCAAAACTGCGGATGGAGCGTCTAAAATGGTTCAGCTACAGGAAGCAGGAGCAATTACCGCTACCACACAGACAGCGGCAGCATTCAATCCCGCCACTATGATGATGGCGGTCGCACTATTCTCAATCGAACAGGAACTTGGGGAAATTGAGGATATGCAGAGGCAGATCATCTCGTTCCTTGAAATCGAAAAGGAATCTGAGATAGAAGCGGATGTTGAAAGTCTCATGAGCATCATCAAAAAGTATAAGGACAACTGGGACAATGAACGTTTTGTCAGCGGCAATCATAATCAAGTCCTTACCTACCAGAATCGCGCACGCAAAAACATGCTTGGTTATCAGAAGAAGATCGTTGAGTCGATCGGGAAAAAACAGCATATCGTCACACAGGCTAGTGTGAAACAGTCATTTGCCTCATTGGAAAAGGAATTCAAATACTACCGCTTGTCCCTTTATACATTCTCGCTGTCTTCCCTCATGGAGGTCATGCTCAGCGGCAATTTCAAAGAATCCTACATTTCCGGGATTCGAGATGAACTGCAACAGATGTCAGACGCATACCGCGATTTGTTCGAGGAGAGCTCACACTATTTGGAGAAGCTGAGTTACTCAGCAATAGAAGCCAATGTTCTGAAAGGTGTCGGCACGGCAGGAAATGCAGTCGGGAAATTCATTGGAAGTATCCCTCTCGTAAGAGAGGTGCCAGTTGATGAATTCCTTCAGGATGGCGGAACACACTTGAAGAAGAGTGCTCTCGATATGGAAAAGGATGCCGTACACCGATTTGCTTCCATAGGCAATCCTGGCACACGGATGTTCATGGAAAAGATGGATGAGATAATCCAGATCTATAACCGTACCGAGCAAATCTGCTTCGATGATAAGAAGATATATCTATTGCCAAAGAAGCTCGCCGTTTAATTACTCAGAAGGCAGATATCACAGGAGGTCTGTTTATGCCGCTCCAGATCGTAAGAAATGACATCACAAAAATGAAGGTTGACGCGATCGTCAATGCCGCAAACAGTTCTCTCATGGGTGGTGGCGGCGTAGATGGCTGCATTCATCGCGCCGCCGGCCCGGAACTCCTGGTCGAATGCGAAAAGCTCAATGGGTGCAAAACTGGCAGTGCCAAGATAACAAAGGGATATAAGCTGCCATGCAAATATGTAATCCATGCGGTTGGCCCTCGCTGGTACGGTGGGCAGTATAGGGAGCATGACAAGCTTGTCTCGTGCTACCAGACGTCACTCGCGCTCGCAAAGGAGCATGGTTGCGAGTCGGTCGCATTCCCTCTGATCTCCTCGGAAATCTTCGGCTATCCAAAGGATGAGGCGCTCAAAGTAGCTATCGACACGATCAGCAGTTTTCTGCTTGAAAATGATATGATGGTTTACATCGTCATCTTCGATCGCAAGGCGTATCAGATCAGCAGCAAGTTGTTTGCGGACATCAACGCCTACATAGACGACCGGTATGTAGAAGAGCATCGGGACAGCTATGCTGAGCGGATCAGCCGGCTGCATAGCCTTGCAGTGGAAGAGAGCTGCCCTATCCCCGCTGCCCCTATGGTAACAAAGGCAGCATCCCTGGACGATGCGCTGAAGCAGATTGACGAGAGCTTTTCCGAGATGCTTCTGCGTAAGATTGATGAGTGTGGCATGACGGATGCAGAGTGCTATAAGAAGGCCAACATCGATCGAAAGCTGTTCTCAAAGATTCGGACGGATAAGCTCTATAGACCATCAAAGCCTACTGTGATCGCCTTTGCGCTTGCACTCGAATTGCCGCTTGATGAATTAAAGGATATGCTCTCGAAAGCTGGATTTGCCCTGTCGCATTCCAGCAAATTTGACATCATCGTGGAGTATTTTGTCGAGCGAGGAAACTACAATGTATTTGAGATCAATGAGGCGCTGTTTGCATTCGACCAAAGCCTGATTGGCGCATAATAGTTATCAGGTGCTGCGACTTTTCGTCGGTGGAACCCTGATTGATATGCTATCTTTTCCGGAGGTGTGCTGCGATGGAACAAAAAGAGCTTGAGTATCTGCGTCAGGTAGAAGATCACGCTTCACGGACAGGCTGGGTGTCTCCGTTGACTCGTGAGGACAAAGAGTATTTTGCCTATTTGCGTCAGGTCAGTAAGCGGTATAACATCGACATGTCCAAGGCAAATCGACTGGAATACAATTTCGTGATTCGTGTTGCAGAGAGCGAGTTTTACGCACATCACACATCCTGAGAAATCCAGAGGCGCAAGCATCTTTGCTTGCGCCTTTCATTGAATTGTCGCTTAACAAGCGACCAAATGAAGCGAATATCAAAGTAAGATATGGCTGTAAGGTGAAACACCAAACAGCCATAATTTATTGGAGGTATTTGCAATGAATAAGAATCTGACTGAGATCGTCTTTATCCTTGACCGCAGCGGTTCCATGAGTGGACTTGAGTCCGACACAATCGGCGGCTTCAACGCCATGATTGAAAAGCAGAAGAAAGCTCCCGGCGAAGCGCTGGTCTCCACTATCCTCTTTGACAATGTCAGCGAAGTGATCCATGACCGCGTCAATACCCGAGACATCAAGCCCATGACGGATAGCGAGTATTGCGTGCGCGGCTGCACCGCCTTGTTGGATGCGATTGGAGACGCGATCCACCACATCGGCAACGTCCACAAGTATGCGCGGGAGGAAGATGTTCCAGCGCACACCCTGTTTGTTATCACGACGGATGGAATGGAAAATGCAAGCCGTCTCTATGATAGCGCCCGTGTTAAACAGATGATCGAGCATGAGAAGAGCAAGTATGGTTGGGAATTCCTGTTCCTCGGCGCTAATATTGACGCCGTCGAGACGGCGAAGCACTTCGGTATTAGTGAAGACCGCGCGGTCAATTACCACTCCGACAGCGTAGGGACACGGCTGAACTATGAAGTGGTCAGCTGCGCGATTACAAGCATGAGAAGAGGTGCTCCTATGAGTGGCGATTGGAAAGCGCCAATTGAAGCGGACTATAAGACCCGTAAGGGTGAAAAAAACTAGCCGCATCGATTTCGACACGGTTAGTACTATCCACCAAGCCATGTCACTTACACTTTGCTTGTTGTAAATACGGCATCTCTGTGGTATACTGATAGTGGCAAAGCATACGAATCATTCTTGATTTGTTGTTATATTATGCGGATGTGAAAGGAGTATATGGTATGACTGTACCTGTCCCATCTGATGGTATCGTTGTTAGAAATGCACGGTTAGCTGTAAAAAATGAGTTGAAAAAAAAGCGCCTTTTGAATCAACCCATCGCTAGATTTGACCCCAAAAGCGGCAAAGTCTATATGGAACACGCTGATGGCACTAAGACCCTTGTGGGCGAGGCAGTAAGAAAAGGTGGCTATGGAAAACAAGTCGATTAAGAAGCCAGAGATTGTTGTTTTTGCGGGGCCGAACGGTTCCGGAAAGAGTACAATAACGAACTTACTGCGCCCTCCTATGCTTCCATATATCAATGCGGATGAGATTCAACGAGTCCTGGATTGTGATAATATGGAGGCTGCTAAAATCGCAGAGAATCGGCGTGAAGAGTGTTTGGAGAAGTGCAAGGGGTTTTGCTTTGAGACCGTCTTGTCTACTGACCGAAACCTCAAACTCCTCAAGCGAGCAAAAGATGCTGGCTTTTTCATTCGGTGTTATTATGTTCTGACAGCTGACCCGCAAATCAATGTTGCTCGTGTGGCGTCTCGGGTTTCTGCAGGGGGGCATGATGTCCCAACCGATAAAATAATATCCCGTTATCATAAAGCACTATCCCTTGTCCATGAATTGATTCCACTTTGCGATGTGTGCCACATCTATGATAATTCTTTGAATGAGCCGTTCCGGATCTTCAAAAAGCGAAAAGAAGAGTACTGGTATTGCCCGGAACGGTATCTATGGCGCAAAGACAATATTGTAGCTCTAACTGGTATTTCAAACGCGCAGAGAGCTCCCTTGAATAACCACAGGACTCAATCGTGAAGGACGTTGCATTTATCAATGGCTTCCTCTGCCAATTTGGACAGGGGAAGCCATTCGTCTTACTGACAGATACTAGTCAGCTGTATTAGTACGAAAGGGGTTGAATATGAGGTCTATTACTCAGCACTATGAAGGCAAAAATATATATACGCGACCTCTTCAGGGCAAGCCACATTATCGCAATAGCGGCATTATCTATGCAGTTGATCGTAGCGGCAATAAATACTCTGTGGCGCGAGTTGATCTTGAGCGCTTTGACGATCAGAACTTTCAGTACGTTTTCACCCCTGATTGGGATACGATCGATTCTCTGCCGACTTCCATTTTCCAGGGTATCCATGGGCTTGATATGTCTATGCGTCTTGAGCGATACTATCGTGTCAATATGATGCCTTATTTTATCTCTGAGCGTACTCCCAGCGAAAAGCGTGAAGATCTTTGGGAACTTCTTGAAGAAGTCGGTCTGGATTACTATGATCGCTTTGAATGGCTGCTCCGGACAAATATGCGATGCGGCACTGACAACCTAATCGTTGAGCGGGCGGACGCCGCTCAGAATTAAACTGCTGAAGAGGCAGCCAAACATCTGCCAGCATGAACAGATCCGGCGCCTACAGGCGCCTGAAGAGATATAGACTAAGAAACGAGAGGGTTCCCGCATATTACGCTGCAGGAATCCTCTCTAGTTAATACAATGTCCACCAGTAGTCAAAAAGGCGCCGGTAGTAATTCCCCTTTCTGGGCAGGTCCCTACAGTTCCGAAACTTTCGGCTGGTCTCCCGTTTCATCCACCGCTGGCAATTACTGTTCTTGGGATATTTGATGTACTTTCCCGAATGGAGCAAAGTGTCACCATCAAAGCCGTAATCGATATAGCCGGCATGAGGCACATACTTTCTTGTGACAATGCGCATGAGCGCGTCATTCTTGCGGATGCGCATTTCTCTTCGATACGCAGAGCCCGTTCGTCTGGATGGCTGCCTAGGAGCTGACTCAGTCAGCAGATTCTCGATCTTCTCGTTTAACTCGATTTCAGTCATAGGCTTTACCATTTGGCACAGTTCTTGTGACAGGAGAAATACCATGCCAGCTACCGCGCTGCTTCGCATGTTGCTCTTTTTGCGCTTTCTTGCTCTGCTTCTTGAGTGGTACCATCTGTTTCATTGGTGAGAACACCTCCATTGTCTCGAACGGTTTGGACTTTCTTTGCGCCTCATATTTCATCTTCTGCTGGAATGTTTACCATACCCACAACTGTAAAGCATACATTCGCGTTCGCCTGATTGCAGCAGACCGCTCAAGTTCCCCGTGAACATTTTCTTTTCCTTGTTAAAGCACCTTCAAAAAAGCTGGCAGATTTTAACTGAATATCAACGAAAACTCATCAGAGCACAATGTTTGAAAAATCCCAAATTTTTGTAAAATCCAGGAATAATTTACAGCATGAACAATGTGATTCTATACAAGATGAAGATGAGCTGAGAGAGGACGCATTTGGATTGCTCGAGCGATATGATGATATGAGCGTAGAGGACATCAATCGTTTTACGAGGGACGATATTGTGTGTGCTTTAGAAATGTTCAATGAGGACTATGTAACCTTTCCGAGGGACGATATTGCCAAGCTCTCCGGCATGACTATGCCGGTCAACAAGAGAAATTGGCGCAAAAGAAGCGATCATGTTCGGGTTATGAATACTATGAAATCTCTGAAAAAACAATTAGGAGAAGCTGTAAACCTGCTAAAAAGTCAAGCCCCAATTAAAAAAAGTTATAGGCAGAAAAAGAGTATAGCAAAGCAGAGGCGGCAAAACGGATCGCTTGGCCGCCTCAAATAAAGTATTGGAGATCTCAGCTCATTCTATTGCCGGCAAGCTGCGGTAGAGCTCTGTGACCTTGCCATAATAGACTCGGAGGAACTTATTCAGGCCAGCCACCATAGCGAGTTTACCACTCTTCCCCTCGCCGCGTTTTTTCTCAATGAATGTAAAGATCGGGTCGTTTGCCGGTTTGTGCATCACATAGCTCTGCATGACTTCGTACCCGGTCTTACGCAGATAGCGAT
>ERZ772867.387-NODE-387-length-61342-cov-7.259761_pt1 | contig 61342 bp, 63 predicted proteins | sample MGYA00511341_ERZ772867 | MGnify/ENA primary metagenome ERZ772867 (study PRJEB29015, sample SAMEA2737707) | human gut metagenome | biome: human gut; feature: human-associated habitat; material: faeces | place: China | collected 2012 ... | reverse complement strand
GGCTCTGTACGACGCCTCTATTGCCGGCTGACCTCATTCAGCCGGAGCCTGCAAATAAATTTGCGCATAAATCTTGACGGCACCGCATTTGGAGCAGTGTCATCAAAATTGGCTGACCATGATGGCAGGGTCAGCCAATTTTGAGGACATAGCGAAAAAGCCTGTTTGGGTAAATCTTACGAAAAAGTCGTGTTCAAGCGGTAGGCTTGAGTTAAAATATTAGTTTTGAATTCTTGGAGTTTTGGATCCCATACGGTGAAGCGTCCCTCAAAAAGGCTCAGGCTCTCAAGGCTCCAGAAAGCAGGAAGAAACCCGCTTTTCGGTAAAAACGTACGAAAAGCGGGTTTCATTCAGTAAGATCGTCACGAAACGTAAGAGCCCTTTGTTCCGGAGATATGCTCATGCATGAGTTTCTCCGCAAGTTCCGAATCGCCGCTGCGCACAGCCTCCGCAATGCAGCTATGCTGCTTGAAGCTGGTTATCGCGGTTTTGCGGTCGAGCTGGCTCATATGCTCTTTGAACACCTGCCGCAGTGCAGAGATAATACCGCTCAAAAGATGGTTCCCGGTGGACTCGGCAAGGTTCATGTGAAAAATGATATCCTGCTGAACATAACCGTCAAAGTCGCCATTGTCGATGCATTCGCGCATATTGCTTATCACATCGTACATTATCTGCATATGCGAATCGTCTATATGCTGCGCCGCTTCCGATACTATGCTGCATTCAAGCATTTCACGCACACTGTATATATCCGGCAGCGAGATATATCCCCATTGCTTGAGAAACTGCATGTACTCCGCCATGTTCTCGAAGCTAACATCGCAGATATACAGACCAGAGCCTGTTTTGCTGCTCACAATCCCAAGCTGCGACAACCGCTTGATGCCCTCGCGCAGGGTGTGCCGCGCGACGCCAAGCTCTTCACTGAGTACCTGCTCCGTGGGGAGTCTGTCCCCCGGCTGGAGATTTTTTTCGATTATCCATTTTTTTAGCTGCTCTGCAACAATAACGTCTGCAGTGACTCGTTCCACCTTCATCAACATAGATCTTTCTCCGGTTTCATTAAATATCTGTGTTTCCTGTATATTTGTTCTATTGTAGCACAGACATTCCGATTTTTCAATGCAAATCAAGCCGACATTTGAACGTTATTGTATATCAGCAGAAGGGTTTTACTTCCTTTACAAGCTTTGCATAATGCGCGTGTATCACCTGCTCCGGAATGGGCAGCAGGAACACGCCTATTCCGGGCCAATCCTTGGCTGCCTCAGCGTCCTCGGCATTGTCTATGAAATAGTTCAGTATCTTTCCGTTTTCGGCGCACAGCTCACCCGCGCGACGGATCGCTTCTATCACCTTCGGGTGCCGGGTCTGGCCGGGTATACCGAGTGCTACCGAGAGGTCGACCGCGCCTATCTGGATCACATCGATGCCATCGACTTTTACTATCTCCGGCAAGTTTTTCACGCCCTCCGGCCCCTCAACAAGGAGCATTAGAGTAGTTTCGCGGTTTGCTTTCTCATAATATGCTCCGCAGTCCTCGCCGCCGAACCAGTTTGCGCGGACGAACGGACAGGCGCCGCGTTTGCCGACCGGTGCAAACTTGCCGTATTCAACGGCCTTACGCGCTTGATCCGCGTTTTCTATGTTCGGAACCAGTATTCCGCAGGCGCCGGCGTCAAGCGATTTCTTTATTGCGTCCTCATCGGTCACATCGGGTACGCGCACGAACGGCAGCGCACCGACGGACTCACAGGCTCTGACCATTGAAACAATTTTGGGCGGGGTCATAGGGCAATGCTCCATGTCCAGAATTATAAGTTCGAGTCCGGCGTGACCGAGCATTTCCGCAAGCTCCTCGCTCGGAACCTGAAGAATCGTGCCGATATTCTTCTTGCCGGGCTGCATTAAGTCCTTAAAGCTCTTGTTCATATTATCTCCTGTCTTATTTCAAAACTACGATAAGATCCTCTATGTCCGCAAGCGTGTCAAAACGCTCCAGAACCTCAACGGCAGCGTTTGCGCGGTATGTACCAAGTGCGGCTTCAAGGCAGCCGCGCAGTTTCTGCTGTATTTCCGCTGTGCTCATCGGATTTTGCGGGTCGCCCTTCGGGAAGCATACCTTTCTGCTCAAGGTCCTGCCGTCCTTCAGTTCAATGCGCACCTCCGTGCCAAACCGACTCTCCGTAAAAAGCTCCGGACGGCATTCTATTTTTACCTTGTCTACGAATGCCAGCGCCGCCTTATCGGCGATTTTCTCTCCGATAAAGTCGTGCATAGTGACTCGCCCGCCGGTCATTACCTTGCCGATGCAGAACGCAAGAGAGAACTTCGCCTGCTCCGGCGTTTTCGGGTGTTCATAGCGATCGGTATCATGTGCGGCCTGATCCACATAGCATACGACCCTGTCCACATCGTCTGTGCCGATGCCGAACTGTGCCGACAGCTCCGTTGCAGCTTCAATTCCGCTGTGATTGCCGCGGCAGCTCGGATACGGCTTCATCACAAGTCCGGGAGATACAAAATCGCTCTCATGGCTGCCGATGATTTCTTTAGCTTTCTCCGCGTCAACTCCGCCGAGAGAGCTTAATAATCCGAACTCGCCTTCAAACGCATCCGCGCTTGAATCCATGCCGAGCCTGGCGCACTCCGCCGCCATCATCGCTTTGCGTGCGGCGCTGCCTATTGCCAGATCCTTCGACAGCGTCCCATAGTTTGCCTTGACACCGGAGGCCTCGTTTGCGGCAATTCCAAGCGCGTTCGCAAGCTGCCCGCGGTCAAGCTTCATAATACGACCCGCAGCGGCAACGGCGCCGAAAATGCCTATAAGGCACGTAGTATTCCAACCCTTATAATGTCCGCCATCGGCAAAAATTTTGCCGAGTATAGCGTCCGTCTCAACGCCGGCAATATATGCGGCAAGCATCTCTGCGCCCGTACACTTATATTTTTGCGCCGCGGCATAGACGACCGGAACGAGCAACGCGCTCGGATGACCGTTGAGCGAGATGCTCATGTCGTCAAAGTCATTGCTGTGCGCAGCCATCGCGCAGAGCATGGCGCAGGACTCCGCGCTTGTTTTGTACCCGTCCTCATCGGGGAAAAGGCAATCCCCCGCCGCGCCGCTTGCCCTGTCATACTTTAGGGCAAGCTTCACGGAGGCACTGTTTACGCCGAAGAACATACATGACATGCCGTCAATAAAATGCGTCTTTGCGGCGTTTACTGCCTGAACGGGCATTTTTCCCGGGTCAACAGAGAGAATAAATTCCGCTAAAGACTGTGATATGGTCATATTTACAGCTCCACTCTGTATTTTTCTATAACGCTCTCGTCAAGCTCTATACCAAGACCGTACTTTGTGTCGTCAAGCTCCACATATCCGTTCACGGCTTTAAACGGTTCCTTGAGCAGTCCGGCACGCAGACCGTTTTCGGTCATGTCCAGCTCTACCATTGCTCCGTTTGAAAGTCCCGCGGAGAAGTGCAGCGACGCGGCAAGCAGTATGCCGGAAGAGAATGCGTGCGGTGCCGTTTCCATGCAGTGCGCCTCGGCGACGGCAGCGATCTTTCTGCACTCGGTAAAGCCGCCAGCCCACGAAATATCGGGCTGAACAACGTCAACGCAGCGTCCCTCAATCAAACGTGCAAAGTTTGTGAGCAGCACCTCGGTTTCATAGCCGGCAATGCGGGTATTCAGGCGATTTGCAAGCTCTGCGCTCCCAGCATAGTCGTCCGTACGCAGCGGCTCTTCAAAGAGATAAATGTTCAGATCGTCGAAAATTTTGCCTGCACGCAATGCGTCGGAGAAACTCCATGCGGCGTTTGCGTCGACCATGAGATTAACGCTGTCACCGACCGCCTCGCGTGCGGCTCGGACCCGTTCAATATCACGGTCAAAGCTCAGCGTACACTCGTCCGCTGCGGGAGCGATCTCGCGCGGGGTCAACGGAGTGTAGGTTCTGCCAACCTTCATTTTCACCGTGTCAAAGCCCTGTTCAACGTATGACTTCAGCTCTGCGGCAACAGCGACCTTATCCTTGTCGAGAGCGTAGAATCCGCCGCTCGCATATACCTTAACACTTTTTCTGAAGCCGCCGAGCAGCCTGTATATTGGCTGCTTGAGCGCCTTGCCGATGATATCCCACAGGGCAATATCTATGCCGCTCAGCGCGCAGACGAATATTCCCCCGCGCGAATGCTGGAAGCCGTCGAAAAACAGCTTATGCCATATGTATTCGACGTCCATGGGATCCATACCTATGAGCTTGGGCGCAAGCTCATGCTCTATGACCGTGGCTGTGCTTATCATCGGACCGCCGTAGGGAGCAGCCTCGCCAATGCCTACGATGCCGGCATCTGTATATACACGGACAACAAGGCAGCTGCGCTGAGTAGATTTTCCGAGCGCATTATAGAAAGGCTTGCTTGTCGGATAAGTGAGCGCAATAGTTTCAACTTTTGTTATTTTCAACGTTTTTACCTCTTAACTGTATCAGGTGAGCCATTTCAGCGGCACGGTTATAAGCTGCGGGACAAATATCATCAGGAACAGCAGCCCGAACTCGACCGCAAGGAACGGCAGCAGGTGTTTGACCACCGGGCCGACCGACAGCTTTTCTCCATCCTTACTTGCATCCATTGCGACATAAAGCACAACTCCGACAGGCGGTGTAATGAGACCGATGCAGAGATTGAAATTCATGAGGCAGGCAAAGTAATAGGGATCTATGCCCGCTTTCTTGATGATCGGGAAAAGCACAGGCGCGAATATGAGTATGTTCGGCGTGCAGTCCATTATCATACCCATGCAAAGCAGAAATATATTTATAAGAAGCATCAGGAGCGTCGGGTGCTCGATAAGCCCGCCGAGAAGATTTGCCATGGCAGCAGGTATCTGGGCAAGAGTAAAATATATACTTGCGGCTGTGGCGCCGGCAACAATAAACATTATAGTTGCTGTGCTTGCCGCCGAGGAAACAAGCACTGAGCCGATGTCCTTGAACGAAAACTCCTTATAATAAAAGGTGCAGATTATAAGTGCATAAACAACTGCAAAGGCTCCTGCTTCTGTCGGAGTAAAGATACCAAAGCGAATTCCGCCGACGATGAATATAGGCATGAGAAGTGCAGGAAAAGAATCCAGCATGATTGCTTTGGCTTCCTTCCAAGTAAAAGTTTCTCTGTCATCATAGTTGTCGGCGCGCACAACGAAGAACCACGCGACCATGAGGCCGAGGCAGACGATGATTCCGGGAACTAGACCTGACATAAAGAGCTTGGTTATGGAAAGTCCGGTAGACGTACCCATGACTATCATCGGGATGCTTGGCGGTATCATCGGGGCGACGATAGCACCCGCCGCAATGAACGCAACGGAACGGCTCTTTTTATAGCCGCTTTTTATCATAAGAGGAATGAGTATCGCGCCGAGCGCCGCGGCATCGGCGACTGCGGAGCCGGAAAGTCCGGAGAAAACAATGGTCGCAAGAATTGCGGTATAGCCGAGTCCGCCTCTGATGCGGCCGACTATCAGCTTTGCAAACTTAACAATACGCAGAGAAAGTCCGCCTCTGTCCATTATCTCGCCCGCAAGCATGAAAAACGGTATTGCCATCAGCGCAAAGCTGTTTGTTCCGCTAACCATATTCTGCGCTATGACCATGACGTCAGACTGGTTGAGCGAGAGCATCATGAATATCGCACAGATTATAAGCACGAACGCGAGGGGCAGACCGATGAGCATAAACGCAAACAGCGCCACAAGAAAAACTATAAACGTGGTCATTTGACATTCCCCTCCTTCTTTATATACTGCTTATACATATCCATAAGCTCTATGGCGATAAGGCACAGCGCCATGAGCGGAAGTCCGATCACAACGACGCCCATATTCGTGTTTGTGGCGGCGGAATGATTGGTGACGGCTCTGCGGAAATAAAGCACGCCGGCATAGAATACTACGCTGCTGACCGCGATAACAAGCACGTGGTTCACCGCGTCAACCACTTTCCTGCTTACGCCCTTGAGATGGCTATAAATAATATCAACGCAAATATGGCGCTTATCCTCATAGGCAATAACAATGCCTATATAACATATCCATACAAAGCAAAAACGTGAATACTCCTCAAAGCTGAGTACATTTTTGCCGACGGTGTATCTGAGAAGCGCGTTTATAAATGTCATTATGACGATCATTGCCATAAGAACGATGGCAAGCGGACTTAATACTTTTTTGAAGCTGAGCCGCGATGTACTTTTATTCTCCATCAGGATCCTCCAATTCCCCGCTGCGGCGCGGTATAAATTTAGAAAAATCCCGGAGCGGTTCATAAGAACAGCTCCGGGATAACGGTTTTTATCTTGCCTCCAGCGCTGCCTGGATCATGTTGATATATTCCTCGCTGCCTTCGTAGACCTCAAAGAACTTCGGCCAGACGTAATCGCTGACTATCTGCTTAAGCTCCGCACGCTGCTCGTCGGTGGGATAGGTTATCTGCATACCTGCGTCCTCAAGAGCCTTAATCGTACTCTCTTCCTCACTGATAGCGAGATCCCAGCCGTAGTCGCACGCCTCATCGACGCACTCCTGAACCATGGTGCGCTGTTCCTCGGTCAATGCCTGCCACCAAGCCTCGTTGACATACCAGAAGTGAGCGGTGAACATGTGCTTAGAGTCGAACAGGTACTTCTGAACCTCATAGAGTGAATTGGATTAGATAGTGGAGTAGGGGTTCTCCTGCGCGTCGACGCTGCCTTGCTCAAGGGCGGTGAAGAGTTCCGCAAAGTTCATTGCGATGATGGAGGACTTGAGAGCCTCGAACTCCCAGACGCAGTAGTCAACGTTGGGAACTCTAATGCGAAGACCGTTGTAATCGGCCGCACTCTTTATTTCCTTGTTGCTGGTGGTAACGCGGAAGCCGATAGGCAGAGAGCCGATGCTGCGCACGCCGATCGCTTCGGGCATAGCTGCGTTTATCTCATCGCAGATATCGGTTTCAGTGAAGATGTAGCGTGCCTCATCCCAAGAGGTGAACAGGAAGGGGCATTCGGTGACACTGGTCAGACCATAGTAGGAAGCGATGTTGCCGCCGGGAAAGCTCATCTCGATGGAGCCTTCAAGCATCATGTCCTGCCAGACCTCGGCTGCGCCGAGTTGGTTGTTGGTGTAAAGCTCAACGGCGAAAGCTCCGTTGCTACGTTCCTCAAGCAGTTCCTTGAACTTCGCAATAGCAACGCTCTGGGGGTGCTCATCGCCGAACTGAGACGCGATACGAACCTTGATGGGTTCTGATGCGGGAGCGGGGCCACTGCTGTCGGCTGCGGGCGTATCGCTCGCGGTCTTGCCGCAGGCGCACAGTGCAAAGACCATTGTCAGTGCAAGCACGAGTGCAATAACTTTTTTCATGTTTTTTCTCCTTTTTTCTTTATGGTGTGTTTTGTGAATCGCCTCTTATATTTTTTAAATTGTTGGACAATTCAACCTTGTCTGTACAGTAACAGGTTGACTTGCAAAAATAAAGATATTTTTCTCTTTTCTGCGTTGTCGACAAAAACCTAACGCAAAATTTATGTCAATTTACCAACGCGAAGAGGAATTAAAGCTCAGATCATGGTGTTGCGAAGAATGCCTATGCCGGGGATCTCTATCTCGATAACGTCGCCGACCTTTACGGGTGCTACTCCAGCGGGAGTGCCGGTGGCGATAACATCTCCGGCTTCGAGGGTTATCCACTCGGAAATATACTCTATGAGTGCTGGAATGTCAAAAATCAGGTCGTTGCTGTTGCCGTCCTGAAGCACCTCGCCGTTGACTCTGGTGATGACGCGGCTGTTGAAAGCGTCTATCTCGTCAGTGATTATCGGACCCATGGGGCAGAAAGTGTCAAGCCCCTTGCCGCGGGTCCACTGGCCGTCGCTCCACTGCATGTCACGCGCAGATACATCGTTGACGCAGGTATAGCCAAGGACATAATCCATTGCGTTCTCGCGAGTTGCCTTTTTGCATCTCTTGCCGATCACAACGCCCAACTCACCCTCAAAATCGACTCTGTTGACGCCGGTTGGGTAAATGACGCCCTGTTCGGGGTCGGCTATAGTATTGGGGCCTTTGCTGAAAATGAGCGGGTGCTCCGGGATGCTGACATCCAAATTCATCTTTTCGCGGCACTCGATAATATGGGACATATAATTCGTACCCGCGCACATGATCTTGCCGGGAAGGCAGGGCGCAAGCAGCTTCACCGCGTCAAGGTCGACGACCTCTCCGCTTTCCTCATGCTCTCCGAAAAGGTCGCCATTGAGTACGGCAATCTTATTTCCGTCGAGAATGCCATAGCGTGACTCGCCATTGCGGCTGAATCTTACGTATTTCATGTTTCCCTCCGAATAGTTAAATTTAGTCAAGCTGTTGATTTGTTGAACAAATCTTGATTTTCATATTACTCATGATTTTCAAAAAGTCAAGTTAATTTCTGTTACGCGCAAGCTTTTTGGCACTTTCCACATATTTGTCCAATAGAAAATGGGCAACATTCCGAAACTGCTATCAGCATGTTGACTTTTCAGCTTTTCCGTTTTAATCTAAGCTAAATTGTAGAATTGTACAACAAATAAAGCGCGCTTCTTATCTGCGCTTTCCCTATGGAGGTCAAAATGAGTGTTTTCAAAATAGGTTGTATTGCCGATGATTTCACCGGAGCCGGTGACGCAGCTTCATTTCTTGCAGCCGGAGGCATGAAAACGCTCATGCTGATATGGCCACACGTGGAAGCCGCCGTGACGGACGGCTATGACGCGGTCGTCGTTGCGCTGAAAAGCCGTTCCATAGCTCCGGAGCTTGCCGTGGCCGAGTCTCTCGCGGCCGTGAACTGGTTGCTCGAACGCGGCGCGGAGGGAATATACTTCAAATACTGCTCGACCTTCGACTCTACTCCGCGCGGAAACATAGGCCCCGTTTGCGACGCCATTCTTGAACGCGGCGGGCTCAGCTTCAGTCTGCTCTGCCCTTCCCTGCTGTCTAACGGAAGAAGTGTGCGCGCCGGCGAGCTTTTTGTCAACGGCGTCCCCCTTACGGAAAGCCATATGCGCGCTCACCCGCTCAATCCCATGTGGAGCAGTAAAATAGCCGAGCTTATGGGCGCGCAGTCAAAGTATCCCAGCTATATCATTACCGCCGCCGAGTACGCGGAACCTGCGCGGCTGAATGACAAGATAAAACGGCTTGAACGCTCCAATGCCCATTTTTATTTAATACCCGACTATTATGAACCGCAGCACGGCGAGATCATCGCCAGACTTTTCGGTACGCTGCCGTTTTTGTCCGGCGGTTCCGGTCTGCTCGGAGACATATCCTCGTCACTCGGGTACGGACATGCAGAGCCCTCCGTCGACTGTGCCGGTACATCTGACCGCGGACGGCTGATGCTTGCCGGAAGCTGTTCTGATATGACACGCCGTCAGGTTGCCCGCTGGAAAGCCGATGGCGGACGCGCGGTCATGGTCAGTGCCGACGACGCACGGCGCGGCGCCGGGCGCGCAAAAGAGCTTGCGCAAATATATATAGATTCGCTCGGCAGCGATATTCTCTATTATAGCTCCGGCAGTGCCGACGCTGCGGATGTCGATACGTCTGACAAAGGCGTTTCAGCCGCGATGGAATCACTGCTGTCGTCCATCGCCACCGAAATATTCTCAGTATGCCCGCCGACGCGCCTGATATCCGCCGGCGGTGAAACCTCCGGTGCGATCATAACCGCTCTTGGCTTCACTTCCTTTGCAATAGGCGACTCCGTCGCCCCCGGCGTACCGATACTCAAGCCCTCCGGAGCCGGTGATTTGCGGCTCGTGCTGAAATCCGGCAATTTCGGAGCGGAAGATTTCTTTCTGAAGGTGCTTGCATGATGAACAACGAAATCAAGAAAAATCTTGCCGAAGCGGTGCGGATAGCGAACTCACTGTTCGCGCGCTGCAAAACCAGCGGCACAACGGCAAACATAAGCTTTCGCTGCGGTGACAGCGTCTGGATATCGCGCAGCGGCTCGTGCTTTGAGACCCTCGCTCCGGAGGATTTTGTAGAGGTCGGTCTTGACGGCACGATACTCAGCGACGGAAAGCCGAGCAAGGAGCTTCCCCTCCATTTGGCGCTTTACGCGTCGGACCCGACAACACGCGCCGTGATACATACACATGCGCCGTACAGTACGCTCTGGTCATGCATACCGCATGACGATCCGCGAAATGTTATTCCCCGCTATACGCCCTATCTTGAGATGAAGCTCGGCGCAGTAGTTGAGATCCCGTATGCTCCCCCCGGCTCACAGGAATTATTTTCCCTCATGCGTGAACGTGTCGGAACCGAGCGCGGCTACCTTCTCTGCAACCATGGTCCGATCGTTGCCGGGCGCTCGCTCATGAATGCATTTGAATGTCTGGAGGAGCTTGAACAGAGCGCATGGCTTGCATGGGAGGCATATTCCACGGGCGTTCAGCTCAGGAATCTCTGACCGCAGGTAGTTCAGGAGGTAGATCAAATGAAATTTGGCTGCTGCATCAGCAAAATTGACGACTTAATCCGGGTAAAAGCTGCGGGCTACGACTTTTTTGAGTTTGCAGGCTGCACCGCCGCAGCAATGAGCGAATCTGAATTTGATGCGCTCTGTGCCGAGCAGGCGCGCACCGGGCTTCCGTGCATCGGCTTCAACGCATACTCGGCAGGCATACCCGCGATAATAGGTCATAACGTTTCCGACAGCGCGACCGCAAGCTATGCGGAACTTCTTTGCCGGCGCGGTAAGCGGCTCGGCATTTCCGCGCTTGGCATAGGCTCGCCGAACGCCCGCAGGCTGCCCGCAGATATGGACAAATCGGACGCAGACGCTCAATTCATGCGTTTTATCCGGATAGCCGCCGGCGCGGCAAAGGATCACGGTATGTGCGTCTTGGTAGAAGCCGTCCATTCCGGGATGTGCAATTATCTCAACGGCACCTTGGACGCCGCCGAGATCACACGGCTGATCGGGCTTGATAACGTCGGCATGGTGCTTGACTTTTATCATATGGCCGAGATGGGCGAAGATTATTCACTTGCAGCCGCAGCGGCGCCGTATCTGCGCCACGTCCACTTCAGTACGTCAGGCAGCGGTCTATGGCGCGGCTTCCCGCAAAAAGCCGATTTCGACGAATACAGGGGCATTTTCGTCATACTCAAAAGCATCGGCTATGACGGAACGGTCAGCATAGAGCCTTCGGAATTTGAACCTGAACAGGCATCAAGCTGCCTTGAGCTTCTGAAAAGGCTTGAAGCGGAGATCAAATAAATCATTTCAAGACAGAAAGAAGGACTTAAACATGAGCAATAAAAAAGTCGTACTCGCCGGTGCGGGTACAATGGGCGCGTCGCTTGCGCAGGTATATGCGCTCGGCGGCTGGGAAACATATCTCTATAACCGCAGCCAGAAAGGACTCGACCGCGCGAAAGATCTGATAAGAATAAACGAGTCGGTACTGGTCGAAGAAAATATCATCACCCCCGAAGCTTCGCAGCAGGTCATTGACGGCATAGTCCTCACGACCGACAAGGCATGCTTCACCGATGCTAATCTCGTCGTTGAGAGCATCGTCGAGGATTTGGGTGCAAAGCAGAGCTTTTGGGCCGAGACATCACAGCTTGTGCCGGACAGCGCGCTCCTTGCCACAAACACCTCCGGTCTGCACATTACGGACATTGCAAAAGCCGTGAAGCTTCCCGCCCGCTTTGTAGGGCAGCACTGGCTCAACCCGCCGCATCTGCTCCCGCTCTGCGAGATAATCGTCGGCGAAGAAACCTCCGCGGAAACAGTCGAAAAAATGCGCGCACTCGTTGCCGCGCTTGGGAAAAGCCCCGTGGTCGTCAAGGACATCAACGGCTTTGTCATCAACCGCCTGCAATTCGCCGTGCTGCGTGAGGCTCTGCACATCGTTGAAACCGGTGCCGCTACTCTCGAAGACGTGGACACCGTCATGAAAGCAGGGCTTGGACTGCGCTATGCGGCGCTCGGTCCGTTCGGCGTTGCGGATATGGGCGGGCTTGACACGTTTGCCCACATCAGTTCCTACCTGAACGCCGAGCTTTGCGACCGCAAGGATGTAAGCCCGCTTCTGAAAGATATCGTTGGCGCCGGGAATTACGGTATCAAGACCGGCAGCGGCTTCTATGATTATTCCGGTGAGCGCAGGCAGCAGGCCATTGAGGAGCGCGACCGTCTGTATATCAGCCTTGCAAAAACGCTCTATTTCAGCAAATAAGTCCGGAGGTACATACATAAATGAGAAGCGATCTGATGAAAAAAGGTGTGGAGCGCATACCGCACCGCGCGTTGTTTTACGCGCTCGGTTTTACCGACGAGGAGCTGAATCGCCCTATTATCGGCGTCGTAAACGCACACAATGAGATCATTCCCGGCCATATGCATCTCGACGATATCGCAGAGGCCGTGAAAGCAGGTATACGCATGGCAGGCGGCACACCCGTTGAGTTCCCAGCAATAGGCGTGTGCGATGGTATAGCCATGAATCATGAAGGTATGTTTTATTCTCTGCCCAGCCGCGAACACATCGCCGACTCCGTTGAGATTATGGCGACAGCGCACCCGTTCGACGGTCTTGTATTTATTCCGAACTGCGACAAGATTGTTCCCGGTATGCTGATGGCTGCCCTGCGGCTGAACATTCCGTCCATATTCTGTTCCGGCGGGCCGATGCTGCCGGGCTGCGTGAACGGAAGCCGTGTCGCGCTTACAAACGCATTTGAGGCACCGGCGGCGGTCCTGTCCGGGAAAATGGACGAAGCGACGGCGGAAGCCATAGCCGACGGTGCCTGCCCCGGCTGCGGCTCATGCGCCGGTATGTTCACCGCAAACTCCATGAACTGCATGACGGAAATACTCGGTCTTGCCCTGGCAGGAAACGGGACTGTCCCCGCCGTCGATTCCCACAGGATTCGACTTGCGAAGCGTACCGGCATGTGGATAATGGAGCTCGTCAAGCGTGACCTCCGTCCGCGCAGCATTGTCACCGACAAGGCGATAAAAAATGCGCTTGCCTGCGATATGGCGCTCGGATGTTCTACGAACACAATGCTGCATCTGCCCGCTATCGCGCACGAAGCAGGGCTTAGATTTCAGCTTGACCGCGTGAATGAGATAAGCGACAGCGTGCCGCATATCGTGAAGCTCAATCCCGCCGGTCAGCATTTCCTTGTTGATCTCAATAATGCCGGCGGACTCAGCGCCGTTATGAAAAGGCTCGACGGCATGGGACTTATATGCGCCGATGCACTGACGGTCGACGGTGAATGGAGCGACAGGATCAATGCGGCGCGCATTGCCGACGATAACGTTATCCGCACGCGCGAAACGGCGTATAGCCCTACCGGAGGACTTGCAGTGCTTTACGGGAACCTTGCCCCAGACGGAGCGGTAGTCAAGAAAGGTGCGGTGCTGCCCGAAATGCTCGTTCACACCGGCCCCGCGAAATGCTTTGACAGTGAGGAAGAATGCTGCGCCGGTCTATACGGCGGAGCGGTAAAGCCCGGTGATGTTGTCATTGTCCGCTATGAGGGACCGCGCGGTGGTCCCGGCATGCGTGAAATGCTGTCCCCGACGGCGGCGCTTGCCGGGATGGGCCTTGATTCGAGCTGTGCACTCATAACCGACGGGCGGTTTTCCGGTGTCAGCCGTGGCGCGTCCATAGGTCATGTTTCTCCCGAGGCGGCTTCCGGTGGTCTGCTCGCCTATGCTGAAGACGGTGACATGATTAGCATTGACATCCCGGCACACCGCATTGAGCTGCTCGTCGGTGAAGATGAACTGAAACGCCGCAGGGAACGCATGGGGTCGAAGAAGCTCCGCCCTGTCAGTGGATATCTCAAGCGCTATAGGGCTCTTGTAAGCTCTGCCGACCGCGGAGCCATACTCGACGATACCGCACTCTGACCGTATGCGCCGTCAATATCCGATGACAAGGAGTTTCCGCCATGGACGATAGAATTGAAATATTCAGAGAGCATATCCGCGAAAACGGACATCTTGTCGGCGTTGCAGCGGGCAGCGGCATGACCGCAAAATATGCGGTCATGGGCGGCTGCGACATGCTACTTGCACTCAGCTCCGGCAGATATCGCAGCATGGGGCTAAGTTCCATGGCAGGGTTCATGAGCTATACGAACAGCAATGATCTTGTCATGGAATACGCATGCCGTGAAATATTGCGCGCGGCGGGTTCCGTCCCTGTGTTCTTCGGATATAACGCGACCGATCCCTCCAAGCAGATGTATGATTATATTAAGCTTATAAAGCAGCGCGGCTTTGCCGGGGTCAATAACTACCCGACCATCGGCATGATAGACGGCGAATTTCGCCGCGAATTGGAATATGATGGCATAAGCTACCGGCAGGAGATCGACGCGATACATTTTGCTCACTACTGCAAGCTGCTCACTCTCGCGTTTGTATTCAACGCGGAGCAGGCGGCAGCTATGACTGAGGCGGGCGCAGATATGATCTGCGCCCATTTTGGCCTTACCTACGGCGGATACCTCGGAGCGAAGAAAATACTGACGCTCGAACACGCTAGGCAGACTGCGGAGGAGATATTTGCTGCTGCTGACCGCGTCAATCCGAACGTGATAAAACTTGTTTACGGCGGACCTATAAAAACTCCGCTTGACGCGCAATATATGTATCGCGGCAGCAGTTGTCAGGGCTTCATCGGCGGCTCCGCCTTTGAGCGTATCCCTGTGGAGTCTGCCATTCTTGAGGTGACGCGGAATTTCAAAGACAATTCCCCCATGATACCGAAAACTAAGCTCGAAAAGATCATGTTTTCGGATCCCGGACACTATAATTATACAGACTTTGTGAAGGAGTATATCAACGAAAATTACTCCGAAGACATAAGCCTTACCGAGCTTGCGCAGGCAATACACCTGTCGCCGGCATATCTTTCGGCGCTGTTCAAGAAAGAGGTAGGGTGCAGCTTCCAGGAATATCTTATCTCGATGCGAATGGACAAGGCGCGTGAGCTTATCACCAGCGGAGCAAGCTCTCTGCTGCGTGCGGCGCAGTCGGTGGGCTATAAGGATTACGCGCAGTTCAGCAAAATGTACAAAAAGTACCATGGATTTTCTCCGAGAGTGGATCTGCCAAATCAAAAATAAACACAAGAGCCGCAGCAGGTCGTCTGCAGCACATCGTAAATAAACACAAGAACATCAAAACTGGCGTCATGGATTTATTGCGAAAAATTCCCTAAAATATTAATCAGATGGAGCCGGTCTGTATCACCCGCTCCAAAATAAACACAACAAATCACAAGGAAGGAGGCTGTTGAATGAAAACGATAGCAATAATAGGCACATTTGACACCAAGGGTACCGAGTTTGAGTTAATCAAAAAGCTTGTCCGCGAGCAGGGGCTTGATACGCTGTGCATACACACCGGCGCTTTTGAACCTCTGTTCGCGCCCGACGTATCGAATGCGGAGGTCGCGGCGTCGGTCGGCGTGAGCATGGAGGAGATAAGCTCCAAAAGAGACCGTGCTTTCGCCACTGACGTCATGAGCCGGGGTGCGGAAAAGCTTATCCCGGAGCTGTACGCGCAGGGCAGATTTGACGGCATAATATCCGTGGGCGGCTCCGGCGGCACTTCAATGGCGACCCCGGCTATGCGCGCGCTGCCGATAGGAGTGCCGAAGGTGATGGTGTCTACGATGGCGTCCGGCAACGTATCCCAGTATGTCGGGACAAGCGACGTTGTGATGTTCCCGTCAGTCGTGGACGCAGAAGGACTCAACGCCATATCCATGGAGATATTCTCCAACGCTGTCAATGCGGTCGTCGGTATGGTGAAGAACAAGAAACCCCTTGCCCACGAGAACAAGCCGATAATAGCGGCAACGATGTTCGGCGTGACCACCCCCTGCATCAAGACCGCGAAGGCATATCTTGAGGAACAAGGCTATGAGGTGCTTGTGTTCCATGCCACCGGCACGGGCGGCAGGACGATGGAAACGCTCATAAACGCCGGATTTATCAAGGGGGTTCTTGACATCACTACGACCGAATGGTGCGACGAGCTTTTCGGCGGCGTTCTGAACGCAGGTTCTCACCGGCTTGAGGCGGCAGGCGCATGCGGTGTGCCGCAGGTTGTTTCCGTCGGTGCTCTCGACATGGTTAATTTCGGCCCGTTGGACACCGTACCCGAGCAGTACCGCGGCCGCAATCTGTATAAACACAACCCGACCGTGACGCTCATGCGTACCACAAAAGAAGAAAATATCCGGCTTGGTGAAGTTATCGCCGAAAAGCTCAACGCCGCAAAATCCCCCACTGCACTTATGCTCCCGCTCCGCGGCGTTTCCGCCATCGATGGCGAAGGTCAGCCCTTCAACGATCCTGAGGCGGATAAGGCTCTATTCGATACCCTGCGTGCAAATATCGGCAGCAACGTTGAGCTTATCGAGCTTGACAGCAACGTAAACGACGACGCATTTGCGCTCGCCGCCGCTAAGAAGCTCCTTGAGCTTATGAGCAGATAAACAAAGCAAAATTCAAAATAAATTTTAAGGAGAACGAACATGAACACTCAGACCAGAAGCGAGATCATTGCAAAATTCAAAGAAGAAGTCAAAAACGGTAAGATCCTTGTCGGCGTCGGCGCCGGTACCGGTATCACCGCTAAGAGCAGCGAGGCGGGCGGTGCGGATATGCTCATAATCTACAACTCCGGCCGCTACCGCATGGCCGGCCGCGGTTCTCTTGCCGGTCTGCTTTCCTACGGCGACGCAAACCAGATAGTCGTTGAGATGGGTGCAGAAGTCCTTCCCGTTGTCAAGCACACCCCCGTTCTTGCGGGCGTCTGCGGTACCGACCCCTTCCGTGTTATGGACGTTTACCTCCGTCAGCTCAAGGCACAGGGCTTCAACGGCGTGCAGAACTTCCCGACCGTCGGTCTTATCGACGGCGTATTCCGCCAGAATCTTGAGGAGACCGGCATGGGCTACGGTCTTGAGGTAGAGATGATACGCAAGGCGCATGAGCTTGACATGCTGACCTGCCCCTACGTGTTCGACCCCGAACAGGCGAAGGCCATGGCTGAGGCAGGTGCCGATATTCTCGTCGCCCACATGGGTCTTACCACCAAGGGTACCATCGGCGCCAAGACCGCTCTTACTCTTGACGACTGCGTTGACAAGATAAAGGCCATTATTGCCGCTGGCCGCTCCGTCCGCCCCGACATCATGGTCATCTGCCACGGCGGACCTATTGCCGAGCCCGATGATGCGGCATACATCATTCACAAGATTCCGGAGATCGACGGTTTCTTCGGCGCATCCTCCATCGAGCGTTTTGCCGCAGAGCGCGGGATCAAGGCACAGGCCGCCGCGTTCAAGGCGATCACCAAGTAAGTAATGCGGCATATAGAGAGAAAGGATTTTCACTCGCTGCTTGAAGGCGGACGCAGACCCGTCGGAACCATTCTCCAGATACCGAGCGAAGAGCTTGTAGAAATACTCGGCTATGCCGGAATGGATTATATCGTATTGGACATGGAGCATTGCCCCATGTCCAGTGCGAAAATCGTTTCCATGATCCGCGCAGCTGAGGCTGTCGGAATTGTCCCACTGGTGCGCGTGCCGTACGTTGAGGACGAGGACTCGATAAAGAAAGCCCTTGATGCCGGCGCCGCCGGGCTGTTTATCCCGAACATAAGCACACCCGAACAGGCTCGCCTTGCCGTTCAATACGCGCGCTTTGCACCAATAGGAAATCGAGGTGCCTGCCCATATACCCGTGCAAACTGGTTTGGAGGCGACGATGTAACTAGCTTTTACGAGCGTTCTAACAAACGTACCTTCATAGCTCTTCTTGTCGAAGGCTCGGAGGGTATAGAAAATCTGCCTGAAATCGCTAAGGTAGATGGTATAGATGCAATAAACGTCGGCACTGTTGATCTTGCTGTAAACCTTGGTATTCCGGGGCAGCTCAATCATCCCAACATAAAAAATGCGATTAAAAAAGCAGCGGAGCTTGCTGCCGAAAACGGGAAAACGCTTGCTTACTTTTGCTTTGATCCTCACGATGCCGAAGAAGTCAGAGATTGGAACGGTGTCGGTTTCTATCTTTGTACAATTCCCGAAAGCATTCTTTTAAACAGCTATGAAGCTATAATTGACACAATAAAAAACTGCGATAAAAAATAAATAGGAGATAACAATGAAAAGATTTCTGTCTTTACTTCTTTGCGTCATGCTCTGCATGACGGTCTTCGCAGGATGCGGCAGCACCGACAGCGGAGCAAAGCATACCGACAGCTCCTCCAACGCAGTCGGCTCGTCCAATTCTGGCGATGTCATAACCATCAAGCTTGCACATAACTTTGCCGCAAGTCACCCTGTTTCCACTACTCTTGAAAGTGTCGCAGCGGAGCTGGACGAGCAGTCCGGCGGCACCATAAAGCTCGACATTTACGGTGCGGGCGCGCTCGGCTCCAATGGCGAGATAACTCAGCAGATGATCGCCGGCGAGATTGACGCCGTCGTTAACGGTGCCTGTGATAACTACGCTGCATACAATCCCCTGCTCTACGTCGAGGATCTCCCCTTCCTCTATCCCGATGTTGAAACCGCATATAAGGCATATGACGGTGCATACGGTGAAGCCCTTGCCAAGATCATCGACGACATCGGCTGCCACACTGTTGCCTTCTGGGAAAACGGTTCCCGTCAGATGACCAACAATGTTCGCCCCGTCACCACGCCCTCCGATATGGCAGGGCTCAAGATGCGCAGCGCCAACGCGACTCTGTTCATCAAGTTCTTTGAATGTCTTGACTGCACCGTTACCATGGTCGATATGAGTGAGCTGTTCTCCGCACTCCAGCAGGGCATGGTCGACGGTCAGGAAAACCCCTTGAACATAATTCTTTCCTCCAGCTATTATGAGGTTCAGAAATACTGCACGCTCACCAATCATATCTACCTCAGCGCTCCCGTTGTCTTCAATGCCGACGTATGGAACTCCTACCCTGCCGAGGTTCAGGACATGCTGACCAAGGCCTTTGAGAAAGGCACTGCCGACCAGCGCGCCGCCTCTCAGGAGATGGACTCCACTGCACGCGCAAAGCTTGAGGAATACGGCATGCAGGTCGATGACGTGACCGATCACGAGGAATGGGTCACTGCGCTTGCACCCGTTTGGGATTTCTTTGAGAGCGAATACGGCGCAGATGGCGAAACTCTCATAAATCTGGCGCTTCAGGGCTGATATCTGACTCGGTTTCCGGCGGAGCACTGTCCCGATTTTCTCTGCGGCAGTACTCCGCCGGAGTTTTATAAACAATTCTATGGAAAGGGGAAGCTAAATGCTCAAACTCAGAGATACGGTGAAAGCCGTACTGCAATACATCGGCTGCATCTGCCTTATACTCGTTTCGGTAGTTCTTTTTGCGCAGACTGCCGCAAGATATCTGTTTCATTATTCGTTCTTCTGGGCGGACGAGCTTGCAAAATACTCCGTGATATGGGGAGCGCTGCTCTGCTCCGCAGCCGGTCTTTCGGATCGGGCGCACACTGCGCTTGACTTTGTTTTCTCCAAGCTGCCAATAAAGCTCCAGAATATTCTGCGGCTTGTGCTCGATCTGGTCTACACGGCATTCTGCGCCGCGGCGTTCTATTTCAGCCTTTCAAATGTAAAGCTCGGCATGAAAGCCGTGTCCGCCGGTCTTGGCATAAGAATGGGCTATGTCTATCTTGCGCTGACCGTAACAATGGCGTTTATGGTTTTCTTCCTTATATATAACATAGCAGACGATATAAAGATCATGCGCGGTGCGGAAAAGGAGGCGGCAAAATGACAGCTTTGATAATCACTTTTATTCTGCTTCTTGTGGTCGGTGCGCCGATCTTCTTTGCCGTCGGTATCTCCGCCTCGGCATTCGTTCTCAGCTCCGGAAACAACTCTCTTGCAATAATCACGCAGAAGATGGTCGACGGCATCATCTCTACCACGCTTATGGCGCTGCCGCTGTTTATTTATTCCGGCAATCTCATGTCCTGCGGTGCAACGCAGCGTCTTATGCGCTTTGCAGACATGATCCTCGGCAAAATTCCCGGCGGTCTCGGCACTGCAGCATGCGGCGGTGCGGCGTTCTTCGGCAGCGTTTCCGGCAGCGCAGTTGCCACATCGGCTGCAATCGGCTCGATAATGGGGCCGGAAATGGTCGACCGCGGCTACAAGCCCGGCTATGCAGCTTCACTTATGGCGGGTGCCGGCGCAATGGGCGCGATAATCCCGCCAAGCATTTGCTTTGTCGTATATGCAAGCATTACGGGTGCATCGGTGACAAAAATGCTCACGGCCGGCATATTTCCGGGGCTTTCCGTTGTACTCGGACTTATCATTCTTAACTGTTTTATATCCGCAAAACGCGGCTACGGCAAATCGAACTACAAATACACCGCCAAGGAAGTCCTTACCATCACACTTCAGGCAATACCTGCTCTCGCTATGCCTGTGTTCGTGCTGGGCAGCATCATGAGCGGCATCGCCACTGCCACCGAAGCTGCCGCAATTTCCGTTATATATGCGTTTCTGCTGGCAGCGTTTGCATACGGTGAGATGAACTTCAAGCAGTTTGTTGAGATAACCAAGCAGAGTGCAATGGGTACGGCGTTTATATTTATTATAATTTCCGCTTCCGCCCCCTTCGGCTGGGTGCTTGCAAAGAACAACATACCCATGATACTTGCCAATGCCATTCTCTCAATAAGCAGCAGCAAATTCGTCATCACTTTCCTTGTTGTGCTTCTGCTCATTATACTCGGCACATTCATGGAAACGAACTCACTGCTCATTCTGCTTACGCCGATACTCTGGCCGGTCATGGAGTCGATTGGCTACAACGTTGTCCATTTCGGCATAATCCTGTGCGTTGCCTTTGCGATAGGCGGCTGCACCCCGCCAATGGCGGTGTGCCTATTCACCACAACGCGCATATTGAATATCAAGGTTGAGGACACCTTCCCGGACATTTTTATAATTTGCGCTACCATGGTGGTCATACTTATTCTTATAACGCTGATACCGGAGATCTCGCTGTTTCTGCCGAGCCTTTCCGGCTGAATCCTTCCCCCGGCGGATTTTTCGATACGTCGGGGGGCGGACTCCCCGATTTGCGCGGAGTGTACCTCTACAGCTTTCGCCACGGCTCTCACATACATCGTCGCAGAACTCTGAAAGCTGCATAAACAGATCGCAGACTTACTGCTGCAGAGAAGAGTTCTTTCTCGGTCATTTGACCGTCTATATCGACAACTGCATACGACGTGGTAAACACCTAACATGTTTCAGCGCCGACAATGCCGCTCAATGGATAATCACTTCTTCACCTCCCTCATTTCAGTTCTCAGACACTTGCCGTCGCCGTGCCAACAGATAAAACCGTGCGCAGGATAATTGCACCCGTCACACTGCTCATATTTGCAGCACGTCACTGGTTCATCGCCTGGTAAACCAGCGTCCGGCAGATTCTTGAACGCCTGTTTGATTTCGTAGTTCTTCAATTCGACACCCCCTTAGAATGCAAAAAGGCCGGAACATTTGATTTCTCAAGAGTTCCGGCCTTACCGATTTAATATTTTGTTGTCTACCCAAATTACTTGCTCCTGTTTCACCTCCAACATTCAATAACACATATATAAATCTTGAAAAACCGTCAAGCAGCGACATCCGCTTCACCTTTAAGAACGGGCAGGAAATCAAAGCATAAAATTGCTCCCCACCATTGGATCGTTCCAGTGATGGGGAGTATCTCGTTATACAGTAAGTTCAAGTGTGCCTGCTAAATCGCCATTAGAACTACTCGATTTAATTGAATAACTGAGCTGTATAGTCTCTTTTAGCGGTCTAAGAATTATCATATTCGACAACCATTTTGATTCTTTCGCATGTAATGTAGGAATATGGAATGAAAACATATCAGGGCTTTCTACTTCGGGAGAAGCTATATATCTTGATAACTCTCGAACATAATCTTCTTCCGTATATCTCGGCTGGCCATTAATCCCGCCGCGAAGCATAGCATCCATTTCGCCTCGCTGATCCTCCATGCCCCAAAACCTATCATCTCGACTGTTCTTTATATCTACGGTGTCATTCTGAGCAAGGGTCATTTCAACAAGTCCATCTTCATAGACGTATCCCTCAACACCTTTTAGGTCATCGCAAATAAGCTCTGCTGTAGGATATATAGCTTCTGCCGTTGAATTTTCAATTTGGATAGAAATTGTAATATCACTATCAGAAATAGAAGATTCATTTTGAGCTGCAAGTGGAAGAAGAATTAATCCATCAAATGTCTTTAGATACGTTTCGAGCATTTGAATTCTCGCAAGTGTAGCCACCATTTCGACATAATTATCATGTTTCTGTTTTTCTTCTGCTGTTCCGTCGTACTCACTTCCCCAACCGGGAACCATAGAAAACTTGCATTTCAATCCGCCAAAATCAAATATTTCCATACCCACTTCGATTCCTAAGTAGGTCATTATTTCTGCTATTGTATCTATTTTCTCTTTCTCCTGAATAACAACAGGACTCCACTTATTAAAATCTAAAAGAATTTTGCTTGGTAGTGGAGTAAGTTCAATACCATCTTTTGTTATGATTTTTTCGCTTTGGACATCTTCTTGCTCTGGCGCAATTTCTTCAGCAGGAGGTAACTCATCAGTATTCCTCACCTTAGCAGTTTGGATGTTTTCAAGTAACATTCGAACCGTATCCAACATTACCTCTTTTATAGCCTTTGCAGGCCCTGACGCATGAACATTATAGGGTATCAAATTTTTGCTAACTGCCTTTATTTCACTGTTCCAACTTCCAATAGAAATGTTTGAGAACTGAGGTCGTACTCTTTTTCCGTTTTCCATTACATTCATAACAGTGTCGGCAATAATGTCTCTCAATTGCTTGCGAACTTCCGCTTTTTCTTTTCCGCTTAACGAGAAGTGTGTAAGCCTATGGTGCTCTATATCAAACGGAATCTCCCCATCATGATTATAATCATCATTCATTATACAAATAATATTATCCCAGCCCACAACTTGCGTAGCATAACCAAGTTCAATCATAACATTGGCATTGGGCGTTGCCTTAAGTCTATCTGTCTCATTTCCATCTTTATCCAAATGATGATATGTGGCAACCGATGTAACATCTGCTACAAATACATCACATTCGTCAATCTTTGAGAAAATTGTTTGTACAATGTCAGGCGAACCCGTCACTCCCTGCGTGTCGCGATCAGCATATACAGAAACAGTATTTCTAAGGCTTCTAACCGCAGCTTCGATGCTACTTTCGATAAGTCCGCGTGTTGTACTGTTAGGAAGATCTGATTGCCACGAATAAAAAATTGTAAAAGTTGAATCAGCCATCTTAATATCTCTCCTTATTCTGTATCCGGGCCAGTGTCTCCAGTATATGCTTTCCTATGGCTTCCGGATCATTTTTATATGCTTCACAAATGAGCCTAAGCCCATCTGGTGTTAATATTCTACTGTTATTTCGATCTTTACACAACTGCTGGTAATCCTCCAGCTTTTTTTGATATTGTAGGCATTTTCAAATCTCCTATATACAAAAATAGCGTCGGTCAGCAGACCGACACCCCTTTGACCCCTGCGACACCCCTTTGGTCAGGCCGCTGTGCTTTGTATCAAATTTTGCGTCTTAATTTCCAACACTTTAATTTTGGTGTTTGACATGACCGCGTTAACAATCTTGTTTTCACCGATCAATGCGTTCATTACTTGAACGAGTTCTCTAGGCGTAAAGTACTGGCCTAGTTTTTTCCCTTTCAAGGTTGCGCGAACATAATATTCAAATGCTGCCCCCTTCGAATCAACACTGCAATCGCAGAAAGAAACGGAAGATAAGTCTTTTATAAGACTCAGAAATGTTCTGGGATTCTTCAAGTGAATTGCATCTTCCAAAACTTCACCATAAGGTGTTTGATTGACAATGCCTTTTATCATCGCCTCGACAGCAACTTTTACCTGATGGCAGAAAGTCAAGCAAGTGCAACACCAAAATTATGGAACACTTCGGCAGGTGAGCGCCAGCCGAGGCATTTTCTGGGACGAGAATTGATAAGATCGACAACGGAATCTACAAACTCTTGCGAAACAGCGTGGAAATCGCAGCCCTTTGGGAAGAAGAAACGCAGCAGTCCATTGGTGTTTTCGTTCGTTCCGCGCTGCCATGGTTTGTGCGGCTCCGCGAAATAGACCAAAGTATGGAGTTCGGCTTCCAGAGCCTTGAATTCAGAGAATTCAGACCCATTGTCCAGACTGATGCTTTTTACCGGGACATCCTTGAGCAGCTGGCAGATCACAGCTTTCGTTAGCGAAGCGTCCCGCTTCGCTAACGGGCCAGCACGCAAAAATCGGCTCTTACGATCGACCTGCGTTACAAGTAATCCCTTTCCTACGCCGCCGTACACCGTGTCTCCCTCCCAGTCGCCGATTCTTGCCCGCTGGCGTATTTCTTCCGACCACTGGGGGATGATGCGTTCCGGCTGAATGCTGTTATAGTTGGCATTTCGTGTCTGGATTCGCTTTCCACGGCGCCTTAAATGCGTTTTCGGCGTGATTTTGGGAAAAAGGCTCTTTTTGATATAGCGATAGATCGTAGAAACGCAAAGCGGTTTCCTTTCGGGATATTCCAGATGCCAGCGACCCGCGATCGCCTCCGGTGACCAATACTGTTTCAGGCCGGCAATGATGAACTCCACGCTTCCGTACCGGGGTGCAGCGCCATGCGCTGCTGTTCTCTGCGGCGGCGAATATAAAGGTTCTGCGCCCGCCAATGGTTGTACCAATGTGGATTGTCCGGCTTCTGGTGAGGTTTCCATTTGGCGCGGTTGCGTTGGATCTCTCGGCTTATCGTTGACGGGCTGCGTTCCAATATTGCTGCAATTTTTCTCTGGCTGTACCCCTCGCTCAATAGTTTTTGTAGATATTTTCGCTCTTCCAGTGTAAAATGTGTGTAGGACAATACTCTCGCCTCCGTGTTGATGTTGTTGTGGTGACTCCATTTTACACTTTGGCCTGCGTATTGTCTTCTTATTTTTCACCTGTTGCACTTCAGATTATAATCTGTCGATCTGCATTTTTAACAGGGGTCTCAGCCAGTTCAAAAAAACGATAGGAGTACGGTAATTCAAAATGTTCATCTAAATCCGCTTTTTCCTCTAAGAGGCGTAGGAAAAGAAGCTTTGAAAAATCAGCAAAAGCAAACTCTTCATTTTTCTCAATTTTTCTAATGGTACTGTGACCTTTATAAAATAGTGCATTTAATTGTCTCAAAGGAAGCCCTGGACGATAAGGCAAACTGGTGTCATTGGAGATAGGGATATAAGTGGCGTTCGGATCTTTTTTCAGCTCTTTTAACACCTTGGAAATTTGATCCCTGCTCGGAATCTTATATATTGCTTTTCCGTCCCACAGGATGCGCTTCTTGTTCTTGGTATTAAAGCAATGGATGTCAATACCATTTGTTACAACAACAAAGGGAACTCTGATTTCTTTCGCACGCGCATAAGAAATAGCTTGATCTCTATCTTTGTTAGTCAGCTTTTTGGAAATACGTTTTGCTTCAATGAGAAATGCAGCATTTTTCTTTCCTAAAGTAACAAGAATATCTACAAAACCTTTTGAGTAACTATCTGTAAGAATAGACATGGTTTCAAAATCAAAATCTTTAACGGTATCATAGCCGCGTCTATTCAGATATGGCAAAATCTTTTTAATAACAGTTTCGGTTCCAATCCATTGCCGAACAGATTATACTCCATTGGTCCTTGCCGTCGCGATTGCGGTATATGTGGTACACCAAATCGTTTTCATTCACTTTATCTCTGAACTGCATACAAAGCTCCATGTCCAACTTACTCACCTCCATCTCAGAAATCATAAACACCCTTTGATAAGTTCCGCAATTTGCAGCTATGCCAAGAATTATCAAAATAGCAAGAAAAACTGACTCGTAGTGTCTACCTACTTCTCTTCCGATTCTTCAGTTATGTCGGAGACTGTGCCTTCCAGCAGATCTGTTACGACTTGATTGAGCTGTGCGGCGTTCTTGGGTGTAATGACAGGAACACCGGTGCGATCTTCAACTGCTTTTCGGGCAATCCCTGCTGCTTCGCCTCCCTCGCGGGCAACGGCTATATTCTCTGAAAATGTGCTTGGAGCTTTCTGCTTGGATATCTCCGTTGCAGTGGCCTCTGCCAGCATGTTCAGCACCAACTCCAGCGTGGTCATATTATCATGAAGATTTTCCTTTTTTAACCCCTTCAGATTTTTGTACTGGCGGGTAGATATTCCTGACCACGCACGGGAAATCTCGTCCGTGAGGATGGCATACTCCACGCCTTTCTTCACACCGCGGGCATCCCACTCATCCGTCAACTCCCTGCGGACTTGAATCGCCTGCAGCCGTTGGTTGATCCACTCGCGGCTATACCCCTTATTGAGGTAGGTCTCCAATGCACGGTCAATTGTCAGCTCCGGATCGATAGTTTCTTCAATGCGCTCCTGTCCGACTTGGGCAAGCCAAAGTTTAAATGGCTCCGCTTTAGGTGACGGGATCGACTGAATTATCCGCAAAAGCTGTTCCGTGTCAGCCACATCGGTCAAACGGCGTTTTCCGTCTGAAGCGGTCATTTTCAACTGCTTACAATTTGTAAGCAGTTGAACTGCGCCCTCGCTATTCAGCCGCTTTTTTAAAACCGCCCAATATGTACTGGCGTGGCGAGCATCCGGCTGGTCGGTCAATACTGCCACCACATCGACGACGGAGAAGTACCACTCTTCCTGTTCTTCATCCCACGCCGTGCGGATACGCTTGTCCTCAAACAGTTGGATTTTATCACTCTGTAGCACTTTGGAACACCTCATTTCTCCGTATTTTATTATATCAGGCGAAGCAGAAAAATCAACAAATTATATAACAATCTCCACCTTTGTCAAATTTTGAAGCACACAACCTCCCCAGAGTTTTATTACACCTACTTGGCAAGATTATGAAAAAGTCTTGTTAATATAGCGGCCTTGCATAAAAATATAAGTTTAGCATTTTGAGTATTTTGCGCTTTATGCGTCAAACCGCAAAAGAAAACACATTTATCTCTCAAGGCATGAAGATATGGAAAACCCCGCTTTTCGATAAAAATGTTCGAAAAGCGGGGTTCGTTCTTACTCTAACAGTGAAAGATATTTCTTCTTTCTTTCATCTAATGCTACTCTCTTTTTCTTATTAAGATTGCGTTTGAAAAGGTTTGTTGCCCAGTTATCCTTTCCAAAAAACGGCCATGCTCCCTGTACAGTAGTTACAAGAGTAATGAGTAATAAAGCATAGCTTATTTTTCCATCAACCGAGTTTATAAAACTGTAAATTGAAGCACATACAAAACACAGCGCTATTACTACTGCAACAATTTTTATGGTTCTGATGCCTTTAATCTCTTTTTTCGCATACTCATCATCAATCTCCGTTTCGGCTCTCTTACAAGCTTTATTTCTTTTGATTTGTATAAATTTCTTCGCTTCTTCCCCTGCTTCTTTCTTTCCCTTATCAAGACCCTCTTGATAACTCTGCTCCTTCATTCTACATTTTATTTCATCAACTACAATCTCATCAACTGCCGCAGGATTTCCGTGAGTTATGCTCATAAGCTCTGTTCTTGCAAAATGTTCTATGCGCAAAAGGGTCGCTTCATCTTGGGAAATTGAGCCTCTTTTTTCCAAAGAATTTATATGGCTAAAATATGCATCCATAAGTTCGGGGGTTGGATTGATAGCAGCCAATACATTTTCCAAAAGCCTCATCTTAGGAAGATTGTTGCTTATCTTGAAATCCTTAAGCCATGCAATAACACACAGGTCTTCATCGGTTATTGCAAGCGGAAAACCAACATCAACTTCCTGCTCTTCTAAAAATTTCTTCGTGGCAGACACCAAGACGGTATTTTTAGTAACAAACACTGCTTTACATTTTTCAATGTATCTAAGCGTTTTACCCTCTCTGACGCGGCTTATTGCGTTTATTGCTTGAATATCTTCTGGTAATGTAGTCAGGTTATATCTTGGCCGTATAGACAGCACCCCGGCTTTTATGGCATCGTCATTCAACAAACCTGAAGTACTTCTGTCTGAACCATGAGTTTCAAGCATTGCATTTGGGTCTACTGGAACAATACCATCCGCTTTGAGTATGTCAGCAAAGACTCTTTGCTCAGATTCTACATGAGAGTATGAATACTCGTTCTCATCAAAGTATTCGAGCGTTGTTGAAGATGTTCCTCTGCTCCCATACACCTTACTCATCTTATAGGCAGTAAGTATATTGTCAACTTCTTCAATATTATAGTTGAAGCAAGCGAGGTTAGCCCCATTATTTTTAAGACTTCTTACCAACTCCTGAACACTATCATTCTGAGGTTTGGATTTGTAACCAAGATAAGCAAGCAAAATGCCTGTGTCTAAATAAAAAGTAACGTCCTTGAACGATGCCGTTGTAATATTAGGATTCTCCGCTTGATAATAGAGCGCAGTTGTCACATAGTACCCTTTTACAAGTTCAACGATATAATCCATATAAATGGATCTTTTTTCATTGTGCTCAAGGATGAATCTTGCAATAAAATATTCAATTTCATTATTCTTGCTAAGTATTTGTCTTAAGTCATCCACAGAGGTGAGCACAGAGTTTCCGCGTGCCTCAAAAAAGGTAAGCAAATACCGCTCTGCTTCTTCCTGCGTGTAGTTATTTCTGCCGCAGGCTTCTTTTTCGCTAAGATACGCTGAAAGAGCAACTGAAACCGCATCAGACTTTTCCTTACACTTTGTGCGTCTTTCTGCAAACAAAGCATTATGCTCGTCCAAGCAATTTATCAAATAAAAAGAACCGTCCTTCTTAACCGCATTCTTCTTACTTGCATCATCAATGTCGACTGTTTCTCTCTGCAAAATTCGTGTAACTATTGCCTGCGGAAAAGAGCTATACCCGAACTCTTTTTCCATGCAACTGCAAATTGCATCAATATCTATCCTATCATTTATTATCGTAGTTGCGCCTATAGCATAAAGGACAAATGGACGGAGCAAATCAAGAATATCTTTATGTTTTGTCTGCCAAGTTGCATACAACATAGCAAGGCTGATTATTGTGTTTCTGTTCATTATATCTATCTCCAAAACGCACTTCTTTTTTACAATTTTACCACAAATCCCCTTCTTATTCAATACGATTCCCCCTTTAGATGCAAACATTTGAAGATATAATTTCTATAATACTCTTGGGAGCTTAAGAAATGCGTCAAACTGAACTCAAAATTTGACTTTGGAATTTACAGAATCGAGCTTGTTATAGTATTCCATCAGCCCGTGCTTGGTGTCCACTGATACACGATTTCTCAGTATCGCCTCATGAATAAGGTTTTCATACTGCGCAGCGGCATAAGCAGGGATTTCGGCAGGCTCACCCACATAGCCTTCCCACTGATTGTGCTCATACTGCTCCAGTGTTAGCGGCATATACAGCTTGAGCGTGATCGTCTCTGGTGGCAGGATATTAAAGCTGTCCTCGCTGTGAACAAGTCCAAGCCCGCTGCCGCCCCGCATATTGAGTTGAACGACCGTATCGTCTTGTACTTCGTATTCAGATACTCCTCAAAGTCAACGCCGAATGAGCTGTCTACAATGTGAAGACTATAAAATTCGTCTGTCTGAATACCGCCGCGCTCCAGCGCACGATCTATTTGAACTTCAGATGCGGGCAGATACAGCGCCGCGGTTTTGTTTCCCTGCAGCAAGTCCAGCTCCATCATGCATCCCCAACACTCGCACCCAATAAACCTTTTACCGTCATAGACTTCGTAAAGTCAGAAGTCATTTTCGCACACCACCCCATATGCATTTAACTTTGCAAATATACAACGAATTCTGGACGATGTTTAATGCTAAAAAAGCGATTCAAAATCGTACGTCAAGTCGAAAAAGAAGTAGATAGAATACTGGTTAATTGAAGTGTTCAGAGAAACTGACCTTATTGGCGGATGGTTGCTTTTGGCATGGACATGATTGTCAAAACGCACCCATACAGATTATCAAGATTATTGGAAAAGAGAATGTGACTGTAATATTAAATACAACCAAGAAATTACTGGCATGTTTGAACCGCATGGGCGAATCGTACTGCGTATATGTGGTGTGAACTAAAGATACATTAGCAGAAAGTACTAATTTCAAAACTCCAGTGTTTGTTAAAATAGGTAAGGTTGCTGATCAATATATTCAATATTGTTGTGTACTTTTATATAACAGTTACCACAGTCGAGTTTATTGCCAAAATTTGTACGAAGGATTGATGCATATGGCGGTTTTCACTATCAGGCATCGTCTCATTTTTTTATCGTAACATCACCTATATCGATAAAGATTTCAGTCCCACTCTTTGTTTGAACAGCCAGTTTACTATCCATTTCCACCGTCACACTCTCAACCACCTGACGGATCAACGCTTCGTCCCACTCAGTTATGGTCGCTGGTATTGATTCCGCTGCTTGCCTGCATTGCTCTATATGAGTTGCGGCTTTACCGCTCTCAACCAACATCCCTTGTATCTTATTGCGCTGGGCTTTCAATGCAGTTTGCTTCTGCATGATCTCGCGGAATCTATCGCTATGCACTGCTTGGTCTCCGCTTTCGGATGCCTCGGCAAGCACTTTACTAAACTCGATGTTTAACTGTTCGAGCTGGTTATCTATCTCAGACAGGCTGAGCTGCTGCCCCGCAACCGGAGCAAGTTCCTTTTCCATCGCACTCTTGAGATTATAGATAATGGTATCTTTATCCTTGACCGCACTGTTTATAACGGCAAGTATGGCTCTGTGCAGCGGCTCCTCATCCAGCGTCGGTGAGTCATGACAGTATGTGTTGCCGTAGTCTACCCGGCTGACACAGCGCCAGACGATGCGCTTGCTGCCGTCGCGGTTGCGCCATGTACATCTCTGATACCTCGTGCCGCACTCACCGCAGTACAGCCTATCTGACAGCGCATATTTGCTGCTGTACCTGCTCCGACCTGTCGGAGCATTTTTCTTTGACGGACTCTTTCCCGCGCTACGACGGGCGAGTTCTGCTTGAGCGGCGTCGAAGGTCTCGCGGCTTATTATCCCCTCATGATGATTCTGCACCAGATACATTGGAAGCTGACCGGTGTTTTTCTTGACTTTCTTATTGATGCAATCGTCGATGTATGTTTTCTGGAGCAGCACATCGCCGCAGTATTTCTCATTTGTAAGTATGCTGTCTATGGCGCTCCGCGCCCATTTTGGCTCACCGTTTATGTTCGGAACAGCGCTCGTATTCAGATACTCCTGTATCCCGCGGACCGGTGTGCCGCTTAGAAACAGGTCGTATATCTTTCTGACGACCTCCGCCTGATTCGGTATTATCTCAGGCTTTCCGTCATCGCCCTTGCGATAGCCATACAGATATTTGTACTGTATGGTTACTTTGCCCTCTTTCATGGCCTGTCGGATACCCCAGCGGACGTTAGCTGAGATAGATTCGCTCTCGGACTGCGCGAACGCGCCGAGCATGGTTATAAGTATCTCACTGTCAATTTCGAGGGTATTCATATTCTCTTTCTCGAAGATTACTGCTATGCCAAGCTCTTTCAGCGCACGTACATAATTCAGGCAATCGACTGTGTTACGGGCAAATCTGGAGATGGACTTGGTAAGCACGATGTCTATTTTGCCCTGCTTGCACTGACGGATCATACGCAGGAACTCCGGGCGCTTGCGGGCGGAAGTGCCGGTTATGCCTTCATCGGCGAAGATGCCGGCCATAGTCCATTCTTTATTGGTCATGATCTTATCTGTGTAATAATTTTTCTGCGCTTCGTAACTGGTGAGCTGCTCCTCGTCATCGGTCGATACGCGGCAGTAAGCCGCCACCCGAAGCTGGTGCTTTGAAGCCAGAACGACTTCTGGCTTGGCCGGGATACATATAACTGTCGGCGTTGTATCTCTCATAGCACTTCCTCCGAATTTATGATCTGTCCATTTTTTAAGATCACTTGTGTGGATATTCTATTTACGATCACCTTATCAACGACCTTCGCAAGCAGGTCTGCATCAAGCTCAGTCTGCGGTTCGCGCTTGGATATGCTTCTTTGCAGGCGTGTAGTCTCATACTCGCTATTATCTATCGCGGAGTACTGCACGGACGCCATCTGAAATATGAGCCGTTTTGCTTTGACCTCATCTATCGGCTGCACCAGAAGCAAGTCGTCAAACTCCTGTTGCAGCCCAAATGACTCAGTTACTTCCGGCGCAGTTTTTTGCTCTTTTATTAAACTCGGATCGTGAATCAGTGCATTTATAATACCGAGCACATCTGCCTCAGTTTGCACTGCAGGGCGCTTATCACTCAATTTAAAGAGCAGTCTTTGGGCTTCTGACCGCGTGTCTGTTTGAACTTTGGATGTTCGTATGCTTTCAGCCGCCTCGAACTCATTGCGAGGTAAAATCGGGGGATAGACATCTGTTCCCACATAACGTCTATCCCCCAAGATCCTCGCTATCATATTTTTGTTCCAAGCCTTATCCCCATCATAGGAGACCGGCTGATTCAGCAGACTCAACTTTATATGGTTGAATGATGCGCCGCCTATATATGCCCGGAAGATGTATTTCACGATGTCTGCCTCAGAATCATTAACGGTTATCCGCCCGCTGTATATCTGATACCCGAACGGCTGCCGCCTGATGCTCATCATCGCACCGCCCTTCTAATAGTCTCTCTGAACTCAAGACCATTTTTCAGTCTGAATCTCAGGTGAGTATTATCTTCAACTATGATCTTATCAACGAGTTCGTCGAATAGTTCCGCATCGAATTCCTCAAGGAAGTCCGGGATATCACGGATAACCTCTATGATCTGCTTTGTCTGAGATAATGTGTCATCCGTCTTTGATTCCAGCAGACGCTCTTTCGCAAGCTTCAGCTTGCGAAGCTGTTCAGCCAGCGCATTGGTCTTGGATATGAAAATGTCAGGATCAACGAGCCCCTGCTGTTTCAGTACGGCTAACATTTGATTCTGACTGATAATTTCAGATATTTTTTTGTTAAGCTCAATTATGTCAGGACTCCATAGCATCCGCCGGTTTTGGATTGTATTGAGCTTTTCCAATGTATCTTTAAGTATGAACTTATTATATTGAAGTTTGTTACACAATCTGAGGAATGCAGCTACTATCTCTGATTCAGGTATCTGAGGAACTGTACAATTATCTTTCCCACTTGCTCTATTGAGGCACATCCAGTATCTCAATGTTCTGCTGTTCTTTACTCTGAAAGGTGAACCACAGTTCCCGCAGATAAGCTTTCCATTAAACATATATTGTTTTTCAGAGCACATTAATTGGCGATTATCTGTTTTAGAACTTCGCAATTTTTGTGCTGCTGCATATGTTTCGCTATCAATTATTGCCGGATGCGTATTTTGTGCGTAGTACTGAGGCATTTCTCCAAGATTTTTCTTCTGATAGCGTGGGAGTGTAGAAGTATAGTAAGTTTTTTGCCACAGTGAGTCCCCAATATACTTCTCGTTCTCAAGAATATGCCCCACTGTGTATTTGGACCAGCTTTGCAAAGTGCCTCTATTATTAAATGGTATGCCGTCTGTATTCAGCGATGCTGCAATTTGCTCCATGTTCTTACCCATCAGATACTCATTAAATATTCGCTTTACAATTTCAGCCTCTGCATCTACTATTGCGATCTTACAATCGAATCTACAATAGCCGTATGGCAAATGCGTTGGTATAAAGGTTCCCATCTGCATCCGCTTCTGGTAACTCCAACGCATGTTCTTTGAGATAGACTCGCTCTCGGCCTGTGCCAGCGATGCGAACACTGCGGTGAGCATTTCGCCGGAGACCTTGCCGGTGTCGATGCCCTCTTTCTCAAAGTACACACTTATGCCGCGAGCTTTCAGAGAACGTACCGTTTCGAGGCACTCGGTGGTGTTACGCGCAAATCTGGATATAGACTTCACGAGTATCCTGTCTATGAGCCCCCGTTCGCAGTCACGGAGCATGCGCTTGAAGTCGTCGCGCTTTTCTATTGAAGTGCCTGTGATACCCTCATCGGCATAGATGTCTACAAGCTGCCAGTTATCCTTGCCGGATATGAGTTCTGTGTAGTATCGGTTCTGTGCAGCAAAGGAGTTTAGCTGTTCGTCAGATGATGAACTGACTCGAGCGTAGGCTGCGACTCTCAGCCGTATATCCTGCGGCTGTTCTGTCGCCGCTATCGTTATGACTCTTGCGGTGTTTTCCTGTGCCATGCGTCTGTTCACCTCCCTCTGCAGCAACACACAATACCACAACACCTTTCACAAAGCTACTGAAATATCAAGAAAATGTGCAAGATAATAAGCAAGTTCCCTCCGTCTGCACTAACTCCCATCTGCTGCCTGATACGCAAGAAAGTACGCAAGTTAATAAGCAAGATGTTTTTCCCGGACTTATTTCCACTTGATTTTATTCTCGATGAATGGTATAACTGACTTGAAAGTTGGGTAACATTTGCACTAAGTTTTAAGTGAACGGAGCTTGCCATGAGTAATATCATTAGAAGAGATTATTATCTTCAAAAACTTCTCGATCGAAAAGAAAACGGGTTAGTAAAAGTCATAACCGGAATAAGACGGTGCGGGAAAAGCTTTCTGCTGTTCAATTTGTTTTATGACTATTTGATAGGCAGTGGTGTCAAACCTGAGCAAATCATCTCGGTTGCGCTCGATGACGACACCTTCGTAGACTACCGTGATCCAGCCGAGCTTTCCAAGTATATTCGCTCCAAGTTGGTCAATCCGGATATGTACTATATCCTTATCGATGAAGTGCAGTATGCCATTGCGAAGGATGAACTTAAAGCCTCTGAAACGATTCGGCTTTATAATGTGCTCAACGGATTGATGCGTCTGCGGAATGTCGATATCTATGTTACTGGAAGCAATTCTAAAATGCTTACAAAAGATGTGCTGACTGTTTTTCGCGGCAGAGGCGATGAGGTTCGTGTATATCCGATTTCCTTCAAAGAATATTACAGTTCTGTTGGTGGTGATAAATCTGAAGCATACGAGGAGTACGCTTTGTATGGCGGAATGCCGCTGGTTTTTTCAAAAAGGACCGACGCAGATAAAATGGCGTATCTGCAGAGTCTGTTCACCGAGGTGTATTTTAAGGACATTTCTGAGCGCTACGATATTGAGCTTCCGGATGTACTCGAGGAGCTGACTGACGATCTATGCTCATCTATCGGCTCCCTGACTAATGCAAGCAAGATATCAAACACACTCAAATCCATAAAGGGCATATCTGTTTCCGGTACCACAGTATCAAACTATCTTGGCTATCTTACGGAGTCTTTTCTGTTCAGCAACGCCAAGCGCTACGATATAAAAGGCAAGAAGTATTTTGAGTATCCCTCAAAGTATTACTGCACAGACGTCGGACTGCGTAATGCAAGACTGAATTTCAGGCAGCAGGAAGAAACTCACATCATGGAGAACATCATCTACAATGAACTTCTTTGCAGGGATTACTCCGTTGATGTGGGGGTTATAGAGATATCTGCCCGTGCCGACGGGAAAGTCTCAAAGAAGCAGTGCGAGATAGATTTCATTGCCGCAAGAGGTTCTAAGAAGTATTACATTCAATCTGCACTCAACGTCAGCGACCCAGGCAAAATGGATACTGAGCTCAGACCACTTAAGAACACAAAGGACTTTTTCAAAAAAATCATTATCAGCAAAACCTCAATGAAACCTTGGACAGACGATGACGGTATTCTGCATCTGGGTCTTTATGAGTTCCTGCTGAATGAAGGATCCCTTGATTTGTGATTGGCTAAACGGAAATAATAAGCGTTGCGCCGGTCTGTTTGGCAACGCGGGAAAGGATCTTTTCAGCCTCTTTCTGCGTTATCAGTCCGTTGTCTCGCAGCTCTCTGAGGATTGTTGCTGTCACCCACAGGTCAATATCTACTGTCATATTTACCTCCAAATAATTCGAGCCGGGCGAGTGCCCGGCTCTTAGTCTATTCAATTACTCTCTCGCAGAAAACGAGGAGCCTTTGCCGACCACCGGTGTTCGGCGGATGGCAGGTCAGGAGGGTCACAAGGTCGCGCCCCTCCTGTATCTTTATCGCGTCAACATCATCCGGGGAAATGACCTGTATACCCCCTTAGAATGCAAAAAGGCCGGAACCTTTGATTTCTCAAAAGTTCCGGCTTCACCGATTTAATGTTTTGTTGTTTATCTCACTCACTTGCTCATTAACTCACCTCCAGATATGACAAAAGCGCCGGAGCGTTGATTCTGCAAAACCAACGACCCGGCGCTTAAATTCTTGTGAAATTTATTTTTTGAGAATCGCAGTGCTTTCATACGACAAGTGTGCTTACCACACCTCAAGTTGCGCATAAAATGGCTCTGTCGCGGTTCAAGTCCGCAACGCTGCGTAAAAACGGCGTTTGTCATCAATGGAAAAATAAAAAAATTTCCGAGCTGAAAAAGCCCGGAAAGCCTTGATGACACTGCGTTTGACGCAGTGTCATCAAAATTGGCTGACCATGATGGTGGAGAGCAGCGGACTCGAACCGTTGACCTTCCGCGTGTGAGGCGGACGCTCTAACCAGCTGAGCTAGCCCTCCAAAACTTTTCGTAAGAAAAAGTACCGTAAACTTGTCAAATTTCACAGTTTTCTTAACTCCTATATGATAGCATACTACAAGCAAAAATGCAAGCAAAATTTTAAAATCGTTAGACTCAATGTGGCCAGTGTGCTTTTTGTGTGCTTTAGAAAATGTCGAAAAGGCTTGTGTTCATGCGGCTTTCAGGCAGCGGGGGCAGCATAAAACCGGCAGAAACGGCTCAATTAGTCCTTTGCTCTGTAAGGTGGCCTGTCAACATACTGGCTTAATGAGAAAAACACGGCGAAAAAATGCCTCGCGTATTGACTTTCTGATTAACGCTGCGATAGTATATAAACGTAGAAAGGGGCGTGGTTAGATGGGAAAAACGCTGCTGCATATGGTGCTTGATTAGATTATGAGAAGGATATCGCTCCGTATCGCTTCGTCCAGATATATTCGGGCGTGGGGAGCGGCAAAAACTTATGGGTGCAAAAACTGGTGGAGGCCGGCAGTCATGTTCTCCTTATAACCTCCCGCCAGATCACTGCGGACGCACAGGCCAAGAAGCTTGATGCTTCCCGATGGATAAATCTTGACCAGCTTCTTGACGTAGATGAGCGGGAGTTTGAATTTCTGTATTCGGACATTGTCCATAACGTCGTCTGCACGAACTCAGGTCTTGAGAAATTTGTGCGCCATCATTTTTCGGTCGATGACCCTCGAACGCATTTATGGAACAAATTTGACTACATCATACTCGATGAAGCCCACTCCTTATCCACTGACGCTATATTTTCCGATGCGCCATTTTATGTAGAGAAGTTTCTCGACTACGCAATTCGTCATAGCGGTTCTTCATGCCGTTACATATTTATGACCGGAACATTAGCGCCTATCAAATGGCTGCTCAATGATTACGCCGACGAGGTTCATCTAGCCGATTATTTTGAAAAATGCGAACACGTCGTTCCGAAAGAAGTCTGCCTTATAAACGGGAAGAGCGCCAAAAAGATACTCGTCAATTCCATTCGTGCCGGTCGTCGTATCGTGTACTTTGCAAATACCATAAAAAGCATGACTCAGCTGATAGACTATCTCAAATACAACGGCATATCAGAGCACGATATAGGCGTTATGTATGCCGACGACAATGACGACAAGAATTTTTCCGCCGAGCTTGTAAAACGCAAAGCCGCCATATACAAGTCGCTGAAGGAAAACGAGACAGTTCCCCATGATATAAAGCTCTTCATCGCAACGACAAAATGCAAAGAGGGCATCAATATTATGGACGAGGACATATCAACCATGTTCTCCGAAAATCATTACTACATTGATTTAGTCCAAATGGCGGGACGTGTGCGCAAGGGTCTTAACAAGCTGTATGTCATTTATGACGCTAAGCAGAACTACGACAGCTTTTCCCGTTTTGACGCAGAGATAAACAGAGAATGTGTTGCAGGGGTAAATGAAGCTTATTCAAAGTACATTGCCGAACGCAGAAAACACGGTGACACTGTCGATACAGCACAGTTGATAAAGCGTGTAGAAAACATGTTCCGGTGTATCAGATTCAACCCCATCACACAAGCTTTCGAGGCATACGAGGGGCGAATCAATGGCATTATGATATTCTTTCTCGCGCCCTTTGCTAACGCAAAGCTGCACGATTTGTCTGCCTATTGCTTGCGCAATATCCAGCCAAAAATTCAAATTTTTCTTATTGACGCGGGAACGCTTTCTCCGTGCGATTTGTCGTGACTTCGAGCGGGAGTATTCTGCGAGTATAATGCTGGTAAATCCGATTGATTATTTGAGCTTGCAGCGGCATGCTCCCGCACGTATTGACATATAGGAAAAATATGCTATACTTATATCACGCTAGGAAACAACTGAATACTGACCTATAAGAGATGCGCGAGGGACAAGCCCGATGACCGCACAGCAACCTCCCGGAGAGAAAGGTGCTAACGCTTGTATGATAGGTATGCCCTGTCCCGCGACAGGATTTTTTGCACCTATTTTCGGGAGTAATGAAGAACGGAGGAGCAAAAATGACTAACGATGCAGTGTATGAAGTATCAACGCAGTGGGGCAGCATACGGCTCGACGAGCAGTCTTATCAGGATTATCTTGACGGGCGCTCATGGCTGAGCTCGGCTTTTGACGTCATGGGAACAGCTAAGACAAGGGCAGCGACTGTGGAAGCTTGCCCTCGGGACATCTCAAGGCAAGCGATAAGCTACAGGAGCGAAGCGGATAAAGCTGGCGTGTGGGAAACTGTTCAGCATGGCTTTCCCGGTATGGCAGTTCAGATTCCGTATAGGAGGCGTATGTCTGACATAGGCATAGATGAACTGAATCTGTCTGTGCGCGCAAGCAACGGGCTTATGAGAGCGGGAATAGATACACTCGGCAAGCTCAATGAAATGATGAAAACGGATCGCGGCATTGCGGGTATAAGAAATCTTGGAACTAAGAGCGTAAAAGAAATCGGCAGAGCTTTTTTGTGCGTGGTGTATTCAATGCTGTCGCCATACGAAAAGGCGCAGTATTGGCAGCGCCTGATAGACAAGCCGCAGACAAACGGACAGGAGGTATGAGCAATGACACCGGATTTCGATTTCAACCACGACGGCAAGGTCGATATGCAGGATGTACACCTGTATGAGGATATCTTCAGCGAAGAGAGCAAGAACAACGCGCCAAGCGGCAGCAGCACCGGCGGACATATGAGCGGGAGAGCCATTATCGGGGCGTTTCTGTCGGCAGCATATCTCGGAGCATTTCTGCAAGGCTCGGTCGGAGTAAATTTGTTTACGCTTGTTCTCGGCATAGTCAGCTTTTTTGCGCTGATAGCGTGCTTGTTTTCCGGTAAGTGAGCCGGAAGCGAAATAGGCATGAAAAATCAATAGTCTGCAATAAAAAACGCGGCCACGGGGATTAACCTTGTGGCCGCGTTTATTTTTAGACGTGTCATAATTGTTTTACATAGGAAATATCAGCCTTCCATTTTGTAAGCGCGGAATTAAATCCCTGCCTGTTTGAGTTAAGAGAAACTCTGTTTTGTAGATATGATATTACATCGTGCTTTGTACATTTTCCTTCATCAATCAGCGCCTTTAAAATCTTTTGCCGTTGGTAAGCAGATAGACCAACTGTTTCACTGACAGAATATTCCCCATCCGCTCGCGTCGATATCAAGGCCATAATATACCCTTCCAAGCCAATCAAAATTCTCGTCATAGGCTTCATTACATTTCCACTTGCCTATAATTGGGTCATTGCCGGATCTCAGCGTAGTCTTCACGCCGCATCCTGCCAAACCTACTGCTATTGCGGTGAACATGGCCGTGAGGACAATTATACTGATAATTCTTTTCATTCTTGCCTCTCTTTTGATTATGTAAATTATATTATGTTAATAATTCCTGCACTCAGTCAGCACCGCGTATCTCAACAACGGCGCCTAACGCCTCTAGCTGACTCTGAATGAGTTTGGCGCGTTCTATGCTGATGTTTCCTTTTATTTCGCACGGCAGGTCTGTGATCATAAAGTCCGCCGCCGTGCGGCTGATCCCCAGAAGAGTTGCCACGGAATAGCTCACAGACACCGGATTGCTGCCGACAGAAATCAGAAACACTACAACATTACCCGAAAACGGCGCTGTCTGCTTCTGTACAGACGACCGTAATGTCTCAGACATCGCCTGTTTTTCGCTGCGTTTCTCTTCCGCTATTAGATGAATATCATCCACAAGCTGCCCGAATCCATAGCCAAACCATGAATACAAAAAGATAACCACGGCCAGCACAATGCCTAAGAGCACGCCCCAGTCATTCATGATTGCAATAATAAACCAGCCTATGGCGCTCAGAATGCCGAGAACTTTTGACAGAGTTTGTATCTTTCTCCCAATGTCGTCGTACATTTTTCTTCCTCCCACTATTTTAGATTGTCTCTGGCAAACATTGTATAACACCTTACAGTTGTTGTCAATAACTAATTATAGGAGTTTTATTAAACGCCTGTAAGTTGTTACTCTGTATATGTGGAGGTGTTGAAAATGCTTGAGAACCTGAAAAAGCTGCGCGAGAAGACTGGGACTACGCAGCGGCAGCTTGCCGAGGCTATCGGCGTCAGCCAGCAGTCCGTCAACAAATATGAGAACCACAACATCGAACCTGATATTGAAACACTTGTCCGCATCGCTGACTACTTCGCAGTGTCGGTCGATACTGTCATCGGCCATGCGGAGGACGATGGTGAACTCACTGAGAGCGAGCGCCTGCTCCTGCAAAAGTACCGCCGCCTCACACCAAAGCGGCGCGCTGCAGTCAATGCTCTGCTTGACTGTTTTTGACCGCTTCGCCGAGGGCTTTTGCCGAGTCCTCGGTTTTTCAGCGCCATCGTTTATTGTTTTTCGATAAATTTTAGTTGACAAACGATATTCATCATGCTAAGCTATGGGCAGAAAAGGAGTGTTTACCATGAACTGGAGCACAAGCAAAAGCATACTTCTCTCGCGCATATGCGTTGCGATATTCGCGCTGCTGCTCGCGGCGCTCGATCTCGGTGCCTACTGGCTGGTCACCTGGTATATCCACCTGCGCGGCATGGCGTGGCAGTCCGGCGCGGGCATGATCGTGACGCTGTACCTTTGCAGCATCTTCGGCTGGGTGCTGCTCTGGCAGATGTGGACTCTGCTGAACAACATCCGCAGGAGTGAGGTGTTCATCCCCGAAAATATCCGCTGCCTGCGCATCGTCAGCTGGTGCTGCGTGGCCGCCGGTGCGATATGCCTTGTCAGCACGCTGTTCTACATCCCCTTCGCCGCCATTGCGATCGCGGCCGGCTTCATGGCGCTCATCGTGCGCATCGTCAAAAACGTGTTCGAGCAGGCCATCCGCATGAAGGATGAGCTGGACTACACAATCTGAGGTGCCGCCATGGAAATAATCGTAAATCTGGACGTGATGATGGCACGGCGCAAGATATCCGCGGGAGAGCTTGCCGAGCGCGTCGGCATCACCCCAGCCAATCTGTCCATTCTCAAGAACAACAAGGCCAAGGCCATCCGCTTCTCAACGCTGATGGCGCTGTGCCACGAGCTGCAATGCCAGCCTGGGGATATTTTGGAGTTCATTGACGACCAAGGAGGGAAACATGAATAAAAATATTAAAATAAGCTTTTCGCTGCTGCTGGTTTTCGCGCTGATGCTCGCGCTCTGCGGCTGCTCTGCCAAGGCAAAGGGCGTAACGCCGCTGCCCGGCGGCTGCGAGATAGAGCGCATCGGCAGCGGAGAATGTGTGCTATCGCGGCGCGAAAGTGAGCGCGTGAGCTGCATACTGGTCGGGGACTACGTCTATGCCTACTGCGTCAGCGACAACGGGGCGTATATCGGCGTCAAGGCGCTGCCCTATGAGCTCGGGCTTGAGCTTGAGGGTGAGCTCTCCGCGCTGAGCTGTGCGGAGCTGCGGGACATGACTCTTTATTACCGCGTGTCGCTGCATGACGGCTCAGTCGAGGGCTATCGGAGTGAGGCGCAGTTTGATGAGCTCGACACGGGCTTTAGCGACTGGCTGAGCGTCGAGGGCTGAGCGCTCGGAGGCGAATATGGACGAAAACTTGAATAAGCCCGCCTTCAGCGCGGCAAGAAAAGAGCTTATCGCGGCGCTGGCAAGCTATTTTGTTTCGTATATTTATGCCGCTTTCGGCTTTAATTTCACCGGAGCGTGGCCGCTCATATTCGCGGCGGGGTATATCGCGCTGGTCGAATACTTGTGCGCGGGGCAGCCGCGGGCGTGGGAGAGCTGGGTGTGGCTCGGCTGCATGGTCTCGTCGGTGTGCGCCTGCGTGTTCGCGCCCTGCGATGTCTGGGGCGATTTCCTGACCTTCGTCTTCGCGCACATCTTCGCCGTGTGGTGGACACTGAGCCGCGCCGGGGTGCTGCTTGACGGCGAAAGCGGTCACTTCCTGCCCTTCGACGCGCTCAATGGCTTTGTTCTTCTGCCCTTCGGGAACTTTTTCCTCAGAATACGGACGTGGTGGTTCTTTGTCTCCCGCCCGCGCCGCGAGTGGAAGAAGCTCAACACCACGGCGCTGCTGGGCAGCATATTGGCTGTGCTGCTGGCGGTGGTACTGCTGGTCAGCGCGCTGAACCTGCTCAGCAGCGCGGACGACGGTTTCGGCGCGCTGGTCGAGACTGTAACCGACTTTTTCGGCAATAACGTCAATTTTGTGCACTTCTGGATCAACTTCCTGCTAAGTCTCCCTGTCGGCGCATTTATTTTCGGCCTGATATCCGGTGGAACACGCCTGAGCGCCAAACGGCTCACGGAGCGGCGCGGGCAGGTCGAATCGGCGCTCGGCGCGCTGCGCATCGTACCGGCGGCGGTCTGGAACGTCTGCCTCGCGGCGTTTATCGCGGTGTACGCAGTGTTTTTCGTCCTTCAGGGCGGGTACATGTTCGGAGCATTCACACGGACACTGCCAGTGGACTTCACCGTTGCCGAATACGCGCGGCAGGGCTTCTTTGAGCTGTGCCGTGTCATGGCGCTGAACTTCGTGCTGCTGTGGCTGGTGACGCGGATGAGCAAGCCGCCGGTGAGCGAGCGTAAAGTGAGTCTTGCTCTGTGCGTCACACTGCTGGCAGAGAGCATACTGTTCGCGGTGATCGCGTTGTCAAAGCTTGCGCTGTATATCGACTGCTTCGGCTTCACCCCACTGCGTCTGCAAAGTACATGGCTGGCGCTGGTGCTGCTGGCGGGCTGCGCTGCGGCGCTGTACAGTCTCATAACCGGCCGCCGCTCCTGCCGCGCATGGATGATATTCGGCGCCGTGACTCTCAGCGCACTATGCTGGGTGTGACGGTGGAATGACAGGATACTAATATGATTGACATGATACAGCGTATTTGTTACTCTTAAAGTACCGGATTCAATCACAATAGGAGGGATCATATGTCCGTACGGCTGGCGTACTTCGATGCTGTTACAGATATCGAAGCCGAATATTACGAGCTGCGCGAGAAAATGACGCGGGATGACACTTTGGCCAGACTCGCAGAAGCTCACGCTGACGAACTCTATGATCCGGATCAAAACGCTTTCTTCTGGGTGGCGATCGGCAAAGCACAGAGCAAATACAAAGAAGTTACCGGCGATGCCGCCGAAAAAGCTAAGGCTGGGCTGGAGTATTTGGCAGAATCGTTTTCACTCAGCAAGTACGATGCGGATGCTTTATGCGCGAAACTCTTTTCCGACACATATAGGGATATCCCCCGCGCAGCACGGAAACGGCGAGAGACAAAGTTTTTCGATTGGCAAATCGGGGATGTATATGCATACAAAATGAGGAGCGCCGAGGCAAAAGCGGCTTATCTTGACGACTGCACACTATTGCTCCATGTCTCCGATATACGGAAGTTTGACCGCCACGTATACCCGATAATATGCGAACTGCTCTGGTTAGACGGCACGCTTCCCAAAACGATTGACGAAATCAATAAATGCGGCTTTCTTGTAGTCGGCACATATGGCTTGAATTTCTGGGATAAGAAGCCTGTATATACCGCTATCATCAAAATTGATTCCAAGCAGGATTTTTCGGAGCTGTCCCAAAACACTGTATACATCGGAAATTTCACGGGCATTGCTGCGCCGGTCGCTCCGGATTCTGAAATATACTCTCGCTTTATTGCTGTGCACGATATCGAGCGCAAGGCATGTTATGCGTTCCACAATCTGGGAATAGAATATCTTTCGGACAAATCTCAGCACTAGCTGTTTCCGCAGGAACATATACGAAAACCCCACCATTGGATTCAATATCCAATGGTGGGGTTATTTTTAATATTTACTTTGCGTAATCGACGGCTTTGGTCTCGCGCAGGACGTGAACCTTTATCTGACCCGGGTAGGTCAGCTCGTCCTCGATCTTCTTTGCGATGTCGCGGGCAAGCAGAACCATCTGATCCTCGCTGACCTCTTCAGGCTTGACCATGATGCGGATCTCGCGGCCGGCCTGAATCGCGTAGGAGCTTGCGATGCCGGGGAAGCTCTTGGAGACCTCCTCCAGCTTCTCAAGACGCTTGACGTAGCTCTCGATATTCTCGCGGCGCGCGCCGGGGCGGGAAGCGGATATCGCGTCTGCCGCCTGAACAAGACAGGCAACGACGGTATGCGGCTCCACGTCGCCGTGGTGCGCCTCGATGGCGTGAATGACTGCCTCGGACTCCTTGTACTTGCGGGCGATATCGACGCCGATGGTGACATGGCTGCCCTCGACCTCATGGTCGATGGCCTTGCCGATATCATGCAGCAGACCGGCGCGCTTCGCCGTCGCCACATCGACGCCCAGCTCCGCCGCCATAAGTCCGGCGATGTGGGATACCTCGATGGAGTGGTTCAGCACATTCTGGCCGTAGCTGGTGCGGTACTTCATGCGGCCGAGCAGGCGGATAAGCTCGGGGTGGAGACCATGTATATTGGTCTCGAACACGGCGCGCTCGCCTTCGGCCTTGATGGTCGCGTTGACTTCCTTCTGCGCCTTTGCCACCATCTCTTCGATGCGTGCGGGGTGAATACGGCCGTCCTGAATGAGCTTTTCAAGCGCCAGGCGCGCCACTTCGCGGCGCACGGGATCGAAGCTGGAGACGGTGATGGCTTCGGGGGTATCGTCGATGATGAGGTCGCAGCCGGTCAGCGTTTCGATGCTGCGGATGTTGCGGCCCTCGCGGCCGATGATGCGGCCCTTCATTTCGTCGTTGGGGAGAGGTACGACGGAAACGGTGATCTCGCTTGCGTGATCGGCGGCGCAGCGCTGGATAGCGGTGGCGATAATGGCGCGAGCCTTATCCTCCGCCTCTTCCTTGTACTGAGTTTCAATCTCCTTGACCTTCATCGCCATCTCATGCGTTACATCGTCACGGATGTTGGCGATAAGGTACTGCTTTGCCTCCTCGACGGAGAAGCCCGAAATCTTTTCGAGCATTTCAAGCTGGCTCTTCTTGATGAGCGCGACCTCATGCTGCTGATTCTCAACAGCGGCGATCTTGTTGTTGAGCGTGTCGCTCTTGCGCTCGACAGCGTCCATCTTCTTGTCGAGATTTTCTTCCTTCTGCTGGAGGCGGCGTTCCTGCTTCTGCAGCTCTGAACGGCGCTCCTTGACTTCCCGCTCATACTCGGAGCGGTTTTTGTGTATTTCTTCCTTTGCCTCTACGAGAGCTTCTCTCTTCTTGCTCTCGGCGCTCTTTATTGACTCATTTATTATTCTTTTAGCCTCTTCCTCCGCGCTCATTATCTCGCGCTCCGCAACCTTTTTGCGGTACTGCACGCCAAGGAAAAAGCACACCGCCGCCACAACGACGGCAATTATTATAACGACCCATAAAGGTAAAGACATAGTAAGCAAACACACCTCCATTCTTTTTAGAATTTTGCGGTGGTTCAAGACAATTCTTTACAGCAACCGTCGGTCAAAACCGGGCATGGAAATCCCCGTCTGATAAGGAGAGCGTTTTCGGAAAAACCTCCTATGGTCAGGCAGAAGGACGCCCCGGACGCCGGAATCCGTCCGCGGCTATTGCAGAATTTGATCTAAAGCAAGACGGGTCATAAAACGCACCCGTCGGAATTGAAAAGAAATATTCAGCCGGAGCCTCCCCATGGCTCCTTAAAATATTATCTGATCTATTTTAGCCCGAATAAGGTGTTATGTCAAGTGAATTACTTAAATATATTTAATATTTGTCCTGAGCAATTTCCTGATAATGTCTAGTCGCATTGACTCACGCCGCGCGCTGCTCCTGCATCAGCAGACGCATATCCTCCGCGACACGCTGCACGCGCCCGCTCTCAAAGGGGCTTACGAACCCTGCCTCCTCGATGTTATCCAGAAATCCGGTGTACTCGCGGCTGAGCAGCTCGTTATACTTATCAAGCCCTGCCGTGCCGCCGTCCTGCGACAGCTCATATATCTGCATGGCGATGTCGTTGGATACGGGGTAGGTTATCACATAGAAGGGGTACTCGAAGAAGTGCGCGATGTCAGACCAGCTCATCGCGTAATACTTCGCACGGCTCTCGTCGCAGTAGCCGTAATCACGCGCGAGCTGGAGGGACAGGTCGTTCAGAACTTCGGCGGAGAGCTGATCGGGATCCATGGAATACACAGTGCTCTCAAACTCCGCGAACGACGCCTGCTGAACGTACAGGTCGAGCGTATCGAGCAGCTTCATGCGGCGCAGATTGTCCGCCTCGTCCTCGCCGAGGACTTCGTCGTAATAGCCCAGCGCCAGATACTCCATCGCCTGAGAATAGCACTCTGACATATCTATCGTCTCGCTGGCATTATAATTTACAAAGGCGTCCACATAATGGCCGAACTCGTGTGAGAAGGTCAGGATATCCTCAGTGTCTCCGTAGGGGTCGAGGAACAGGAAGGGCGCCTCGTAGTTTTCCAGATAGGTCTGGAACGACATGGCCGCCTTGCTGCTGTTCACGGACACGTCGCACAGCTCATACTTCGTCATGAAGTCGAACGCGGCCTTGATGTCCCCGCCCATAAGCTCTGTGACGCTTCCGAGAACGCCGATAAGTTCGTCTTCGTCGAGGTAGTCGTAATAAATATCCTCATACGGGGAGGTCTCCATTACCTCCTCGTACACGGGAACCATATAGTTCCGGATATCCGCGACATACTGCGCCGCCTGCTCCGGAGTGTAGTCCCTCTCGAAGTAGAAGCTGTACTGCATCTGCTCATAGTCCATCCCGAACTGGGCGGCCAGCTCCTGCCGCACCCGCACAAGCTCGATGTAAATGCGCGCGAAGTCCTCGTTGTACTTCTCGTAGTTCTGCATTGTCTGCATATCGCTCCCCACGCCGCTCGTATCTCCGAGGCCGGCGGCGGATTCGGCGGCGAGCGCGCGGTATTCCGAGACGAGCGCGCTCTCGCGCTGCATCAGCTCAACCACCGCGTCGCTGTAATGGGACTGGCTACGGTCGGAATAGTCGTCCGTGAAGCCGTCCCAGAAATAGTTCTCCTCCAGCTCCTGCGCCAGATCGGACGCGGCGCAAGCATAGAACATGTCCTCCATCTTCTGCTGCACCGCCGTGAAGTTCTCGCCGCACCAGCTCACCTCGTCGGCGTAATAGCTGTCGTACACATCCTGGCACGAGCGGATATCCGCGAGCGTGTACATGGTGTCAAAATTATAATAGTCGAGATAGCAGGCGTCCAGCGCGGCGGAAACGGAGTCGATATCCCCGCTCTCCAGCGCATCATTCACGGCGTCGAAGTCGGCGCTTATCGTGCTCATGTCCGGCCGCAGGTACTCCATCTCGTCGAACGGGACAAGATTTCTGCCCGCACTTATAAAACTCCGCTGCAATGCGCGGTAGGCTCTGTCGAGCGGATCATTAAGAATCGACGACGAGCAGCCGGTGAGCATAAGCAGTGCCAGCAGCATACTCAGGAGGCGGATGGCTCTCTTTTTCATGGTCGCACCTCATTTTTGTTTTTTATTACAGTTTATCACAGTTAAGATGTTATTAAAAGAGTATTTTTACTGATTGAAATTATTCTCAATATCGCCTATAATTATATTAAAAAGGGGGTATTTCACGTTGAATGATATATATGTAACAGGTCACCGCAATCCGGACACCGACGCGATAGTCGCGGCTATGGCCTATGCCAACCTGCGCAACGCTCTGGGCGACCGTGAGTACAAGGCGATACGCATCGGCCCGATAAACGACGAGACCCGCTCCATGCTCGACCGCTTCGGGTTTGAGCCGCCGATGTTCGTCAAGACCATGCGCACACAGATAAGCGACATCGAGTTTGACACTCCGCCGGAGCTGAACTGCGGCGTGTCGATGGATCTGGCGTGGCGCATCATGCGCGAAGGCCAGATTGCCACGATCCCCATCGTGCGCGATGACGGCACCCTGCACGGGATGCTCTCCGCCGGAGACATCGCGTCCTATGATATGCAGACCATTTACGACGCGCACATCGAGGCGCTGCCGGTGTTCAACCTCCTGAGTGTGCTTGAGGGGCAGCTCGTAAACGAGTTCGGCAGCAACGTCGAGACCATCACGGGCGACGTCGTGCTCGCCCTGCCGCAGACCTACGGCAACCCGCAGCTCACGGAGCCGAGCAGCATCGTCATCTGCGGCGACCAGCCGGAGATAATCGACGCGGCGCTCAAGGCGGGCGTCTGCTGCCTGATAATCTGCCAGGCCGACGTAGACGCGCACCTCACCGATTATGACGGCGGCACCTGCATCATCTCCACCCCGCTCGACGCGCGGCGCGTGGGTCGGCTCATCTTCCAGGCGATGCCGGTCGAGCACGTCAGCAAGACCGGAGACATCATCTGCTTCCACCTGACCGATTACCTCGACGACGTACGCGAGCTGATGCTGAAGAGCCGCTACCGCTGCTATCCGGTTCTGGACGAGAACGACCACGTTGTGGGAACGCTGTCGCGCTTCCACTTGCTGCGCCCGAAGCGCAAGCGCGTCGTGCTCGTGGATCACAACGAGGCCGCGCAGTCCGTGCACGGGCTGGATCAGGTTGAGATACTTGAGATAATCGACCACCACCGCCTCGCCGATATCCAGACCGGCCAGCCCATCTCCGTCAGAAATGAGCCTGTCGGCAGCACGAACACCATCATAACCTCCATGTATCAGGAGCACGGGGTCACACCCTCGCCCAAGATGGCGGGGCTTATGGCCGCGGCCATACTCTCCGACACCGTCATGTTCAAGTCCCCGACCTGCACGAAGAAGGACATCGCCATGGCGGAGCGCCTCGCCCGCATCGCGCGCATCTCGCTCAAGGATCTCGGGCGTGAGCTGTTCTCCTCTACCTCCGACGGCAAGAGCGCGGAAGAGCTGCTCGGCACCGACTACAAGGAGTTCCACATCTCCGGCCAGACCATCGGCGTCGGCCAGATAACCTGCGTTGACTCGTCGAAGCTCGTCGAGCGGCGGGATGAGTTCATCGCGGCCATGGAAAAGGTCAAGCAGAACAGCAATTGCGACCTCGTTATCCTCATGATAACCGACGTCCTGCTCGACGGCTCACACATCTTCTACGTCGGCAGCGACGACGTGATGCAGGAGGCGTTCTCCACCGTGCCGAAGGATAAGCACATGTTCCTGCCGAAGGTCATGTCCCGCAAGAAGCAGATCATCCCGATGCTGACCGCCATGTGGGGCTGAGCCGATGCACTTCACCAAAATGCACGGAGCCGGAAACGACTTCATTATTATAAACAACATCGACGGCGCGATACCGGAATCGGTGCTGCCGGAGCTTGCCGCGGGGCTGTGCGTCCAGCATGTCTCCGTCGGCGCGGACGGGATGATGGTCGTCGCCGCGCCGCGGCAGGGCGGCGATTTCCGCATGATCTTCTATAATTCAGACGGCAGTCTGGGCGAGATGTGCGGCAACGGCGCGCGGTGCATCGCCCGCTACGGATATGAAAACGGTCTGTCCGGAGAGACGCAGCGCATCGAGACCACCGCCGGACTTGTCACCGGACAGCGCGTGACGAAGCGGCTTTATAAAGTACGGCTCAACGACCCCAGCGTTATCGACCTGCACCGGAGCGTGAGCGTCGGCGGCACGGCGTACAACTGCGCATACATAGAGCTTGGCGACCCCGGCATCCCCCACGCGATAGTTCTCATGCCCGATTGGGATGAGCGCGACCACGATATGCTCCGCGCGCTTGGCCGCGCCCTGCGGTTCGCGGGGGAGTTCCCGCGCGGGGCGAACGTCAGCTTCGTTAAAGTTGTAGACGTCGGCCACGTCAAGGCGATAACCTACGAGCGCGGAGTCGAGGACTTCACGCTGGCCTGCGGCACCGGCTGCGGCTCGATCGCGGCGGCGCTGCGGCTGCTCGGTCTGGGCGGCGATGAGCTTGCGATATCCATGCCGGGCGGTGAGCTGACCGTGAGCCTGACCGCCAGCGGCGGCAGCGTGCAGGACATATACCTCACCGGACCCACGAACGTCGTCTGCACCGGCGATATACTCGACGAGGACGTCTTGGGCTGATACGATATATTATTTATTACCGGAGAGACGGTTTGTCTCTCCGGTTTATTTTATCATGTATATATTCTCCGTTTACAGGCAAGAATAGGGTCGTAAACCTATTTTTACAACGGAGGTTAAGACTATGAGCAGCAACAGCTCCGGCAAGAAGCTGGAGGGATTTTTCACGGGTAAGGGCTTCTACATAGTCCTTTTCCTGTGCGCCGCGGTTATCGGCGTGTCCGCATGGATGATGGCGGCAGGAGATGTGGCTATGAAGAACGAGGTACCGGTAAGAAGCAACGTCAACATGGAGAATAAACGGGTCGAGACGGTAATAATCCCGGCAGAGACCGCGGCGCCGGCAGCGGAAGCGCCGGTGTTCGGCGAGGCGGAGCCCGTCACCGGCGGCGATGAAGAGATCGCCGCGGAAGCTCCGGAGATCAGCGCCGAGGGCATCAACGCGCCCGTCAGCGAGCCGGAGGATATCGAAGCCGTCGATGTCTGGAAAGAGGGCGACGTCATGGAGGTCGCGGCTCCCATGTATGTCTGGCCGCTGAGCGGCGAGCTGGAGCGGCTTTACAGCGTCGATACGCTCAGCTACGACGTCACCATGCGCGACTGGCGCACCCACGACGGGCTTGACGTCATGGCCGAGCTTGGCAGCACGGTAGTCGCCGCGCGCGAGGGTACGGTCGAGAGCATCGAGGCCGACGCGCTGTACGGCACGGTTCTGACGATAGACCACGGCGACGGCATCAAGACCGTATACGCGAATCTTGCGGACGTGCCCGCCGTGAATGTCGGCGACTGGGTCGAGGCCGGAGCCACGATCGGTTCCGTCGGCACTACCGCAATATGCGAGATAGGCCAGGGGACGCATCTGCACTTCGCAGTCACCGTGAACGGCGTCTACGCCGACCCGCTGGAGTATCTTCCCGCATAAAGCCGCGAAAAACTGAAAAAAGGTGTTGACAACTGGGCTTTGTTCTGGTAAAATTCCTATTGCTGTTTAAAGCATATGGCGGCATAGCTCAGTTGGCCAGAGCATTCGGTTCATACCCGAAGTGTCCCCGGTTCGAATCCAGGTGCCGCTACCAAACAAGGCGCAGCGTTAAACACTGCGCCTTTTATATGGCCCGTTGGTCAAGCGGTTAAGACACCGCCCTTTCACGGCGGTAACATGGGTTCGATTCCCGTACGGGTCACCACGTCGGAGCAAAGTCCGCTCCGCTCAAAATCCGGCAGCTCTTTTAGAGTTGCCGGATTCTTCGTCTGCGCTCCCTTGCTCCTCCTTTCCAAATCGAACCCACTTCGTTGGGCTTCGATTTGGTTGTTTCTTTATCCTCAAAATTAGCCGGGTGTTCCACGACGTCGCAAGCGATACATCGCTTGCGACGACTTTTTTATATTCTGCTTAAAAACGGCCTGCGCTTCCTTGCTCCCCTCCCCAACTTGAACCCGCCGCGCAGAGCTTCAAGTTGGTTTTGCTTTATCCCCAGTGCTTCAGTTTCACCATGACGCAGAAAACGCAGGCACATAAGTGTCTGCGTTTTGCTGCGCCTGCGCGCAATTTTTATTCTATTTCTTCGTCCATGTCGTTGAACTCAGGGCAGTCAAAAAATTCTGAAAGTGTGATGTTCAGCGCATCGCAGAGTTTTTTCAGCGTGAATACGCGTGGGTTTGCCGTAACGCCGTTCACAATGTCGTGGATAGTGGACGCCGTGGTTCCGGCCATACCGCAAAGCTTGCCGACAGTTATCCCGCGCTCCATGCACAGCTGCCGTATGCGCCGAGAAAATACGGTTCCCGTTTCCACTTCTCCACCTCCTCTACGTGATATTCAAGATTTTTCTTCATTATAATACTATAATTACCGGCGCTCACGGCAGCCAGCGGCAGCGCGGCATATCCACGCGCCCGTCCGGCAGGAAAGTTACACCCTCGTCCTCAAGCAATATACGCCTGAACTCGGCGTGTCCGCCGCCCGCGATCTCGCCGCTGTCCTTGACCACACGCTGCCACGGGATATCATCCGAGCAGCAGCGCATCGCCCAGCCGACCTGTCTGGCCGCGCGCGGGAATCCCAGCAGCCGCGCGATCTGCCCGTAGGATATGACCCTCCCGCGCGGTATCTGCCTTACGACCTCGTACACCGCCGGAAAAAATCCGTCCGAATCCTTATTTGCCACAAGCACGCCTCCCTTCGGTCATCTGATGATCAGCCCGATCACGAATAAATGCAGCGGGTAATAGACATAAAACAGCCACTTCATGACGCGGTTGACGCTCTGCGAGCGCCCGCGCCGGCCGTTATACAGCCGTATCACAGGCAGCGCCAGCACAACGCCCATCTGCAGCAGTCCGTAGACCCGATCTATCGCGAAGAAGTAGACCGCCGCGTAGATCGCAACGTAAAACACCAGCCAGAACGCCTGCTTTTTCAGCTCTCCCCTGTTGGTGCCGAAGGCCAGCACGCACAGCGAAGCAATGCAGCTCCAGTCGCTCGGAAAGCTCACAAGGCATATCAGAATTATCACGAGCGTTTTCCCCGCCGCGCTCAGTTTATCGCTGTTCGCGGCGCGGAGCATCACCAGCCCCCACGCGAGCGACCACATAACGCTGGTCTGGTTGAGCACGTTCCCGCCGGAAAACGGGATGAACGAGCGCCAGCCGCTGAAATCGTTCGAGGCAAAGATGTACGCAAAATGCGATATCACCGCGAACACGAACAGCCGCGCCGTGTATTTGTCCACGTCGTGGGTATAATGATAGCCCTCCGCGATAAAATAGCACATGACCGGGCAGGTTATGCGCCCTATCAGATGCATTGCCAGCGGCAGTGCCTCCCTCGGATACCCCGGAAACGCCGCCCACGCGATATGGTCGATCGTCATCGCGAGGATGGCAATAAGCTTTATTGCGTTTGAATCCAGCCCTTTTCTCTGCTCCATCTTCCACCTCACCTGTGATATATCCGCCTGATCTCCTCCGTCTCGCTGCCGTCCGCCTCGCGGAGTATCAGCGCCGGTTCAATGCGCATCCCCGGCTTCGCGCCGCGCCGCCCCTCGACCAGCAGCAGGTTCGGCGCCGCGCCGGCCGTGTGGCACACCATGCGCATACGCTTCGGCTCCAGCCCGTGCGCGCTCATGCAGCACATAAGCTCCGCCAGCCGCTCCGGCTTATGCACGATATAGAAGCTGCCGCCCGTACGGCACAGGAACGCCGCCGCCGTGCAGACATCCTCCAGCGTGCAGCTCAACTCCCCGCGCGCCGCGGCTCTGCCCGCGTCCTGCGGGGCTTTCCCGCTGCCCGCCGGAAAATACGGCGGATTCGCCACAACCGTGTCGAAGCCGCCCGCCGTGAAAAGCTGCCTGTGCTCGCGGATATCCCCGCATACGACGCGGCTGCGCTCGGCAAAGCCGTTGACGCGCATATTCTCGCGCGCAAGCTCCGCCGCCTCCGGCACTATCTCCAGCCCCGTCACATGCAGCTTGGGAGCGTTTGCGAGCATAAGCACCCCTATGATGCCCGAAGCGCAGCCCAGATCTATCGCGTTCCGCCCGCGCGGCGACGCGAAGTGCGCGAGCAGTATGCTGTCCGTCCCCATGCGGAAATGCTCCGCCTGCGCGAACATCGGGCCTCCCGCCCACAGGCTTTCAAACTGCGGCATTGTCTCTCCTCCATTGGATCTATCTGATCAAACTATACTATTATATATAATAATGAAAGCATATTAAAATAGATCAGGGGGCGATATATATCGCCCCCTGATCTATTTGAGCAGATTACTCGGCAACGATAGCCTCGGCAGGGCACTGGGCTGCGCATGCGCCGCACTCCAGGCACTTGTCAGCGTCGATCTCGTAGTGAAGATCGCCCATCTCGATTGCCTCTGCAGGACACTGTGCTGCGCAGGAACCGCAGGACAGGCACTCGTCAGTAATAACAAAAGCCATGATGTTACCTCCGTTATGTATTTGGCCTTTCGGCCATTGCACTGTCATTGTAACACATATCTTACAAAAATCAATTAAAAAATTATGACCGGAATATATTTCTCTGTTAACATGGCAATAATTTTTTGGAAACGGAAAAGTTTCGTGCTTTTCAGCGCCCGAAATGGGCGATAATCAATGAAAAAGTCCATGAACGGGAGGGTATGTCCAGATGAGAAGCAACGAGAAATTCACCCAGCGGGCGGAATACGCCATCGAAAAGGCGGGAGCCGCCGCTGGCAATATGGGGCACAGCTATGTCGGCACGGAGCATCTGCTGCTCGGCATCCTGCTGGAGGACTCCGGAGTCGGCGCGCGGGTGCTGCGCCGCCGCGGGATAACCGAAAGCGCGCTGCGGAAGGCCATCACGTCGCTTGACGGCACAGGAGCGCCCTCCGCGCCCGAGCACCGGCTGACCCTGCGGGCAAAGCAGGCATTTGAGCGCGCCGCCGCCGAGGCCGAAGCGCTCGGTCAGAACTATATCGGCACAGAGCACCTGCTGCTCGGCATTCTGCGCCAGTCAAGCTGCGGCGGGGTGCGCATTCTGGACGAGCTGGGAACGGATATAAACGACATATACAGCGACATTATGGACGTGTTCGGCAACCCATCCTCCCACGGCCGCGCGCAGACCGGAACCGCGCACGGCAGCCTGCGCCGTGCCGAGACAAAGATACTCGACCAGTACAGCCGCGACCTGACCGAGATGGCGATGTGCGGCAAGATAGACCCCGTGGTCGGCCGCGGCAGCGAGATACAGCGCGCCGTGCAGATACTCAGCCGCCGCACGAAGAACAATCCCGTGCTCGTCGGCGAGCCTGGGGTCGGCAAGACGGCGGTGGCCGAGGGGCTTGCGATGCAGGTCGCGCGCGGGCAGGCTCCGTCGGAGCTGGCCGGAAAGCGCATCGTCTCGCTCGACATTCCGGCCATGCTGGCGGGGACGAAATACCGCGGTGACTTTGAGGAGCGCGTGAAATCAGTCCTGAAGGATGTCCGCCGCGCGGGGGACGTGATACTGTTCATCGACGAGCTGCACACGATAATCGGCGCGGGCAGCGCCGAGGGTGCCATCGATGCGGCAAACATCCTCAAGCCTGCGCTCGGCCGCGGCGAGGTGCAGATAATCGGAGCCACGACGCCGGAGGAGTACCGCCGCCACATCGAGAAGGATGCCGCGCTGGAGCGCCGCTTTCAGCCCGTGCATGTCGCGGAGCCTGACAGGGCGCAGACCCTCGAAATGCTCCGCAGCCTGCGCCCCGTGCTGGAGCAGCACCACAAGCTGAAGATCAGCGACGACGCGATAAACGCCGCATACGAGCTGTCCGTGCGCTATATAAATGACCGCTTTCTCCCCGACAAGGCCATCGACCTGCTCGACGAGGCGGCGGCGGGGCTGCACGTCTCGCGCAAGAGCGGCGTTCTGCGCAGCGGCGACATCGCTGAGATCGTCTCCATGTGGACGGACATCCCCGTCACGGGAATCGACGAGGACGAGTCGGCGCGGCTGCGCGATCTCGAAGCGGAGCTGAAAAAGCGCATCGTCGGGCAGGACGAGGCCGTATCGGCCGTGGCGCGCGCGATACGGCGCAGCCGCATCGGCCTGAAGGACCCGAAGCGTCCGGTGGGCAGCTTTTTATTCCTCGGGCCGACCGGCGTCGGCAAAACGGAGCTGTGCCGCGCGCTGGCGCAGACCGTCTACGGCGACGAGAACGCGATGATACGGCTCGACATGTCTGAATATATGGAGAAGCACTCCGTCAGCCGCCTGATCGGCTCCCCTCCCGGCTACGTCGGCTACGAGGACGGCGGCCAGCTCACTGAGAAGGTGCGGCGCAAGCCGTGGTCGGTCGTGCTGTTCGACGAGATCGAGAAGGCTCATGAGGACGTGTGGAGCATACTGCTCCAGATCATGGACGACGGGCACCTGACCGACTCCGCCGGGCGGCGCGTGGACTTCCGCAACACCGTTGTGGTCATGACCTCGAACGTCGGCGCCAAGGCCATAACCGACAAAAAGCAGCGTCTCGGCTTCGGCTATGAACCGCAGCGCAGCGAGGAGGAGATGCGCCGGCAGGTCATGGACGAGCTGAAGGCGACCTTCCGTCCGGAGTTTCTCAACCGCGTAGACGAAACCATCGTATTCCACCGCCTCGGCGACAGCGAGATGCTCAGCATAACGCGCTCCATGCTCGCCGAGCTCGGGCAGCGCTTTGATAAGCTCGGCGTCGCGCTGACCGTGCCCGAGGACACGGCAAAATGGCTCGCCGCTGCGGGCTATGACGAAAACTTCGGCGCGCGTCCGCTGCGGCGCGCCCTCCAGCAGAACATTGAGGACGCCGCGGCGGAGCTTCTGCTCGACGGCAGCATCCGCGCGGGGGACAGTCTTGAGGCCGTGATCGAGGACGGCAAGCCGCGGCTCAAAAAAGTGGTATGATCACACTTGACAGGACATGGAATATACGATAAACTTAATACGCTAAAGGAAGAAAGCACAATAAATGCGCATCGCTCCCGTCCTTAACAGCAGGACGGGAGCGTTTTCGCATACGGAGGAGAAAGCATGAAAAAAGGCAACACTGTCGCGCTTCTGCCCATAGGCGTATTTCTGGTCATATATCTCGGTCTCGGCATAGTTTTCGTGTACGTGCTGAAGATCAGCATGGGCTTCTACAAGATACCCATCGTCGTGGCGTTCCTGGTCGCGCTGCTCGTCGCCTGTCTTCAAAACCGTGCCCTGAGCTTTGACGAAAAGCTTGAGCTTATGGGCAAGGGCATCGGCGACAAGAACATCGTCACCATGATACTCATATTCATGGCCGCCGGAATATTTGTCGGCGTCGTCGGCCGCAGCAGTGCGGAGAGCGTCGCGTATTTTCTGCTGTCGATCATCCCGTCGAAGTATTCCGTGGCGGTGCTGTTCGTGATAAGCTGCTTTGTGTCCACCGCGATGGGCACCTCCGTCGGCACCATCACGCTCATCGTCCCGATCGCGCTGCCTATAGCCGCCGCTTCGGGGTACAGTCTCCCGCTGTGCATCGCGACCGTCATGGGCGGAGCGATGTTCGGCGACAACCTCTCCTTCATTTCGGACACCACCATCGCCGCCTGCAACGGTCAGGGCTGCGCGATGAAGGATAAATTCCGCGAGAACTTCTGGATCGCGTTGCCCGCCGCGCTGGTGACGCTGGCGCTCATCCTCATTCTCACGCTCGGCGCGGACGTGCACCCCGCGGAGCTGCCGGGCTACAACCTCATCCAGATCATCCCCTACGTCCTCGTCCTCATCGGCGGCATCGCGGGCATAAACGTGTTTGTCGTCCTGCTTGTCGGCATAGTCTCCGGCTCGATAATCATGCTCGCTACCGGCGCCACCGCCGCGACCGACCTGCTCGTCAACATGGGTGCAGGTGCATCCGGCATGTTTGAGACTACCATGGTCGCGATCCTCGTGGCTGCAATATGTGCGCTCATCCGCGAGTACGGCGCGGCTTCGACGCGCTGCTCTACGGCATCAAGAAGGTGTTCCGCGGCAAAAAAGGCGGCCAGCTCGGCATGGGTCTACTCGTCGGCGCGATGGACATCGCGACCGCGAACAACACCGTCGCTATCGTCATGGCAAACCCCATCGCCAAGGAGATGGCGCAGGATTACGGCGTTTCGCCGCGAAAGACCGCTTCCCTGCTCGATACCTTCTCCTGCATCTTCCAGGGCATAATCCCCTACGGCGCGCAGATGCTCGTCGCCATATCTCAGGCCGCCGTGTTGGGCTATGAGGTCTCCGCCTTCGAGATAATCCCGAATCTGTTTTACCCCTACGCCCTGCTCCTCAGCTCGCTGGTGTTCATCTATCTGATCCCCGAACGGAATAAATAATGACAAAATCGCCGGTACAAAGTACCGGCGATTAATTTATCCTCTTCTGCGGCCGCGCTGTTTCCGGTCGGAATACATGCGGTTATCCGCGATGCGGCTGTCAGACTCCTGCATAAACTTCTTGAGTCTGTCCTCGAAGCTCTGATCCGCCGACGGCGGATTCACTGTGCCGCGATTCTCTGGCTGGCGCTCCGTATGCGCGGTTCTCGGCCGCTGGGGGCGCTCCGAATAGTTCTGGCGCTGCGGCATATCCTGCGCGCGTTTTATGGAAAGGTTTATCTTGCCGTCGTCCGTGATGTTCAGGACGCGCACCTTCACCGTCTGCCCCATCTGGACGTGCTCATTGATGTCGCTCACAAATGCGTTTGCGACCTCGGAGATGTGCACAAGTCCGCTTTTACCCTCAGGCAGCGCCACAAAAACGCCAAACTTCGTTATCCCAGTCACCTTACCCTCAAGGATAGCCCCAACTTCCAGCGCCATAAATTAATCCTCTCTGTCTGATATAAAATAGAATACGATCTCGCCCGGCATCACAAGCCCGAGCCGCTCGCGGGCGATACTCTCGATGGTCGCGTCGTCACGGCTGTGCGCCTGCTTTTCCTCAAGCTCCGTGTTCTGCCGCTGAAGCTCCGCTAGCTGCGCGTCCAGCTGCGCCGAGCGCGCAGCCGCCCGTTTCAGCTCCAGCTGCACGGACGCAAAGCTCCACAGCGCATAGGCCAGCAGCGCAACCGCGACTATCTGCAATATTCGCTCTTTCGTGTTCATTTTTCATCCTTTATAATAAAACATTCTTTTGATTTTTGGAAGTAAAATTTTGCGGTTTTACAAACTTTTTTTGTAAAACTTTTGCCGCGCCGCGCGATCCGGCAGAAAAAGCCGAAAATCTTGTCAATGACCGGCTCAAAAACGCGGCTTAGCGTGTACTGGTACAGCAAAAATCCGCACAGCGCCGCCAGCAGCTCCCAGCAGCCGAGCCGTCCGCTGCCGGCACTCATCGCAAACAGGAAAGCCGCCGACCCCGCCGCGGCACAGAACAGTATGTCCAGCAGCGCGGCAAGTCCTCTCCCTATGCGTCTCCGCGGCGGGCGCAGCAGATCGTACAGCAGCCCCAGAAGCCAGCCCCCGCCATGCGCGATCAGGAGCGCGCAGCCCTGCGCGCCTATGTTCACCTCCACCTCAGCCGAACAGCTTCGACCAGAAGCCGCCGCTCGGCGCGGGTTCGTCGTAGCTCAGCTCCTGAATGTGACCATGCAGCTCAAGGCAGCCCGCGTCAAGGTCTATGCGCTCTATATGCAGCCCCTGCCCGCGCACTGTGATGTCACCCTGCGACGAGCAGAGCACGACCATATTCTCGTCAAAGCCGGACACGTCGTCCACGCCCTGTATCTTCATTTTTTCCCGCCCCTCGATATTCACGCTGTGCGCGCGCTCGGTTTTCGGCGGCAAACTTTCATACGGCATATCTCAACCTCCATGTTTTTCATATCAGTAAAATATATGCGTCTTGTCCCGAAAATATTTAAAAACGGCCGAGCCTAAGCTCAGCCGTTTTCTGGATATTTATGCTGTCAATGATGGTCTGTGCCCTTGGAGCCGATACCGAAATGCAGCTCCTTCATACCCTCGACTTCCTCGCACACATCCTTGAGCGCGCACACGGAGCAGTCCGTGGGCAGACCCTCAAGAATATGGGTCAGGGTACCGGTGACGTCATTTGCCTTTTTGGCTTCCTTCTGCATGGCGGCATAGTCCATGCCCTTCTCGGTGACAAAGATGACCTTCGCCGCAAGCACGTTCGGGTTCTTTCTATACTCTTTGATATAGCTCATGCCGATGCGCTTGAAGCTGACGCCCTTGCGGAGCGCGGTCTTGCTGACGCGAACCTGCTCGCGGTAGCTCTCCGGAGACATGCGAACCATGTAGCCCTCGGGATAGACATGGTACTTTGCAAACTCAATATCCTTGAGCGTGCGGTACACGATCTCGTCATCCTCGTCCAGCATGCCGACGCGGAGGAGAACTATGCGGGCAAAGTCGCAGTCGTCCTTGATATCCTTGAGGTCGGGGCCGTAAAGCTCGACTTCGTCATGCTCCACCAACTCCGCGTTGGAGGTGAAGAGCACGTAGTTTGCCGAACCCTTGCCCATCGCGCCCAGCTCATACGCTGCGTCCTTCTGGAGAACCAGCTCGCTGGAGCCGAGATCCGTCCAGCAGTCGCGCTCATTATAGCTCCAGCGCTGCGGATTTTTGCCGTCAAAGAAAGCCTTGGTATCCTTAATGAGAGAATTATAAAGCTCCATACCTTAGAATACCTGGTCTACCTTCTTGCGATCGAATATCAGGTTGACCTGCTTGTAGGCCCAGCCGAGGAGCTTCTGGTCAAGGTTCCAGAAATATACGACAAACAGGACACCGACAGTGACGAAAAGCGCCTTTATCAGTTTCTTGAAGAATTTGCACATATTAGAAATATGCTCCTTTCGTTATATGGGCATATGCCGGAGCCGGTGGGTTCCGGCATATGCGTGGAGTAGCTGGAATTACTTCTTGGCGAGACCCTTCTGACGGGCATATTCGGCAGCGCCGAGAG
>ERZ772867.379-NODE-379-length-62529-cov-8.112783_pt1 | contig 62529 bp, 49 predicted proteins | sample MGYA00511341_ERZ772867 | MGnify/ENA primary metagenome ERZ772867 (study PRJEB29015, sample SAMEA2737707) | human gut metagenome | biome: human gut; feature: human-associated habitat; material: faeces | place: China | collected 2012 ... | reverse complement strand
CTAATGTAGCGACTACGGCATCCGAAGCGCAAAAATTTTGGATTTCATGGCTTGTACAAAATGAAAATCAAAAAACTCTTCTAAACGGAATGAAGATCAGACTACGTTTTAGGCTTTTCTTGCTGCGCAAGAAAAGCGCAAGCATCGCCGTTTGATATCAAACCGGCACTTGCAGGGAGAACCCTGCCCCCAATATGCCGCCCTTTGGCGGTGGAAAGGAGACTCGATGAACGAAGAACCATACAAGATCTGTTTGCGACTGAACGCCGATGAAGCCCAAAAGCTGATCACGAACGCCAAAGCCTGCGGTCTGACACGAAGCGCGTACCTGCGCAGGCTGCTGAACGGATATGATCTCAAACCCAGACCGTCCGCAGCGCTGGAAGCGCTGCGTACTGAAATCCATCAGATCGGCAACAACATCAACCAGATCGCCCGCAAAGCAAACGCCGGATTTGCCAGCCGGGAAGAAACCACACGAGCGTTACGAATGCTGGACGAGGTCTACGGTCTACTCTATGAGGTTGCGAAACGATAATGGCCATTACGAAGATTCTGTACCGGAACGGCGGCTTGCGGCAGGCGATCGATTACATCACGAATCCTGTTAAAACAGATGAAAACCTGCTGACCGATTATGTCCGCTGCGATCCCGGTCATGCCGCGCAACAGATGATGGACACAAAGCGCGCCCTTGGCAAGACCGCCGGACGGCAGTGCTATCACATCATCCAGTCTTTCAAGCCGGACGAGATTACACCGGAGCTGGCACATGAGATCGCCAGACAGTTCGCAGCCGAGCATTTGCCGGGATACGAAGCCGTCATTGCGACCCATGTAGACAAGACGCATATCCACTCGCATATTGTGTTCAACTCGGTCAATGCCGTCACTGGGAAAATGTATCACAGCACCTGCGAGAATTACTACAGGCAGATTCGCGGTGTTTCAGACCGGCTGTGCAAAGCGCATGGTCTGAGCATCGTTTTGGAAAGCGATGAAAAGAAGGCTGTCAGCTATGCGGAGTGGCTGCGTCAGAAAAAGGGCCAGCCGACGTTCCGCTCTATGCTCGAAGCGGACTTGCACGATGCCATCGAGGACGCCAATGATCTCGGACACTTCTTTATGCTCATGGAGCATAGGGGCTATGAGATCCATCACGGCAAACGCCTTGGATTTCGGTTACGCGGGCAGGAACATTTCATGTGTCCGGAACGCAGAAATCCTGATTTCTCGGAAGAACGTATCGAGCAGACCATTCTGGGCAATCTGGGGCAAATTGAAGCCGGAAGGAAACCTGCCTTCACGCCAAGGCCAAAGCTGCCGTCATACCGCCCACATCCAAAGTACACAGGATTCCTTGCGCTGTATTATCACTACTGCTATTTGCTCGGTCGGATCGAAAAACGGCAGTACCCGCCGCGTATGACGCCGCACTTACGAAAAGAGATCATGAAGGCTGATATTTACAAAGCACGTCTGAATTTTTTACAGGAACAGAATATTTGTACGCCGGACGATTTGACTGCCTGTATACAGAATGCAGAGCAGCAGATTGCAAAACTGTCCAAACAGCGAACGGTTCTGAACGTCCGCAAGAAAAAACACAAGAAGCTCTTTGACGCGCTGGCAGCAGAAGCTGCCTTCGCCGGATTTGAACCGAGAAAAGCAGAATATGACGATGCAAAAGAGTTGCTAGACGCCTGTGACGTTCCACGCGAAGCCTTGCTGGCAGAAAAAGCGGATCTCTATGAGCAGCTTGCGCAGGTCAATCAGCAGATCCGGCAGGAGCGCTGGAAGCTCAAGCAATGCAAGGAAATCTCGGAGACGGCAGTCATCATGCAGAAGGATATTGACCGCGTTGAACAGCAGCCGCAGCGGATAGCTGACACGCGCCAGCGGTAAGGCGCGTCGTGCCGATGTGTGCGGTTTTGCAGGCTGACCGCGCATCCTACCACACAAACACCGCGTCCGCCCACAGTGCGGCGCAAAAAGGCGAGTGCTGGCATCATACCAGCACTCGCCTGACAAATCGAACAAAGGAGATGATCCATGACAGCATCACGCAGCCCAGCATCACCAGAAAAATCCCATCCGCCAGTGTCGTGTGCACACGATACCACGGTTGAAATACAGTGAGCATCAGCACCAGGTACACCAGCGGAATGGACAATCTCAATTTCATCGCAATACGAATCAGCAAGAGCAGCAGTTGAATCATCACGGAAAAACAGGCAGTTACCATCGGCGACCCTCCTCAAACGGTTTGTCGGATGTTAACTCTCTTGCTGCAATTTTGCAAGTACTATTTTTGAAAATCAAATCAGGGAGGTCGTCATGAAGCAAACTACAAAACCAGCGGCCTGCCCTGATTCCGTCCGTGTTGAGCGCATTCAGATTTCGCACGGGCGAGCCATCCGCGTCGTCTCCGTTTTCCCCAAAAACGGAAGTCAGACAGCGGAAGAAAAACTCAGGGTTTTGGCCGCGTTGGAACTTCAACGAAAAAAGTCGGCATAAGGGCTAGACTTCTCGCGCCGCTTGGAGTATTGTGTGCTCACAATGCTCTGAGCGGTTTGACTTGAAGGAGGACAGATAAATGTCAAACCAGAAGAAAACCGCCCTCTACTGCCGGCTCAGTCAGGACGACGGCTTAGATGGCGATTCCAACAGTATCCAGAACCAAAAAAGCATCCTGCAAAGGTTCGCGGAAGATCATCATTTTCCAAATCCGTGCTTCTATGTGGACGACGGTTTTTCAGGCGGTAACTTCCAAAGACCTGCATTTCAGCAGATGATCGCAGACATGGAAAACGGGGAGATTGGGATCATCGTGACCAAGGATCTCAGCCGCCTTGGCAGAAACCAACTTCACACCGGTCTCTATATTGAGGAACGCTTTCCGATGTTCGGCGTCCGGTACATTGCGATCAACGACAATGTGGACACGGAAAATGCAGAGAGCAACGATCTCATGCCGTTCAAAAATTTGTTCAACGAGTGGTTTATTCGGGACACCAGCCGAAAGATCCGTGCGGTTCAAAAGGCCAAAGCGGAGCGCGGCGAGCGGCTTGGGACGCGCGCTCCCTATGGATATGTCAAAGACCTGGAGACCAAGAAGCTGGTCATAGACGAGGAAGCCGCTTCCATTGTCAAACGGATATTTGCCCTGTGTGCCGCGGGCAATGGCCCCAGCCGGATTGCGACGATCCTGACCAAAGAAAAGGTGCTTTGTCCCAGCTATTACACCTACCAGAAATACGGCCTGACGCATTCCGCCTTGGACATCACGAAGCCGTACCACTGGTCGGACAGCGCAGTCGCGAACCTGTTAGAAAATGAGATCTATCTCGGCAACACTGTGAACTACCGCTTTAGCACCAAATCCTATAAGGACAAGCGCAAAATTGAACACCCAAGGGAAGAATGCCTCGTGTTTGAAAATACGCATCCTGCCATCATTCCCAAAGAGATTTGGGATATCGTGCAGCGGGTAAGAAAGAACAAACGCCGACCTACAAAGATGGATGAGCAGAACAAGTATTCCGGGCTTGTTGTTTGTGCCGACTGCGGCAAGACGATGGCCCTCCACCGGGCACATACGATGTCCGCAGATTACAATCACTTCACCTGCCGTACTTACAAAAAGGATGGCGAAGCCTGCACTGCACACTACATCCGGGAATGCATTCTTGACGAGATCGTGCTGGAAGATTTGCGCCGGGTAACAGCAGAAGCCAGAGAGCATCCACAAGAATTTGCCGAATATCTGAACAGCAAACAGTCCGCAGAGCTCCAAAAGGAGATCCGCAGACTGGAAAAGGAGAAAGCCGCCATGCAGAAACACAAAGCCGAGCTGGATGCAATTTTCAAGAAGCTTTATGAGGACAGCGTGCTGGGACGCATCACAGCAGAACAGTTCCAGCTGCTCTCTGCCAGTTACACCGATGAACAGGCAAAGCTGACAGAATCGCTCCCGCAGCGAGAATCAGAGATCCAGCGGCTGAAAGAGACGGTAAGCAATACGGCAGCATTCCTCGACAAAGCGAAGCGGTACACGGACATTCAAGCGCTGACACCGGAGCTGCTGCGGCTCTTCATCCAGAAGATCGTGGTGCATGAAAAGGACGTGAAGTGGTCCAAGTACGCACCACAGACCGTAGAGATCCATTATGCCGACATTGGCTGCATGGAGAACAGACAAACAGCAAAACCGGAGCAACATAAAGAAATCCCGAAAGTGTCCTGAACTATTCCCAGTTATACGCCAATGGAAAACCCGGCTGGTGCCTGAAACACCAGCCGGGTAACCCCCGCCGCCATTGTTACCCCTGTCAGGGGGCAGCAAAAACCGGCGGGCGTTTTTTCTGTCATGCACCGGCGCGTCAAAACAGCCGTACAAGCAGCTGCGAGACGAGAACGACGGCGATCAGGGCGATGGGGTAGGTCGCGGCGTAGGCGGAGGCGACGTTGCTCGTGCCTGCGACATGGATGAGCGTGCCGAGGGCGGGCGTGGAGGTCATGCCGCCGGTGATGGAGCCGAGAATGTTCAGCAGGTTCATCTTCAGCACGTGCTTTGCCACGATATAGCCCACGACCATCGGCAGAAGCGTCATGAAAATGCCGTAGACGAAATAGATGGGCTTGAAATACCGCACGAAGCTCATGCCGCCGGAAACGCCTGCGCCGATGAGGAAGACCATGAGGCCAAGCTCCCGGAACGTTTCGAGCACCTTCTTGCTCGGCATGAGATCGGCGCGGCCGATGTGGCCGAAGTGGCCGAACACCAGCGAGACGAGCAGCGCGCCGCCCGTTGTGGTGAGCGAGAAGAAGTTGAAGAACTTCACCGAGCCAAGCAGAATGCCAAACACGGCGGCGACGGCGAAGGGCGTGAAGCCGAAATCGTCAAATTCCAGCAGCCTGCCCTTGAATTTAGCGACATCGCCTGTCTCTACGTGTGTAATTTTTCTGCGCTCCTCGTCCAGATCCGCGTGGACGACGCGCGGCATCAGCTGCACGAACAGCACAACGCCGATGACGCCGAACAGATACGCAATGCCGTAGCCGACCGTGACCGCGTCCTGATACTGGGCTGCAACAGCCTCTTTGGTTGCCGAGAATGCCGGAGTCGAGGTCAGACTGCCCGCGAGCAGGCCGGAGATCATAGCCGTAAGCTGGTTCGGGTCGTAGCCCGGCTGCCCGGCTTCAATCGCACGGCCGACGAGCAGACACAAAACTGCCGTAATGCCGCCGGAAAGAATGATCACGACGCCGAGCAGCACATAGGACTTGAAGTTGTGCTTCATGTTCTTGAAGAAGTTCGGGCCCGCGATAAAGCCGACCGAGGTCACGAAGAACACAAGGCCCAGATTTTCGATGATCTTCAGCGCCTGCGAGGCGTAGTTGATCTCTTCAATGACAAATTTGGAATTGAAGTGCGTTCCGGAGAACGCGCCGTAGATCAGCGCGATCACGAAAACGCCTGCCGTGCCGAGGCTGATGCCCTTGATGGTGATGCGCCCGAGCAGATACCCGACTGCCGCGATTCCGAATACGGAAAGCATCAGAAAATTCGCGGCATTGATGGTTGCACTCATCTCTGTTCTCCTCTATTTCTCCTTATTTTTCTGCGGGATGGATTTTTCTGGCGTAGTCCGGCAGCAGCTGCGGAGAAAGGCGGTGATCCGTTACACCGGCCTGCTGCTTTTCGGATTCAAACACAGCAATATGGTCAAGCGTCAGTGCACCGACAGTCACGGATTTTGCCTTTTCTGCGGCATGCTGGCCCGCGTTGCGGCCAAAGACGATGACGTCGAGCAGGCTGTTGCCCATCAGGCGGTTGCGCCCGTGGATGCCGCCTACGACCTCGCCTGCGGCAAACAGATTTTCCACATCCGTCTGGCCGTCTGCCGTGATGTGCAGACCGCCGTTCTGATAGTGCAGCGTCGGATAGACCAGGATCGGCTCCTTGCGGATATCGATGCCGTGCTTTGCAAACATCCGCATCATGGCCGGGATGCGCTTTTCAATCGTGCCCGCGCCGTTTTTCAGCTCGATCATCGGCGTGTCGAGCCAGACGGCCTGCCCGGCGGGAGTCTTGACGCCCTTACCGCGCTCGGTGCATTCACGGATGATGGAGGCCGCGGCCACGTCGCGCGTTTCGAGCGGGTTCATGAAGACCTCGCCGTCCGCGTTCACAAGCATTGCGCCGACAGAGCGCACCTTTTCCGTAACCAGCGCGCCGTAGATCTGCGCGGGATAGGCTGCGCCTGTGGGGTGGTACTGAAGTGTATCGGGATAAAGCAGCTTCGCGCCCGCGCGGTAGCCGAGCACAAGGCCGTCGGCGGTCGCGCCGTAGTGGTTCGAGGTGGGGAAGCCCTGATAGTGGAGCCGTCCTGCGCCGCCGGTGGCAAGAATGACGGTTTTCGCCTTCGCAACCAGCAGTTCCTTCGTCTCCATGTTCAAAAGCACCGCGCCTGCGCAATGGCCGTTTTCATCCTTGATAAGCTCCACGGCGGAGGTAAAGTCGACGACGGGAATGCCGCGGTTGAGGACTTCGTCGCGCAGCGTGCGCATGATCTCGGCGCCGGAATAGTCCTTGGCTGCGTGCATACGCTTGCGGGACGTGCCGCCGCCGTGGGTGGTGATCATGGTGCCGTCGGGCGCCTTGTCAAACTCCACGCCAAGTCCGGACAGCCACTGAATAGCCTCCGGCGCGTCCATGACGAGTTTATACAGAAGATCCTTCTGCGCAGCAAAATGGCCGCCGCCGTAGGCGTCGAGGAAGTGCTGGGCAGGGGAATCGTTCGGCTTGTCGGCAGCCTGAATGCCGCCCTCGGCCATCATGGTGTTCGCGTCGCCCATGCGGAGCTTCGTGACGACCATGACCTTCGCGCCCGCATTATCGGCCTCAATGGCTGCGGAGCAGCCTGCGCCGCCGCCGCCGATGATGAGAACGTCCGTCTCATAGTCGGGCTTCGTCAGATCAAATGTCTCGTGCAGGATACGCGATTCGCCCTCCAGCAGCTCCGCCAGCTCCAGCGGAACCTTTTGGCCCTTGTTGGGGCCGAAGCGCAGCTCGGTGAACTGCTCGGCGCGGTAGTCGGGATGGAATTTCTTCAGCAGCGTTTCCTTTTCCTCCGCCGTCATGCGGCGGGGGTCCAGCTTCGCGTTTTCTTCGCGGGCCGCTTCCACCTTGCGGATGGAGGCCAGCATGTTAGAGTCCTGATACATGATATGCGTCCTCCTTACTTTTCAATCTCGCGGTGGTTATACAGCTCTTTGATCGCGTCCAGCGGCTTTTCCATGAGGCTTTCGATGAGCGCTTCGAATTTGCCGTCCTTGACCTCCTGCACGCGCGCATCCAGATGCTCACAGTGCGGGGCGATGTACTTGCCGTTCAGACGGCGGGCCAGCATTGCCACCTGCGGGTGGGAGATGCCCGCCGGACAGCGGGACGAGCACACGCCGCACATGACGCAGTCGAAGGATTCCTCGGCGCACTTGTCAAATTCGCCGCGCTGGGCATAGGCAATGTACTGCATGACGTTCAGACCCTGCGTGCACGCCTTTGTGCAGGCGTTGCAGCCGACGCAGGCATAGATTTCGGGGTACAGCTGCATCATGACCGTCTGCGTGGGCTTCAGCTTTTCCATGTCGTAGACTTCCTTGACCAGTGGGAAGAACGGAAGCGTCGCGACATACATATTGTTCTCCACGCGCGTCGAGCAGGCCAGACAGGCCTTTAATTCGCGGTCGCCCGCGATGCGGTAGATCGTCGCGCACGCACCGCAGAAGCCGTTGCGGCAGCCGCAGCCGCGCACGAGCTGATAGCCGGAATACTCCATCGCTTCCATGATGGTCAGACTGTCCGGCACCTCATATTTCTTGCCGAACAGGAAAACCGTCACCATATTTTCCATACCTGTTCTCCTTTAATACTCATTCGGCAGCTCGTCGAGCTGGTCGAAGCGGAACACCGGGCCGTCCTTGCAGACGTATTTGTCGCCGATGTTGCAGCGGCCGCATTTGCCGAGGCCGCATTTCATCTTGAGCTCCATCGTGGTATAGACCTGTTCGCGGGCAAAGCCGAGCTCCATCAGGCCCGCAAGCGTAAACTTGATCATGATGGGGGGGCCGCACATCACGACGGTCTTGTCGGTTGTGAAGCCGAGCTCCTTGACGTAGTTCGGCACGAAGCCGACGTGGCCGTCCCAGTCCGGCTGCTCGCGGTCGATGGTCAGATGGACGTTGATGCCGTCCTCTTTGCACCAGACGTTCTCGATCTCAGGATAGTCTACCAGGTCGTCCTTCGAGCGGGAGCCGTAGACGATGTCGATCTTGCCGTAGCGGTCACGGTAGTGACGGCAGTAGTTGATAACGGAATGCAGCGGGGCCAGGCCGATGCCGCCCGCGATGAACAGCAGATCCTTACCTGCAAACGCGGTGTCGACCGGGAAGCCGTTGCCGTAGGGGCCGCGGACGGTGATCTGCTGGCCGGGCTCCATGGCGTGGAGCCATTCGGTCACGCAGCCGCATTTTTTAATGGAAAACTCCACATATTCCTCCAGCGTGGGACTGGACGTGATGGAGAACAGCGCCTCGCCGACGCCCGGCACGGAGAGCATGGCGCACTGGCCGGGGATATGGACGAAGGGCTTTTTGCCGTCAAGGCCGACGACGCGGAAGGTCTTGACGTCCGGCGTGTCGACGCGGATATCCGTGACGACGGCGATATTGGGGATCAGCGGATCGTTTCTCATGCGTGTTCCTCCCCAAGTGTTTTGATGACTTTGACGATGTTCATATGGATGGGGCACTTGGCAAGGCACCGGCCGCAGCCGACGCAGCCGAAGCACCCGTCGTTATTATCCGGGAAATAGACCAGCTTGTGCATAAAGCGCTGCCGGAAGCGCTCGAGCTGCGTCGGACGCGGCTGACCGGCGGACATCTTCGTGAAATCCGAGTACATACAGCTGTCCCAGCAGCGGAAGCGGCGGACGAGCCTGCCGGAGTCGAATTCCTTGATATCATAGCACTGGCACGTCGGGCAGACGAAGGTGCACGTGCCGCAGCCGAGGCAGCTTTCGGACAGCTGCTTCCATTCCGGGCGGTCGAAAAGCGCCTTCGTTTTGCCTGCACCCACGGCGGACAGATCGAGTCCGGCCAGCGGGAGCTTTTTGAGAAGCGCGCGCGTTTTTTCCTGCTGGGCCGCGACTGCCGCACCGTCCGTATCCTCCAGCATGGGAAGGTTCGCGGTCAGCGCCGCGCCCTTTTCCGTGTTGGCCTGCCAGAAGAGCGTTTCGTCCTCGATCCAGCAGCTGACATCGCCCTGCGGGGCCGCAGGATCGATGCCGAAGGCCGGACAGAAGCACGTTTCCTCGGGGCGGGTGCAGGAGAGCGTCACGACGGTGCCGTGTGCGCGGCGGGCGGCGTAATAGGTGTCCTGCGGTTCGGAAAGGAAGACGCGGTCGAGAATTTCAAAGCTTCTTGCGTCGCACGCGCGCACGCCGAACAGGACGAACGGCTCCGCCGGGTCGCGCGTTTCGACCAGATCAAGCTGCCTGCCCGTCACGCGGAAGCCGACGAGGTTTTCCACCTGCGGGAAAAACAGATCCTTGGCCGAGCGGACGGTATTGAGCTTCTTGGTAAGCGCTATACCCTCCTGCCAGACGGTAAAGCTGGCCTGACCGGCGGCGTCGTCTGCCGGAATATAGAGCTTCCGGTCTGCCGACACGGCGGCAAACAGGCTTTGAAGCTTAGAGAGGGGAAGCTGTTTCATTGCGCACCTCCTCTTTCATAGACGACGGACGGCTCACAGTCGTCCTTGCGGAAATCCATGAGCGGCGGGCGGGAGTCAAAATCGGCTCCGGCCTGGTAGTCGCCGTAAAGCTCGTTGATGTCCTTGATGAACTTGCGGTTCAAAAGATGCAGCGGGATATGCTGCGGACAGACGCGGGAGCATTCGCCGCAGTCGGTGCAGCGGGAGACGACGTGGAAGGCCCGGATGATGTGGAACATGTTCTCCTCGAACGAATCGGCAATGGCCTTGTTCTCAAAGCCGGAATCGTGGTTGTCGAACACGCACTTTTCGCACGAGCAGGCGGGACAGACGTTGCGGCAGGCGTTGCAGCGGATGCAGCGCGACAGCTCGCCGCGCCAGAACGCGTAGCGCTCCTCGGCTGTCATGGCTTCGAGCTTTTGAACCTCGTCGAACCGGCCGCAGTCCACGTTTTCCTCGCCCTGCTCGCCAAGCAGCTCGTCATAGCAGACGATCTTTTTACTCTTGCAGGCCTTGCACTTGAGCAGCAGCGCATCGGCCTTTTTGATCGTTTCCTCGCCGTAGATCGTGGAAACGCGCAGGTCTTCGCCGTCCTCCGTCACTGCTGTGACACCGGCAAGGCCCTGCTCCTTGATGGCCTCCATGTCGCACATCCCGCCGCACTGTACGCCGACGGCGTAGACGCTCTCGCGCAGGATGCGGTGCTCCTTTAAAAGCTGGACGAACGAATAGCTGTCGCAGGGCTTCAGGAACGCGGCGGCCTTGCCGCCCTTACGGGATTCCGCGATGAGATATTTGGACAGATTCGCGCCGGAGAAGACGCTCCAGACGAAATTTTTCTCGATATCTTCCACGCTCGTGAATACGGATGGCGTCAGATCATAGAAGAATTCGCCCGCGCGCCAGCCGATGACGCGGTCAACAATCTGATCTTGCAGCAGCTGGATCGCTTTTTCCTTTACTCTTTGCATCTCAGATCCTCCAGTCTGCGGTTCTCGCCGAGCTTCGTGATCGTCTCGGCGAATTCGTTCATGGTTTTGGCGAACTTCGCGCCCTCCGCTGCCGAGACCCATTCCACGCGCGTGCGCTCACGCTCGATGCCGAGGAAGTCCAGCATGGAGAACAGGAGCGTCATGCGCCGCCGGGCATAATAGTTGCCGGTCGTGTAGTGGCAGTCGCCGGGATGGCAGCCGCAGAGGATCACGCCGTCGGCCCCGCGCTGGAACGCGCGGAGAATAAACATCGGGTTGAGTCGGCAGGAGCACGGAATGCGGATGATCTTCACATTGGCCGGGTAGCTCAGCCGGTTCGTGCCGGAAAGATCGGCGCCCGCGTAGGAGCACCAGTTGCAGCAGAACGCCACGATCGTGGGCGTCCAGGAGCCGTTTACCTGCATATCGCATCCACCTCCGCAATGATTTGACGGTTGGAGAAGCCCTTGAGATCCATCGCGCCGGACATACACGCGACGGTGCACGCGCCGCAGCCCTGACAGACTGCCGGGTTGACCTGCGCGACACGCCGCACGAGCGTCGTGCGGTTCGGGCCTCTGAATTCCTTGTCAATGTACGTGATCGCGCCATACGGGCAGACCTTTTCGCAGTTGGAGCAGCCGTTGCACATCATCTCATCCGGCTGCGCCACGCACGGGTTGCACGTCAGCGAGTCCTTGCACAGAAGGCCGATGACCTTCGCCGCAGCGGCGGACGCCTGTGCGACCGTCTCCGGGATATCCTTCGGCCCCTGGCACATACCGGACAGGAACACGCCTGCCGTCGGGCTTTCGACCGGGCGGAGCTTCGGGTGAGCCTCGGTGAAGAAGTCGTTCGTGTCCATGGAGGCGGTCAGCATCGTGGCCAGCGGCCGCGCGGACTTATCCGGCTCGATGGCGGCAGCCAGCACGACCATGTCAGCGTCGATATGCAGCTGCCGGTTGTCCAGCAGATCGGAGGCCTGCACCTTCAGCTTGCCGTTTTCGGGCGTGACCTTGCCGACCATGCCCTTGATGTAATGCACGCCGTACTGCTCGACGGCGCGGCGGTAGAACTCGTCAAAGTTCTTGCCGGGGGTGCGCACGTCGATGTAGAACACATACACATCCGTATCCGGGTATTTTTCGCGGCAGAGCATGGCATGCTTCGCCGTGTACATGCAGCAGATCTTGGAGCAGTAGGGCTTGCCCTTCTCCGCACCGTCGCAGCGGGAGCCAACGCACTGGACGAAGACGATGGTCTTCGGATGTGTCCCGTCGGACGGGCGCAGGAGCGTGCCGCTCGTGGGACCGGCAGCGTTCATCAGGCGCTCAAACTCGAGGCTGGACACCACGTCCGGACTCTGGCTGTAGGCAAATTCGTCGAATTTGGAAAGATCGATGGGGTTGAAGCCCGTCGCGGCGACGATGGCGCCGTATTCCTGCTCGATAAACGTGTCGGTCTGCTTGTAGTCGATCGCTCCGGCGGAGCAGACCTTCGCGCACACGCCGCACTTGCCGTTTTTGAGCATATTGCAGTAGTTGGGATCGATGGTCGCAACCTTCGGCACGGCCTGCGCAAACGGGATATAGATCGCGCGGCGATTGTCCATGCCGAGGTTAAACTCGTTCGGTACCTTCTTCTGCGGACACTTTTCCGTACACAGCCCGCAGCCGGTGCAGACGTCTTCCTTGACGAAACGCGCCTTGCGGCGGATCTTTACATGGAAGTTGCCGACAAAGCCGCCGACGGATTCAACCTCGGAATAGGAATAGATGTGGATCTTTTCGTTCTGCGCGCAGTCGACCATTTTCGGCGTCAGGATACACGCCGCGCAGTCGAGCGTCGGGAACGTCTTGTCGATCTGGGTCATCTTGCCGCCGATGGTCGGCTGCTTTTCGACGATATCGACCTCAAAGCCCGCCTCGGCAATGTCCAGCGCCGTCTGGATGCCCGCGATGCCGCCGCCGATGACGAGCGCGCGCTTGGTGACCGGGCTGCTGCCTGCGGTCAGCGGCGCGTTCAGATGTACCTTGGCGATGGCGGCGCGGCCCAGAATGATGGCCTTTTCCGTGCCCGCTTCCTTATCCTTGTGGATCCAGGAGCACTGCTCACGGATGTTCGCGATCTCGACCATATAGGGGTTCAGCCCCGCCTTTTCGCAGGTCTTGCGGAACGTCTGCTCGTGCATTCTGGGCGAACAGGAACAGATGACCACGCCGGTCAGACCGTATTCATGGATCTTGTCCTGAATCATCTGCTGCCCGGTCTGGGAACACATATACTGATAATTTGTGGAGAAAACAACGCCGGGTTCCTTTGAAAGAGCCTGCGAGACGCGTTCCACGTCGACGGTCGCGGCAATGTTGCTGCCGCACCAGCATACGAATACGCCGATTCTCTGCATTGCGTTCCCTCCTTACTTTTTATATTTGCGGAACGCCGCGGCAATCGCCTGCTGCGGCAGCTCCTCGTCAAGAATCTCCGGGATGCGTTCAGGCTTCAGGTGATCCATGCCCTGCTGACGCTGCACGGCATTGCGCACAGCTTCGATGAGCTTCGCCGGCTCCACGTTTCGGGGACAGCGCTCGACACAGGCAAAGCAGCTCAGGCAGGTGTAGATGCCCTTCGAGGAAAGCAGCTCCTCAATTCGGCCGTTTTCGACCATGGAGACAAACTGATGCGGATGGTATTCCATCTCGTCATACGCCGGACAGCTCGCCGAGCATTTGCCGCAGCGCATACACTTTCTGGGGTTTACGCCGGAAATGCGGGTGACGGTTTCGATCATGTTCTGGTTGTTCATGCGTCCTCCTCCCCGCAGCCAAGCGCTTCGGCCAGAAGCTCCGTGAAATAAACGACAGGCAGCGCGCCGTCCGTGTTGTGCAGCAGATTGTAGCTGCACAGGGGACAGGCCGTGATCAGAAGCTCCGCGCCCTGCGCCTTTGCGTTGTCCATGATCTTCTGTGCCTGCTTTGCGGCGTAGGACCTGTTCTCGACCGCCATATAGCCGCCGCAGCATTCGTTGCGCTGCGCGTAAAGAACAGGCTCCGCGCCGATGGCCCGGATGAAGTCCTCGAGCATTTTCGGGTTCTCCGGGTCGTCAAACTGCATTTCGCGGCTGGGACGCAGAAGCATGCAGCCGTAATATGCGCCGATCTTCCGGCCTGTAAGCGGCTTGACGACTGCCGCCCGGACTGCCTCCCAGCCAATTTCGTCGCGCAGGACCTCGAGATAGTGCAGGACCTTCGTCTCGCCCGCGTAGGGCGTTTCCGGCTTTAAGTAATTGTTGACCTTGACGCGGATGTCCTCATTGTGCTGCATATCGCCGTTCACGCGCTTCAAAACGTGATGACAGGCAGAACAGAGGGACACCAGCGGCTGGCCCGCGTCACGCGCGGCCATGAGCGCCCGGACGGAGGAAAGCCGTGTGGCAATTTCATCGTTTGCCTGCGGATACACCGCGCCGCAGCACTGCCACTCCGGGATCTCGCACAGCGAAAAGCCGAGCTTCTCCGCTGCGCGCCGTCCGGCTCTGTCCAGCTGCGCGCCCTTTGTCCTGAGCGTGCAGCCGGGGAAATAGCTGTAATTCATTGCGTGTCCTCCCGTCAGATCATGTTCTCCGGGTGGAACACCTCGTCGAAGCGCTCCGCCGTCAAAAAGCCGAGGCTCACGCAGGCTTCCTTGAGGGAGATGTTTTCCTTGTAGGCTTTTTTAGCCGTCTTCGCTGCGTTTTCATAGCCGATATACGGGTTCAGTGCCGTGACGAGCATGAGGGAGTTGTGCAGATTGTGCTCCATCTTCTCGCGGTTGGCGCGGATGCCGCAGGCGCAGCGGTCGTTGAACGACACGATGGACTCGGCCAGCAGACGTGCCGACTGCAGGAAATTATAGATGCAGACCGGCATGAACACGTTCAGCTCGAAATTGCCCTGCGACGCGGCCATGGACACGGCCACGTCGTTGCCCATGACCTGCACGGCGACCATCGTAACGGCTTCGCACTGGGTAGGGTTGACCTTGCCGGGCATGATGGACGAGCCGGGCTCGTTTTCGGGAATGAAGATCTCGCCGAGGCCGTCCCGCGGGCCGGAGGCCAGCCAGCGCACGTCGTTTGCAATCTTCATCATATCGGCGGCCAGCGCCTTGAGTGCGCCGTGCGCGAAGACGATCTCGTCCTTGCTGGTCAGCGCGTGGAATTTGTTCTCTGCCGTTTTGAAGTCCTTGCCGGTGAGCTTCGCAATTTCAGCGGCGACCGCTGTATCAAAGCCCTTCGGCGTGTTGAGGCCCGTGCCGACGGCGGTGCCGCCGAGCGCCAGCTCTTTGAGCGGCTTCACGGCCAGGAGCAGCAGCTCCCGATCCCGTTCCAGGCTCGATCTCCAGCCGGAAATTTCCTGCGGGAAGGAGATGGGGGTGGCGTCCTGCAGATGCGTCCGGCCGGATTTGACGACGCCCTCGTTTTCCGCCTCCAGACGGCGGAACGTTGTTACCAGCGTGTCGATGGCGGGGATGACCTTGTCCTCAAGCGCGCAGACCGCCGCGATGTGCATGGCCGTCGGGAATGTGTCGTTGGACGACTGCGACATATTGATATCATCGTTCGGGTGCAGCAGCTTTTTGCCCGCAATTTCATTGCCGCGGTTGGCAATGACCTCGTTGCTGTTCATGTTCGACTGCGTGCCGGAGCCGGTCTGCCAGACGACGAGCGGGAAATTGTCCAGAAGCTGGCCGGAAATGACCTCGTCCGCCGCCTGCTCGATGGCGGCAAGCTTTTCTTCGGTCATTTTCTCAGGACGCAGGGCGCGGTTGGCGCGCGCAGCAGCCTTTTTGAGAATGCCGAAGGCATGGATGATCTCGGCGGGCATCGTCTCAATGCTGACGCCGATCGGGAAGTTGTTGTGGCTGCGCTCGGTCTGTGCGCCCCAGTATTTGTCCGCCGGGACGCGGACCTCACCCATGGAATCGTGTTCGACGCGATATTCCATCGTTTTTTCTCCTTTTTTATATCAGATCTCGACCTGACGGATGACTTCCTTCAGCTTTTCCGCGCTGGCGCGGAGCTTGTCGATCTCGCCGTCGGTCAGCTGGTTGAGGATCTTGCCGCGCACGCCCTGATTGTCGACCAGCGCGAGCGTGGACAGGCAGACATCGGACACGCCGTATTCGCCGTGCATCATGGTAGAGACGGTCACAGCCGTTCCGGCCGTGCTCTGCACGCACTTGCACAGGTGGCAGACCGACATGGCGACGGCATAGAACGTTGCGCCCTTGTTCTTGATGACCTGCGCGCCGGAGGTCTTGACGAACTGCTCGATCTCCTCGTAATCCTGGTTCCACTTGATGCGGTCACAGTCGGGGGAATGCTCCTTATAGGAATCAATATGGTTGTTCGCGATGTGCACAAGGCTCCAGGGCACGAAGGAGGAATCGCCGTGCTCGCCGTAGACGTGCGCGTGGACATTCTTCGGGCTGATGCAGAAGCGCTTTGCAAGCGTCGACTGCAGGCGGCTGGTGTCGAGGATGGTGCCGGAGCCGATGATGTGGCTCTCGGGAACGCCGGAAATTTTGTGGAACACATACGTCAGCACGTCGACCGGGTTCGATACGATAATATAGATGGCGTCCGGCGCGGCAGCTGTGATCTGCGGGGCAATGTCCTTGATGATGTTGACGTTGGCCTGCGCCAGCTCCAGCCGGCTCTGTCCGGCCTTGCGGGGAAGACCCGAGGTAATAATGACAATGTCGGAGCCGGAGGCCGCGTCATAGTCGCCGGAGCGGACGATCGTCGGAGAACAGAACGGCGCGCCCTGATAGATATCCATGGCCTCGCCAAAGGCCTTCTGCTTATTGACGTCGATCAGGACGATCTCGGATGAAATGCCCTGGATCATCAGGTCGTTCGCAATCGTGGAGCCGACGCTTCCCGCGCCGATAACAGTGATCTTGCTCATACACAAAAACCCCCAATTTCAGATTTGAATCGAACAAAATATACCGATATAATTTTATCGGTTATTGCGATAAAATTATATCGGTATTATGCTGGAAGCACCAATGCTTTTTTATGCAAAGATATATTCTTTTTGATATGTTGGTTCAATTCCGTTCCTGTGGGAAGTATCAGACAAATGCCTTATGTTCCCGCACAAACTGCACGAATCCGGCCTCGATCTCGCTCATTGCATATTGCTTATGATATACCAGCGCGTTGAGATACAAACTCTGGTTGTCGCTGCACGGGAGCTGGACAAGATTCCAGCGCTGGATGCAGTGCTCCGGGATGGCGGGGGCCAGCATATAGGAATTCGGAATTGTTTCGAGGAGCGTCATCTGCGCCAGACGGTCGACGCAGTAGATCTTCCGCCGCACCGGCTCCTCCGGCTTGCCCTGTACGCGGAACACGTCCCCGTGAACGATCTCCGGCAGCCCGTCAAGCTCCGTGCGCAGAATGGAGCTGCGCCCGGCAAGCGGATGTGACTGGTTCATGGTGACGAGGTAGTGATATTTGCTCAAAAGCTCGAAGCTCAGGCCGCGGGCGCTGGTCTGCTCGTCAAAATAATCGCGGTATTCCGAGCGGAAGCGGATCACGCCGATCTCCGTCTCGCCGCTTGCAAGCGTTTCGAGCGCCGTGCGCGCGTGGCATTCGCGGATGACCGCGTCGACCGGCTCTGCCTGCGGCAGTCCGGCCAGATACTGCGCCGTCAGATCCAGCATGGCCGCCGAGCGCGGGATGCACACGCGCAGCCGGTTCGCCACGGCCCGCTTGGGACCGAGGGCCTCAATGGCCTCCGTCTCGCGCAGGATGGACTTTGCGTGCTGCAGAAAGATCGTGCCGCGCGTCGTGGGCCGGACGCCGCGCGTGGAGCGCTCAAAAATGCGGAAGCCCAGCATCTGCTCCACATCGTGCAGGATGCGGCTGAGATTCGGCTGGCCGATAAACAGGTTCTCCGCCGCCTGCGAGATCGACCGGGTGCGTTCGATCTCGATGATATACTGCAAATGCTGTGTGTTCATAGCTGTACCACCTTCTAATTTATATCATTTCTAATATATCACCTTTTTCGCCGTTTTGCAACCGGAGGCGTACCGGCGCTCTGCATAAAATCATATACCCTTTTTTGCCGTCTCTTGGCGCTTTTCATGCCCGGACAGCACCGGCAGCTCGGCAAAGAAGGTGTTGACGCCGTTTTCGCTTTCTGCCCAGACGCTGCCGCCGTGCGCCTGCGCGATGGCCTGCGCGATGGAAAGACCGAGGCCAAAGCTGCCGTCGCGCGTCCGCGCGGCGTCTGCGCGGGAAAAGCGGTCAAAGATCTGCCGCAGCGCCTGCGGGGAAAGCGCCTCGCCCTCGTTTGAGACGGACAGGCGGCAGCGGTTCTTCCCGCAGCGGGACAGGCGGACGGCGACCGTGCCGCCGGAGGCGTACTTCCGGGCGTTGTCGAGATAGATCTCCACGAGCTGGCTGAGCTGGCGCGCATCGCCGCTGACGGTGATGTCCGGCTCCAGTTCCGTCTGCAGCGTCAGACCGCGTTCAAACAGCGCGGCCTCGAACAGCAGCGCGCTGCTCTCAGTGATCTGACTGAGATCGCATGGCGTGAATGCACGCGACGCCTGTTCATTCTCGGCCCGTGCCAGCTCCAGAAGCCGCTCGACCAGCGCGCGCATCTGCTTCGTCATGGCGTCGATGCCGGAAAGGAAGGTCTGCTTCTGCGCCGTGTCATAATCCGGGCTTTGCAGCAGCTCCGTGTTTGTCAGAATGACGGTCAGCGGCGTTTTCAGCTCGTGCGACGCGTCGGCGACAAACTGCTTCTGCTGCCGCCACGCTTCCTCCACTGGCCGGACCGCACTGCGCGCCAGCAGCACCGCAAGGCCGAAAAACGCGAGCAGGCCAAGCGCGACGAGCAGCGCGCCGGTCTTCAAAAGCGTGCGCAGCGTCTGCTGCTCGCTGGAAATATCCGCGAAGATCACGCTGCCGGTCACGCGGCAGTAGCGCAGGCTGTATTCCGGGATCTCGCCGATGGCGTCCTGCGAAGCCTGCGCCGCGGCGGCAACCATCCGCAGAAACGTCCGGTCGGTCAGATCGTAATCGCTTGAGCCGATGGCGACCAGATTGCCGAACGCGTCGGTCTGCAGCACGAAATACGGCAGGCGCACCTGCTGCGGTTCGCGCTCCGGCTGGACAGGCGCGAAGGGATCGGCCGCGATCGCCTGCATCATGCTGATCGACTGGGTGCGCAGATTCTGCTTCGTCAGCGTATAGAAAAGCCCGAGAATCGCGCCGAGCATCACGGCGGCGACCAGCACGATCGCGAGAATGATCTTCAGACGCAGCTTTTTCAGCATACCTCGCCCACCTCCAGATGATAGCCCAGCCGCCGCACGGCCTCAATGCGCACGTTCGAGCCGATGGCCGCAAGCTTTTTGCGCAGGAAGCCGACGTAGACCTCCACATGGTTCTCCACCGCGTTCGAGTCAAAGCCCCAGACCTTCGACAAAATGGCCTCCTTGGACACATTCTGCCCCTTTGTCTGCAAAAGATACCGCATCACGTCGAATTCCCGCGCGGACAGCCGCAACTGCCGCTGCCCGCAGATCAGCGTTCCGGACGCCAGGTCGAGCGTCGTGTTGCCGAACGAGAGCGCGTTGACCTCCGCGCCCTGCCGCCGGAGCAGCGCACCGACGCAGGCCAGCAGCTCCCGCGCGTCAAAGGGCTTCGTGAGATAATAATCCGCGCCCGCGTTCAGCCCCTCGATGCGGTCTTCAAGCGACGATTTTGCCGTCAGCATCAGAATCGGCGTCCCACAGCGCTTCGCGCGCACCTGCCGCGCGACCTGATAGCCGTCCATGCCCGGCATCATCACGTCGAGGATCAGCAGGTCATATATGCCCGTCTCGGCATATTCCGCCCCCGTCTCGCCGTCATGCACCGCCTCGACGGAAAATCCCTTCCCCTCCAGCATGGCCCGGAGAGAGTCCGCAAGCAGGATCTCGTCTTCAATGATCAGAATTTTCATATCATAATACCTCAGGTTCAAATCGCCGGAAAATGGTATGGCGGCATCCAAAGGGAGGCCTTGTGTGCGTCCTATCCCTATCAACTATATTCGTTTTTTTACCGCTTTTCAAGGAAAACCGCAGAAAAATTGTCTCCCGGCCAAACGGCCGGGAGACAGGAAAGATGTATGCTTATGCCTTTTCGCTCTGCGAAGCGGTGAAGCGGTTCAGGATGGCTGCGAACTGGCAGCGGGTGGCGGTGCCGGTGGGCAGGAGCTTGCCGTCGGTGCTGTTGATGAGGCCCTGGCCGACAGCCCACTGCATGGCGGAAACGGCGTAGCCGCTGACGCAGGCGTGATCCTCAAAGCTGATGAGGTTCTCGGAGAGCGTCACGGCGTCCATGCCCTGATAGACGGCGTAGTTGAACAGGAACTTCGCAAGCTGCTCACGGGTGACGGCCTTGTTCGGCTCAAAGGTCGTGGCGGACGTGCCGCTGGCGATCTCGTTCTTGGCGGCCCAGGCGACGGCTGCTTCATAATAGCTGCCGGAGGCAACGTCGGTGAACGCGGCCTTCTCGGTCACTTCGGGGCTGCCCGCAAGACGGTAGAGCGTTGCGACGACCATGGCGCGGGTCATGGGCCTGTCCGGAGAGAAGGTATTTCTGCCGGTTCCGGTCATCAGTCCCTCATCCGTGCAGAACAGAACGTCCTGCTGGCAGACCGCCTCGGCCTTGACATCCGCGAAGCCGGAAGCGGCCAGCAGCGCGCACAGCAGGAGCAGCAGCGCGCCCCGTGTCAGAAGCCGTTTCATGACGCTCCCTTCAGCGTGGAATTGGCGAGCATGGCCCGCGCGTCCTCCGCAGTTAAGTCGTAATTCCAGAGCAGCCTGAACATTTCCTGTGTCTTTTCTAGCATATCATAGGCATAATACTGCGGATACAGAAGATTTCCCAGCCACCATACGCCCAGCAGCATATTAAGACTCGGGGGATTGGAAAGCCAGTTGTAGGGCATGGATGGAATCTCGTAATACCGTCCGGCTTCGATCGCGCGCAGCGGCTGCCACGCCTCGTCGTCTGCCGCAGTCGAGTAAGTGCTGCCTGCTGTAAATAAAATCACGTCCGGGTCAAAGCGGTAGAGCTGCTCGAGATTGATGGGATTGCCGCCGCCCTTATTGCTGACGTCTTCGACCACGGCGGCATTTTCAATGCCCATGAGGTCGAGTACCTGCGCCTGAATGGAGCCTTTCGCGTTTGTATTGAGGCCGGACGAGCCGGAGGTGTACAGGACGGAAATGCGCTCGGAATCCTGAATTTTCGCGGCGTTTTCCTCCGCCAGCGAGACAGTCTCGTCGACGAACGCCGCCAGTTCTTCGCCGCGCGCCTCCTTGCCGCTCAGGATTTTTCCGAGCGTCCGGTATGCCTCGGCCATATGCGGAAGATCTGCCTCGATGAAGATCACGGGCATCCCGATCTGCCTTTGCAGCGCGTCCAGATCGGCGGCCATGTTGTCCTTTTTGTCGCCCAGATCAATCACGACCTGCGCGCCGGAGGTCAGAATGGATTCCAGATTCAGCGTCGACTTGCTGCCGTACATCTGGCCGGTCGTCGGCAGATCGATCAGGCGCGGGTCGAGATATTTGTACTGGCTGGACGACGGTGTTGCACTGATGGTCGTCATATATTCGGGCGCGATGGTCGCCAGAAACATCGACGCGACCGTACCGCTGGGGGCCACGCGCGTGAGCGTTTCAGGGATGTCGACGGTTCGGCCAAGCGAGTCGGTGAACGGAACGGTCGGCTCTGCCGGGGCTGTCTGCCGCTCAGACGCGCAGCCGGACAGGCTTCCGCATACAAGCGCCAGCGCCAGCAGAAGGGCAAATAATTTCTTATATCGCATGGTTATTCTCCAAAGAAAACAGCGTTCGGGAAAACAAAGCCGAAAGGCTTCCTTTCTGCTTGCATTATACCAGCAGCCGGACGCGATTGCAATGGAGTGTTTCACTATTTCAAACAAAAAGCGGCGAGTTTCCGCATGGTCGAACGCACAGGACCCCGCCGGGCGGCAGTGCCCGGCGGGGTCCTGTAGCTGTGCGGCGCGGATGCAGAAGGGAGATGCCAGAAAGGATGACGAGGAATTGGAACGAACAAGGTCTGCAAGCGTCCGCACAGTCCGCTGTCCGTTTCAGCACTGCCATCATACCATCGTCCGGACTGCAATGCAAGCTGATATTTCGACAATAATGAATATATATACGACAATAACGAAAGAATGCGGAGATTGAAGATCATGGAAAGCAGGAACGCTTCGGCTCTTTAAAATAAAAAAGACACTTGCGAACGCTTGTTTGCCATGCTATAATGAAAATCTGGACTGTCTTCCGGGAAATGAACTACAGAGAGGAATGAGAGCCATTTATGAAGGATATCCTGCCTTATCTGAAGCCGTACCGCAGGCGCATTGCGCTGGCGATGCTGCTGGTCGCGGCGGCGACGGTGTGCGATCTGCTGCTGCCGACGATCATGAACGACATTTTGAATAACGGCGTCCGGCAGTCGGACTTTGCGTATATCGTGCGCTGCTGCGCGTGGATGCTGGCTGTTGCGGCGGCTGGCCTTGCCGCGCTTCTGGCCGGGCGGAAGATCAGCTGTGACGTGGTCGCGGGCTTCAACGCCGACCTGCGCACGGACGTGTTTTCCCTCGTCAACAATATGACGTTCGAGGAATTCAACGCCATCGGCGCTGCCGCGCTCCTGTCCCGGTCGACCTACGATATCGGAACGGTCTCCTGGGTCGCATCGATGATCTCCGGCAGCCTCATTACGATCCCGGTGCTGTTTTTCGGCGGCGTCATTCTGTCGCTGCGCAAGGACGTGATGATGAGCCTGATCCTGCTGCTGTTCGTCCCGGCGATCTTTCTGATCGTCCGGCCCATCAGCAAACGGATCGGCCCCCTGCACGAAACGTCTGACAAGTACATCGACATTCAGAACGACGTCATGCGCGAGCGCCTGCACGGCATCCGCGTCATCCGCGCATTTAATAAGGAAGCAAGCCTGCAGCAGAAGATCGCCGACGCGACGCACGTCATGGCCGAGAACATCATCAACGCCAACGTGCAGATGGGACTTCTGAGTCCGGCAGCCGTGCTGCTCGTGAATCTCGCAGGCGTGGCGATCATATGGCTCGGCGGCTGGCGTATGGAGACAGGCAGCCACGCCATCTCCGGCGGCGATATCTTTGCCATCATCCAGTATCTGGCGCTTGTCGCCAACGGCGTTCTGATGGGCGGCTTCGCGATGGTCATGCTGCCGCACGCAAAGGTCGCGGCTGATCGCATCGGCGAGATCTTTCACGCCACAGGAATGCAGGAGACAGCCAAAGGCGCGGAGCACACGTTCAGGGGCGAAATCGCCCTCGACCATGTGACCTTCCGCTATGAGGGCGCGTCGGAGGCCGCCGTGCAGAATGTCAGTATGCACATTCTGCCAGGGCAGAAGATCGCCGTCATCGGCGGCACGGGCAGCGGCAAAAGTACGCTCGTGCAGCTGCTGCTGTCCTTCCGTCTGCCGACCGAAGGACAGATCCTCTTCGACGGCGTCAGCGCTTCGCAGATCGACCGGGGCGTGATCCGGAAGAACATCAGCTGTGTCCTGCAAAAGACCGCCGTGTATTCCGGCACCATCCGGCACAACATCGAGATGGGCCGTCCCGGTGCGGAGGAAACGGACATTCTCGAAGCCGCCGACATTGCGCAGCTCACGCCGTTTCTCAACTCCCTGCCCGAGCATCTGGAGCATCCGCTCCAGCAGTCCGGCAAGAACCTCTCCGGCGGCCAGAAGCAGCGCCTGTGCATCGCGCGCGCCATTTTAAAGGACGCGCCGATCTATGTCTTTGACGACAGCTTCTCCGCGCTCGACTTTTTGACGGAGGCGAATCTGCGGCGGAGCCTCAACGAGAAAATTCAGGGCAAGACCCAGATCGTCATCACCCAGCGCATCACCTCGGCCATGAACGCGGATCACATCTTCGTCATGGATCGCGGCCGGCTGGTCGACCACGGCGTTCATGCGGAGCTCCTGTCCCGCTGTAAGATCTATCAGGAAATTTACGCCTCGCAGACCGGAGGTGACGCGAAGTGAAGCAGGAACAGAAAACCCACGTTTCCGCCGACGCGCTCATCCAGCTGCTGAAGGGCGCGAAGGCCATCCGCTGGCAGCTTGCGCTCGGCGTCGTCATGAGCCTGGCGCTCGTTGTGTGCGCGCTGATCATCCCGACGCAGATGGGCGCGCTGGTGCAGATCCTGATCGATTATTTTGACGCGCCGGAGACGGGCGCGTCCGTGCTGGCGCAGCTCGCGCCGGGGCTTCTGGCGCTGGCCGGTGTGTATCTCCTGCGCGCCGCCATCAGCTACGGCAAAATGCAGCTGCTCAACCGCGCCGTCAGCCGGTATTTTACCTGCAATCTGCGCATCCAGATCTCCGACAAAATCCAGCGCCTGCCCGTCAGCTTTGTCGATCACACGCCCGTCGGCGATATTCTCTCGCGCATGACGGAGGACGTGTCCCGGATCGGCGGCTCCCTGCATACCGTCCTCGACACCATTACAGGCGGCTTTTTGCAGATCCTGGCCATCGCGGTCGTGATGTTTTTGCAGAACTGGCAGCTTTCGCTGGCCGTGATCGCGTTCATGCCGGTCTCCATCTGGCTGTCGGCCAAGATCGCGGGCCGCTCGGAAACGTATTTCCATCAGATGTTCAAGCAGTCCAGCGAGCTGTATTCCGTTGTGGAGGAAGCCTACACGAACTACGCGACGACAAAGGCCTATAACCTCGAGGAGCACTGCGCCGAGCGCCACGCGCAGATCAACGACGCGCGCCGCGTCTCCGAAGCGAAGGCGACGTATCTCTCCGCCATCGTCCAGCCGGTCATTGCCGCGTCCAATTCGCTGGCGTATATCGCCATCAATCTGCTGGGCGGCTGGCTCATCGTGCGGCAGGGCGTTCCGGTGGGCGTGATCGTGACGCTGGTGCTGTTCGCGCGGCAGTTTTCCGAGCCGCTTGAGCAGATCTCCAATGGCCTGAGCACCCTGCAGCAGGCCAAGGCGGCCGCCCGGCGCGTCGTCGATCTGCTGGAGCTGCCGGAGGAAGCGCCGATCGAACAGGAGCTTCCCGCAGGCGGAGACGGCAGCGTAGAGTTCCGCCACGTGGACTTCTCCTACGAGCCGGACACCGAGCTCATTCAGGATCTGAACCTGCACGTGGAAAAGGGCCAGCACGTCGCCATCGTCGGCCCGACCGGCGCGGGCAAGACAACAATTGTAAATCTGCTCATGCGCTTCTATGACGTCGATTCCGGCAGTATTCTGCTGAGCGGGCGCGACATCGCGGACTATTCCCGCGCCTCCACGCGCGACCGCTTCGGCATGGTCCTGCAGGACACGTGGCTCTTCGGCGGCACGATCGCTGAAAACGTGGCCTTCGGCAAGCCGGACGCGACGCGCGAGGAGATCATCCGCGCCTGCGACGAGGCGTACTGTGACCACTTTATCCGCACGCTTCCACAGGGCTACGATACGGTCATCGGCAGCGATACCTCGTCCATCTCCTCCGGCCAGAAGCAGCTGCTGACCATCGCGCGCGCGCTTCTCGCGCAGCGGGAGCTGCTGATCCTCGACGAGGCGACGTCCAACGTCGACACGCGCACGGAGCTTCTCATCCAGAAGGCCATGGACCGCCTTATGCGCGGCAGGACGTGCTTCATCATCGCCCACCGCCTGTCCACGATCGTCGACGCCGACCTCATTCTGGTCCTGCGCGACGGCCGCATCGTCGAGCAGGGCAAGCACCGCGACCTGCTGGAGAAAAAGGGCTTCTATTACGAAATCTATAAAAGTCAGTACGATATTGCGTAAAAACAACGAGGCTGCCGCAGATAAAAAAATCTGCGGCAGCCTCGTTCTGTTGAACGGCTGCTTCTCCGGGAGGCACTGACACGGGATTTTATGATGGGAAAATTGACAATCTGACTGCCATTTGGTATGATAAATTTAGAGATATTTTGGAAATGAGGCAATTACATGGAGCCACTGGGAATTCTGAGTCTGGATCGAAAAAAGTATACACAGGCGATGGCGGAAAATCTTCCGGCGCTGCGCGCACGGCTCGGCCTGTCGCAGACGCAGCTGGCGGACTGCATCGGCGTTACGCGGCAGACGATCTCCTCGATTGAAAATCAGTCGCGGGAGCTGAGCTGGACGAATTTCCTGTCTCTGCTGTTCCTGTTCCTGCAAAACGCGCAGACCGCAAAGCTTCTGCCTGTGATGGGGATCTATACGGACGAGCTGGCGCGTATTTTTTCCTTTACTGACCTGAATCAATTCAGGCAATAACGGTTGATGGGAGACGCAGATATGGAGATCATCATACGCATCTATGACCGGGAGCGGCTGCTTGAGGCGAAGCTCCAATCAGGCGAAACGTGCACGATCGGAAAAGCTGCGGGCTGCACCATCCAGTTTGCCGCTGCCTGTCTTGGAAAAAAGACGATCACGGTCAAAACGGACGCGGATAGCTGGTCCGTGTCCGGCGCCGGGTTCCGGCAGGAGAAGCTCCCGTATGAAAAATCGCTCGTTCTGGATCCGGACGCGCATCTCGCGCTTACGGCGTACCCATGCCGCACAAAGGCCGCCGTTCCGGTGCCGCTGACCGGGACGGAACGGCTCACGATCGGCCGGAACGCGGACTGCGATATCCAGATCGCGGATCAGCAGATCTCCGGAAAGCATACTGCGCTGTTCTATCAGGATGGCCGGTGGCGCTTTCAGGATCTCAAAAGCCGGAACGGCACCTATTTGAATATGCGCCTTGCCGGAAGCGGCGTGCTTGCCGACGGGGATGTGCTCTCGATCGGCTTCTGCCAGCTCCGCGTCAGCGGGAACCGGCTCTTCGTGTGGAGCAGCAAGGCTGTGCGCGTGAAGCCGGCCGCTGCGCCCGAAAAGCGGACGGCGGTGTCGCCGGACGATCCGTATCCGTTCTGCTTTAAGCCGTCGCCGCGCCTGCTGGAGGAAACGCCCTGCAAAACGCTGGAGCTGCAGGCGCCGCCGACGATCGGCGGAAAGCCGAATGTCAGCTGGCTGAATATCCTGCTTGCGCCGCTGCTCAGCGTGATCGTGATGGTCGCGGTGTGCCTTCTGGTCACCAATGTGATGACCATGCTGTATTTCAGCGTCCCCACGACCATCATCGGCGTGGTGGTATCGATCCTCCGCTACCGGGGTGAAAAGAAAAAGTACCGTTCCCAGCAGCAGCTGCGGCTGGATACATACAGCACGTATCTGCAGGAGCAGGTCCGTGAGCTGGAGGCGCTTCGCAGCGAACAGCAGACCGTTCTTGCACATATGTCCCCGCCGACGGATGTGTGCATCCGAAGAGCGGCGGCGGTCGACCGGGAGCTGTGGGGGCGGCTCTCCCGCGACGAGGATTTTCTTTCCCTGCGCGTTGGCAGCGGAACGCTCCCGGCAAGCTTCTCGGTTCAGGCGCCGAAGCAGATGCTGCGGCTGGAAAGCGACGTCCTCGCGGAGCAGCCGACGCAGATCGCGGAGCGGTTCGCCATGGTTCCGGACTGCCCGATCTGCGTTCCGCTGGGTGCGCATCTGTCCTGCGGCGTTGTGGGAAAGCGCGCGCGCTGCGTCGCGCTTGGGAAAAATCTGATCGTGCAGGCCGCGGCCCATCACAGCTACTGCGATCTGCGGATCGTCGTGCTCTGCGAGCAGGAGGAGACTGCGCAGTGGGAATTCTGCCGCTGGCTGCCGCATTGCTGGGACGAGGGGCATACGGCGCGCCTGATCGCAAACACGCCCGAAACGATCCGCGCCCTGCTTGAACGGCTCGAGCCGGTCTTCTCGGCGCGGGCCGCTGCCGGGCAGAGTGCCGGGCTCGGCGCAGCACCGCGTGCAAAGCCGTGGTACCTGTTCGTGTGCGCAGTGCCGGAGACGGTCACGCAGCACGCGTTTATGAAATTTCTGACGGCAAACCGCCGGGAGCTTGGCATCAGCGTGCTGTACCTGTTTGACCGGATCGATCTGCTCCCGGAGGAATGCCACGATATTCTGGACTGCAGGGAAGCAGTGGGCGTGCTGTTTGAGCGCAGGCACGCGTCCCGGAAGCAGCCGTTCCAGCCGGAGCAGGTGCCGCAGGCCCGGTACGAGCAGTTCGCACGCAGCATGGCGCCGCTCCGCATGGAGGCGAAGGGCGCTCCGGCGCTGCCGCGCTCGGTGTCGTTCCTGCAGGGCTATCACGTTTCGCGGCCCTCGGAGCTGGCACTGGGTAAAAACTGGGCGAACGCAGAGCCGGAGCGCAGCATGGCAGTCCCGATCGGCGTTCGCGGCGACGGCACGCCGTTCCTGTTCGATATTCATGAAAAGCGGCACGGGCCGCACGGCCTTGTCGCGGGCACGACCGGCTCCGGCAAGTCCGAAATGGTGCAGTCCTGGATCCTGTCGATGGCAGTCCGCTTCCCACCGGATGTGGTCAGCTTCGTGCTGATCGACTTTAAGGGCACCGGCCTGCTGCTCCCGTTCCAGAATCTGCCGCATCTTGCCGGACGCATATCCGATCTGGATACGAGCATCGGCCGGAACCTCATCGCGCTCGAATACGAGCTGACGCGGCGCAAGGAGCTGCTCGACCGCTGGAAGGTCAGCAATATCTCCGATTACAGACGGCTGCTGCGCGAGGGCAAGGCGGATGAGCAGCTGGGATATCTGTTTATCGTGATCGACGAGTTCGCGGAATTCAAGAACCGGTTCCCGGAATTCATGCAGGCGGTCAATCGCGTGTTCGCGGTTGGCCGGACGCTGGGTGTCCATATGATCCTTCTGACGCAGAAGCCCGCCGGTGTTGTAGACGATAAAATGAACGCGAATACGCGCTTCCGCTGGTGTTTGAAGGTGGCAAACGCCGCAGACAGCCGGGAGATGCTGCACCATACCGACGCGGCGCAGATTACAACGCCGGGCCGCGCCTACGTGCAGGTGGGCGAGGACGAGGTCTATGAGCAGATCCAGTCCTATTGGAGCGGCGCACCCTATCAGCCGTTCCGCGAGGCTGCGGGGCAGACGGGCGGACAGACGGCTGTGGTGGACCTGTACGGGAACCGCCATTGCTACGAACCGGAAAAAACAACGGGATACCGCTCCGAACGAAAGGAGATCAATGCGGTCGTGGACTATCTGGACCGCTATTGCCGGGAGCGCGGCGTGGAAAAGGCGCGGCAGCTCTGGACGGCAAAGCTGCCCGAGCAGCTGCGTCTGCGCGACGTCGTCTGCGCGGCATTCGACGGCGCGCATTGGGGAACGCAGCAGGGCCTGCGGGCCGTCATCGGCCTTCTGGACGATCCTGCGGCGCAGTCGCAGCGCCCGATGTCGCTGAACTTCTCGGAATCCGGAAGCTATGCAGTCTACGGTGCGCCTGCGACCGGGAAAACGACGCTGCTGCAATCGGCGGTCATGTCCCTTTCCCTCTGCTATTCTCCGGAGCAGGTGCACCTCTATCTGATGGACTTCGGCGGCGGGAGCCTCCGGCTGTTCCGGGAGCTGCCGCACGTCGGCGGCATTGTGGACGGAGACGACGCACAGAAGCAGAGCAAGCTGACGACCATGCTCATCGACACGCTGGACCGCCGGAAGAAGCTGCTTGCCGGACAGGGCCTCGTCAGCATAGACGCTTACCGGGAAGCCACCGGCGAGCAACCGCCATGGATCGTGCTTCTGCTGGATCACGTTGCGCCTGCGCTGGAGCTGTACCCGGATATCGACGGCTTTTTGCAGACACTTGTGCGGGACGGCGCGGCCTGCGGGATGTATCTGCTGGTCAGCGCTGGCGCGGTGAACGCGCTGCCGTACCGGATCAGCCAGCACATCAAGGCGGCTGTCTGCCTGCGGATGACGGACCGCGGCGATTACGCGCAGATCGTCGGCAAAACGAACGGTCTGGAGCCGGAAAATCTGGCCGGACGCGGTCTGGTCAGAAGCACTCCGCCGCTGGAATTCCAGACGGCGCTTCCCGCAGCGGGAAAACGGGAGATCGACCGCGTCAATGAGATCCGGCGGCTTGCCGGGCTGATGCGCGGGGCATGGACAGGCGCCTGCCCGCCGCCGATCCCGGTGCTGCCGGAGGTCGTGGACTGGCGGGAATATCCGTCGGAGCAGATCCTCTGCGGTCTTACGGAGCAGTCCGTGCAGCCGTGCTTCGCCGCGCTTGCGCAGGAGCAGTTCCTGCTGATCTCCTGCGCGCAGGACGGAAGCAGTACCGTTCAGGCCATTTTTGCGCAGGCCGCAGAAAAGCTTGCGCCTGCGAAGCACATTGTATTTCACGGCGCGCAGGCGCAGGCTGCGGCGGCGTTTGACGGTGAGATCGCCGCGCTGATGCCGGAGATGCAGAAAAGAAAGGACGCGAGCGCCGGGAGCACGGACTGGCCGTGGATCCTGATCTGCATTGACGATCTGAAGCGCTGCATCGATTCGATCAACGACCAGACGCTGCGGCGGCTGGCCAGCATTCTGGTCCTTGGCAAAGGGCTGCGCGTCGCGGTGATCGTAAGCGGAAACGCGGCGGACATTACAAAGCTGTCCGCTTCGGGCGAGCGCTTCACCATGGAAATGACCGGAAAAACGACCCTTCTGCTTGGCGGAAGCGCGCAGGCGCATATGTTTGCCCGGACCGATCTGGCGTACAGCGCCGCGTCACAGGATGCAGGCGCCGGCATGGGCTATCTGGTTCAGGATGGCCATGCGGTCAAGCTGAAGGCAGTGCAAAAATAGAGGAGATAGAGGAGGCAGAGAAAATGGAGCGGAGCAGGCTCTCGATCAGAGCGCTGGTCGTGCTGGCGTCCGAATTGGGCGCGGAGCATCTTTTTGGCGTGCGCGACCCGTTTATGATGATGGATCACGAGGAGATCCGGGCGGCGTATGAAGTCTGCCTGGAGGAGCTGGAGCAGAGCGGCGCAATCACGCGGCAATTTGAAGGCGCGGCGATCGTGCGCGGCGATCTGCGGCGGCTCATTGAAATCTGTGCGGAATGCGACTTGTATCTGACTGTCGATGCGGTCAACTGCGGACAGGCGGAGCCGTCCGTCGTATTGTACCGGCAGGGGAGCTGCTGGGCGCAGCTGACAAAGGATGGCGAGCTGGCAAGCCTGACCGGAGCTGCGGACGGGGAAATAGAAGAGCTGGCGCTTGCAAGGCTGATGGAGTGCTGCAAAGCGCAGGAAGCCCCTGAGGCGCAGACGCACTGGAGCCTTACAAACGAGCTGCTGCAGCACTGTCTGAAGGACACAGACGCAGGCCGGGCAGAGCTGCTGGCAGCCGGAATGCCGGAGGACGCGGCGGCGCTTCTGCTTGCCGGTCTGGAACGGCGGTGCGGCTATTGCTGCGTGAACACGGTCCATTTGCAGACGCGAACGCTGGAAAGCCTTTGTCTTGTGTACGATTCCGATATGCTGCTCCGGCTGGAGCCCGGCGAGGAGGAGACGGAGGACTGGATCGTCCGCAGGAGCACGCCGGAGCAGATCCGGCGCACGCTGCGTGCGCTGGTACGGGAGGGCGCGCCGCAATGAAGGCCTGTCAGAATGTGATCGTGACCCTGACCATCGGAGACGAGCAGCTGGATGTGGAGCTTCCGGCGTTCCTGCCGGTCGCGGAGGTGAATGCGCGTGTTCTGGAAATGCTCCGCGCCCTGTATCCGCAGGTTTACGGCAGCTGCACTGCGATCCGCCTGTACGACCAGGGAGCGCCCATTGCGGAGTCCAGAACGCTTGCGTCCTGCGGGATCTGGGACGGCGCAAGCCTGCAGGGCTGCGCTGTGTTGGAGTAATTTGCTGTTTTTAACAAATTACAGCGCCAGTTTTTGTATATTACAACGTATTTGAATTAACATATTGACAAATTATTTCACATAGTGTAAGATAGAACCATCCTGAAACACACCCTTGGAAAGGAGCTTCAGAAATGAGCCTGATCCGCATAGATTATGAAAATGCGCGTGCGCAGGCAAGACAGCTTGAACAGAGCGAGCAGCAATGCAGTCAGATCGCGCAGAGCATTCAGGCGCTCCGGCAGCAGCTTGCCGGCGTGTGGGCCGGAGAAGCCGCCGATACATACGATCAGGCAGCCGAGCGCCGGCTGCGCGAGATCCGAAAGATCCAGGATGAGCTGTCGCGTCTTGCGCACACGATCCGCAAGGCCGCAGATGAGTTTGAAGCCGCAGAAGCACGAACAAAGGCGTCCATGTCCGCGTCAGGCGGGATGGGCTCCGGCGGAGGCGGCGAATGGTAAGGAGGTTGTGCCGGTGCAGATCAAAATTGAATCCGCAGTCGTCCAGCAGGCGCAGGCACGGCTGAGACAGCAGTCGGGTGCAATGCGCGCGGTCGCCGCGAATGTTTCCGGCGTCCTGAACGGACTGGATATGCAGATCGCGGCGACGCAGCAGATCAGACAGTCGCTGGAGGCGCTTTCCCGCAGATGCACGACAGAGCAGACCCAGCTGGAGGCAATGACGCAGATGCTGCTTGCCGCAAGCGACCGCTTCACGCAGACGGACCAGAAGCTCGGCCACAGAGCAAGAGGGCTTGGCGAAGCCGCCGACGCCATTGGCGCGGGCCTCGCGGCCACAACGCTGCCAGCTGTCGCGCTGCGGGGGATCGACAGGCAGAAATGCGCGGACGAGCTGGGAAAGACGTTTGGCCTTCGGACCTCCGAAACCCTGTGCGACGGCGTCAAGCAGGCGGTGGTCAGCAAAAAGAAGGGGTGGTTCTCCAAGCTCAAGGACGATGTCTCGGACTTTGGCAGCGCGGTCAAAACCTCTGTTTCGAACGTCGTCAGCGCGGCAAAGGAAAGCTATCAGAATCACGGAACCGTATATGATATCGTGGAATACGGCAAGGGCGCGGTCAAGATCGGCAAGAGTATTGTCAAAATCGCCGGAGCAGTTGCCGCGTGCAGCACCGTTGCGGGAATTCCGGTTGCACTCTGTATCATTACCAGCGCAGGAAACGATATTGCAAGCGCAAGCGCGGATATAGTCCATGTTGCGCGTGATGAGTACGACGAGGTGGGGAAAACAAATTACCTGAAGGATCTGCTGAAGAAGAATGGCGGAGAGCTGGGCGAAATGCTCGGAAACAAGAAAGCCGGTGAGAAATTCGGCGAGCTGGCCTATACGGGACTGGATCTGGTGTCGCTCCTGAAAGGCACGGAGAAAATGCTCAAGTCGTTCGGAAAGATCAATACGGATCTGACGGGCAAGACCGGATATTCCTTTGTGTGGGGCAAAACCTCGTTTGAAGACGTCATCGGGAATGAGTTCAAATGGTACAAGCCGGATGAATGGCTCCGGAGTAAGTTCATGGACGCTGATTCGACGGCGAATTTCGTGATCGAAGCGGCGAAAAATGTGAAGTCTTTCTATAAGCAAAGCAAAAAATATGTGGATGAGATTCTGGAATTTGCGTTCCGGTAAACACCAGTAAGGGAGGATATGTATTATGTATAAGGATCTGCTGCCGATCGGAAGCGTGGTCGCTCTGCAGGGCGCCACACGGAAATTGCTCATTATCGGCACAATCGTTCATGACGAGCAGACAAACACCACGTATGACTACATTGGCGAACCGTTCCCGGAGGGGTATATCGATGCGGAAACGATGTTCCTGTTCCAGCATGAGGATATTGATTCGGTTCATTTTCTGGGCTACATCAACGCAGAGGTGCAGAGCTATCAGGCAAGCGTGAGAGAAGAGCTGGAGAAAAACGCAGAAAAAGCAGACAGCTGAATTTGAAGTTTAAAATTTATAAAATATAAATAGGAGGAAATGATCATGGCATTGATTCAGGTAACACCCGAGGTATTGAATTCCAAGGCGACAGAGGTCCGCAATCTCCGCAGTCAGCACGATGACACGATGGCGCGGCTGCGCTCGCTGATCCTTGCGCTGAACGAGACCTGGAAGGGCGAGGCACAGGCTGCGTTTGTTGCAAAGTTTGAGAGTATGCAGAGCAGCTTCACAAGCTTCTCTGAAATGCTGGAGGGCTACGCAACGCTGATGGATACGGCGGCCCGCGAGCTGCAGAACACGGATCAGGGCCTGAAGGCGACCATGCAGAGCAGCTTCAACTAAGACAGAATTACAAAGGGGCAGTGCTTCCACGCTGCCCCTTTTGTCTGCGTTATAGATATTTGGAAAAAATGGAGAAAAGTATGAAAAGAATAAAGATGATGTGTTTCCTGCTGGCGCTGCTCGGCTTGCTGAGCGCCTGTTCCGCGCATTCCGTTGACGCTGAGGAGCAGTCCGCGCCGACGTGGCAGTCCCGGTACGATCTGGGCGTGCGCTATCTGTCGGACGGAAGGTATGAAGAGGCGATTCTGGCCTTTACCGCAGCCATTGAGATCGACCCGAAGAACGCGCAGGCGTATGAGCAGCGAGGCGACGCGTACTGGGAGCTGGCGCAGAGCGCGCAGGGCAGCGAACAGACGGATGCATACCGCAGCGCTGCGGAGGATTACGAATCGGCAATGCAGTGGGGGAGCGAGACGGACGAGCTGTACCGCCGCGCGGCGGATGCGTACTACGGTGCGCAGGACTATGAAAAGGCGGAGTCCTATTATGAAAAGCTGCTCGAAAAGGACGAGGATGTGCTTGCGCGTCTGATCGAATGCAGCCGGGCGCTTGGAACCGGGAAGGAGCTTGCGAAGCGGCTGCAGGCGCGTTATCTCGAGACGGGTGAAGAACGATATTTGCAGGCGCTCTGCGAGCTTTGGCCGCAGGAGGCGCTGCGCGCCTATGCCGCGCTGCTCGGCACAGACGGCACAATGGGCTTTGCGCTTGTCGATCTGGACGAAGACGGCACGCCGGAGCTGATCTGCGGCGAAATTGATACGAAGGGGCAGTCTGAGCAGATCGCGCTGACCGATTATACGCTCTATACATGGAAAAACGATCAGGTGATGGAGCTGTACAACGGCTTTGTCGATACCTGGATCAATCCCGATGTCCGCGTCACCACGGCGGGGGCCATTGTCAATGAGGGCCACGGCACGTCTGCCGGTTACGAGCTGCAGTATGTCCGCTGGGACGGCGTGCAGATCGAGCATCATGATTTCTGGAGCTACGCAAAAACCGAGGATGTGTCCGGTGAGCGGGCATATTATCTCGATGATGTGGAGGTTTCCGAGGCTGTTTTCGACGAGCGTTTTGCAGCCTGCACAGAAGGCGACGAATACGTGCTGCACTTCCTTGCCAGCACCCCGGAGAATTGCAGAAAGTACCTGCGCGATTCCATACAGGCCAACCAGCAGCCGGAACAGACGCAGCTGAGCGAGCAGGAGCTTCTGGCACTTTTGCAGGAGAATCTGGCATGGCTGAACGCGGTCGAGGGTGAGACGTTTTTTGTTGAGGGCCAGGGATCGTATATGGCGATCGTTTCCTATGAAAACGGCCAGTACGGAAGAATCAAGCGCCTTGTGCCGTCTCCGGCGACCACCTCGGAGCTTGAGAGTACACTCGCAGAAGACGAAGCCATCGACCCGACGTTCAGCTCCTATTATCCGATTTCGAACTATTCCAGCAAGGAGCAGATTCTGGATAACCTGAGAGAATATATGGACGTTGACAGTCTGGGTATTATGCAAAGCCCTTATGCGACGGTTTCGGATACATTGGACGAAAATGTTATGGAATTTAACGGCGGGCTGTATCTGGTTCGCGGCGGACGCGGATACGGCGTATTTACTTACGACCCGCAGACGCTGAAAATCGTCAGCTTCGATGAAACGACCTGCGAGGCGGAATGTGATCTGATGCGTTTTGGAGATTACTTTGATTCCGTTCAGACCATTTCATTTGAGAAACGCAGCGGCCGGTGGATCATCACGCATATAGAAAAAGCCAATAGCGGCGCAGACCCCTATACCATCACCGCGGAAACCAGAGCGGACCGCAGCCTCTATCCCCGCCCGGAGCGCACCTTGGAGCGCGGCAGCCAGGGAGAGGACGTCAAATATGTACAGGCTATGTTGGTTGTCATGAACTATGATGGCGTGGTTGTCGACGGCGATTTTGGCCCGGCTACGGAAGCGGCGCTGATGCGCTGGCAAAAGAACCATTCACTTACCCAAACGGGCGTTGTCGATGCCGACACGCTGCAGCAGCTTGAGGCTGCCGAGACAGCATGGCTGCTCCGGGAGTAAAGCGGAGCGATGTTGTGGTGACGGCTGGAGAATGGGGCGGAAAATCACAGTTACGGCACAAATGGTGCAAGCTTAAATGACGATCTACTTCGCGTCAGAGGTAGCTTCCAAATCGAGAATACATGTATGTCGGACAGAAAATGTAAAACGCGCAGCGGAAAGTTTTATGTGCTTGGTGATGCTTCATCACTGCATGCCGCGCCGCATGGACAGTGAATATGATAAAAGGAGAAATGGAAATGAAACAGTTCACTTGTGTTTTTTTAACAATAATTCTTCTGCTGACGCTTGCTGCGTGTCAAAAAGCACCGGAAGTTGAACCGGTGGATGAAGCACTCGATTGGCAGACGCAGTATGATCTCGGCGTGCGCTATCTGTCCGAGGGCAATTACGAAGAGGCCATTCTGGCTTTTGAGGCGGCGATTGAAATTGATCCCAAGAACGCCGACGCGTACCGCAAGCTGGCCGAAGCATATGAAAAGACCGGCGACGAGGACGCTGCGCTGCGCACACTCGAAACCGGCGCAGAAGCGACCGGCGACCGCGAGCTGGCCGACCTTGCTGAGAAAAAGCGGCAGGAGCTTGACGCACAGCCCGAACAGCCCGAACAGCCCGAACAGACCGAGCAGTCCGAACAGCCGGAAGCGCTGGATGAACCGGAAGAACCGGCAGAACCGGAAGCGCCCGACTGGCCCTCGCAGCTGAGCAACGTCGTATATTTCGGCGACATATCAAACTGCCGCATGAGCCGCGAAGCGTCTGAGGCCTACGCCGCCGTGCTCGAACAGCTGCCGGAGATGAAAACGGGCGCAGGTGAGAGCTACAGCCTGCAAGCAGCGCTGTTTGATCCCGGCGACGGGTACCCGCTGCTGGTGACGTGCTATGCGGGAAGTGAAAACCTGTATAACATGGGGTGGCCGGTTTTGGGCGAGCATCTTCTGCCATATCAGGTCTGGACCTTCAACGGGAAAACGGCAGAGCGCTACCCATTTGAAGAAGAAACAAGAGATATGTGGGGTACGGACATCCAGTTCGGAACCTTTGAAGGAAAGCCGGGAATTTACGTGCATGATGGCTTGTCTCTGGCTGTTGGCGGGTCGGAGGGCGGTATCTATTATACGGTGTCTGAATATCAGCTGGAGCTGCAGCACCATCTGTGGTATGCGTCGAAGGATATTTACAGCGGCAATGACCCGGAAATGATGCAAGGGCAGGAAGCTACCATGCAGGATTATCTGGATGATGGGTGGGTGCTTGAAAATACGTATGGTGACTGGAGCTATTTGACCAGATACGAGCTGGACGGTACGATAATCAGTGGAAATGACCCGGATTATGAGCGGCTGATGGATGAATACGCTCGCATACAAGGGAGCTTTCAGGCATCTGCATATGTATGCTACCAGCTGTCGACGCCAATCGGCTTTATCCCTGCGCCGTGGAGCAGCCCTTCGGAGATGTGCGCCGCGCTTCGCGGGCAGTAAAAAAACAGAAAAGAGGAGAAACCAACATGAAACGCTTCTTTTGCATCCTTCTGGCAGCTCTTCTTCTGCTGACGCTTGCCGCGTGCAGCAAAGCACCGGAAGCTGACCGGGCGGACGAAGCACCCGACTGGCAGGCCCAATATGACCTCGGCGTGCGCTATCTGTCCGAGGGGAATTATGAAGAGGCCATTCTGGCCTTTGAGGCGGCGATTGAAATTGACCCCAGGAATGCGGACGCGTATCTCAAGCTGGCGCAGGTCTGCGAACAGCGGGAGGATTATGCGAAAACGCTCCAGACGCTGGAGGCTGGTCTGGAACAGACGGACGACCAGCGCCTGCGGGAGTATATATGGCAGGTCAAGGTCAGTTTGTTGGAAAAGCCGGGCGCGATAGAGGGAACTGCGCTCAATGGCACGGCGGAGGAAGTGGTTTATGACCCTTCGCTGGATGACCCTTACTGCGAAGTCGTGCCGGAGGGATATACGCGGAGCGTGCTTCTTGCGCTGGATGACGTGACGCCGGCTGTGTTCCGGTTCGTGCGGTCAGAGTTCACGCTGCACCGCTACTGCGTGCTGCCGGATGGGCAGATCGAGGACACCGCGTATCAAATGGAGCTGGGACTGGACTATTGCAGCTGCGCGGAGCTGATGCTGTATTACAATGAACGTATGGGCGCCTATTGCTGCGCGTATCTGAACGACATTTCGCTGGCGTATACGGGAATAAACGGGTACTATGCAACGACATACATACTGGATGATACCGGGGCAAGGCTGTACCGGCGCTGGGATCAGGTCTGGCTCGAATGGGACGATGAAAAGCACAGAAATGCTGTTTCCGATATGAGCAGTGCGGGGTGGCCCTATCTGAAGGAGGAGATCATGAATCGGGAAACGCTGCCGTATACCTACTGGATGTTCAAATGCGAATCGTGGATCTCCGGCGGCGAAAGCGCGGCGGAGTGGCGCTACAGCCGCCGCTACTGGACCGCGGAGGAGCTGGAAGCTTACGAAAAAGAGATACGAGGCGAACCGCGCACGCCGGATTTTTCAAAGAAAACCGCAGCACAGCCATCTGACGCAGCGGACGACGCAAACACCAAAGCCTTGCTGACCTACATTGATACGCTGCCATATGACACCATTGCCGACAGTGCGCGGAAGCTTGTAGACGCATACGCGGATATGCTGAACAGCACCGATTCGGGCGAGGGAATTTTCTATCCGGACGAAACAGATGCCAATCGCTTCTGGACGGCAATTTATAACTACGAAATCGATCAGAGGGGATACCTTGATGCCGATGACGTCAATTATTGGATGTACAAAGGTTACCGGATGGATAGCCGTCAAAATGTGCAGGATGTTGCAAATGCGATGTATGGACATATCGTAGAGCTGCCGCCGCGTGATTATGTGCCTAGCTATTGTCCGAAGGACAGTGATACATGCTATTATTTCGGCATAGGCGACCGTGGCGCGGTACAGGTGGCGCTGGACGGCTTCGAACGCTCGGAGGATGGCAGCGCCGTGCTCAAGCTGTCCTATTCTTTCCCCATGGATGGCCTATACATGACCGCGCTGGCAAAGCTGCGGGTCAACCCGAATGTAAATCTCGACGGCGAGATCCCGTTTTATTACATGATAGAATCCGTGGAGATCCGGTACGCGTGATCCTGCGCGGACGGGAAAACTGGTATAAACAGGAGAATCAACATGAAACGCTTCTTTTGCATTCTTCTGGCAGCGCCGTTGCTGCTGACGCTTGCCGCGTGCGCAAAGACACCGGCAGCCGAATTGACGACCGAACCGGCGGACGAAGCGCCCGACTGGCAGACGAAATACGACCTTGGCGTGCGCTACCTGTCCGAGGGCAATTATCAAGAGGCCATTCTGGCCTTTGAGGCGGCGATTGAAATTGATCCCAAGAACGCCGACGCGTACCGCAAGCTCGCCGAGGCCTATGAGCAGACCGGCGACGAGAATGCCGCGCTTCGCGCTCTGCGTGACGGCGCGGAGGCGACCGGCGACCAGACCCTTGCCGGGCAGGTGCGCGAAAAACAGCAGGAGCTGCTTGAAAGCAGCTTTCCGGCGGCGCTGAGCCCGGACTGCACGGAATATGTATCCTACGAACCCGGCTCCGGTGCGCGGCAGCAGGAGCAGCCGGACGATCTGCTCCTGTACCGGATCGTGAACGTCGACGGCGTGAACGGCCCGGAGCGGTACGGGCTCTACGGCAGCGCGAACAATGGCGGCGGCTGGTGCTGGACGCTCTATTATGCGCGTGTCGCGTCCGACGGCGCGGTACAGCGGGGCACGCTGCCGCTTCCAGCGCTGGACGCGTATGACGCGCAGGCGGACGTCGTGCTCTATCCGGGCGCGGACGGCATATGGAGCCTTGCGGTCTACAGCACAAGGCGGAATCATGCCGATAACCTGTATCGCTATGCCGAGCCATGCACGACCACATGGGAGGTCACGACCTACACGCTCGGCGACAGCCCCGCGCAGAGCGGCAGCTGGAGCAGGCCGGAGACAGAGCCGCCCGATTCTGACGACTGGGAATACCAGAGAGCGAGTTATGCCGCAAATGAGGCCGCGCGTGAAGCGTATCGTGCGCAGCTGCAGGCAGCCGGGCTGCCCTTCTTCTCGGATGGCACGGATAATATGAACGAGGTGCTCCTCAGCACCGCAGCCGCACGGCAGACCGTCTGGCTCCATCACTGCGACCATTTTGTTCTCGGCACCGTGGGCAGCGACACGACGCACCTGCGCCGCGACTGGAGCAAAGAGGAGCTGGCGGCGCATGAGACATGGTTCCAACAGGAGGCCGAAGAGGCCAGCGAGGGCGAGGCCATGCGCACCCGCTACAAGCTGGAGCTGCGCCCCGGCATGGCCCGCACGGGCACGCGCGTGGGAGGATTGAACGATGGATGGCATTACGGCCAGTTTGCCGTTGTCGACACGCAGACGGGGCAGGACGCGGCGCTGTTCTATGTGAACTACATGGAGGAGGAGAACGAACTCCAGCGGGCCTATCCGGATAACTGTATGTTTAGGTATGTGGGCGGATACTGTGTGTACGGCTTCCCGGTCAAGGAAGTGGTAGGCGGCTCGCTCCCCAACACATGGTTCTCGTTCAACCCGGAAACAGGTGAGGTGTTCCGCTTGGCTGAATGCGGATCATGCCTGAAGGCCGGGAAGTATCTGCTTACATATATAGATGCCTTTCCGCCGGGCTGGAACCTGCTGACGGTGCGCGGCACGCAGATCAACACGGACCGGTGGCTTGAATGCTGGAGTACAGCAGCGCGGGACGGCGTGCTCTATTTCTCCACCCCGGACGACAGGTGCGGCATATGGGAGCACACGAGCACACTCTGGCGCATGGACCTGCAAACCGGCGAAACGACAAACCTCGGCACGATCGAGGCCGAACGCGTCACCTATATCTGCGACACCTTTGCACTGTATTACACGTCGGACCAGAACGGCGGAGCGATCCGCCGCATGGTCTTCTGAGGAAAGGAGCAGCCATGGAACACGAAGCATACCGCCCCGGCGCACAGGTACTGGGGGATTGGCGCAGCGCCTCCGCGCTGCACGAACGGTGAAAAACAGGAGAAAGGGGAAATGACCATGAAACGCTTCTTTTATATCCTTCTGGCAGCGCTGTTGCTGCTGACGCTTGCCGCGTGCCAGAAAGCCCCGGAAGCCGCCGAACCGGCGGACGAAGCCCCCGGCTGGCAGGCAAAGTATGACCTCGGCGTGCGCTACCTGTCCGAGGGCAATTATCAAGAGGCCATCATTGCATTTACCGCGGCGATTGAGATTGACCCGAAGCAGCCGAAGATTTATGATAGACTTGCCACAGCATACGAATTGGCTGGCGATGACGAGGCGGCCCTGCGGACACTGCTCGATGGTGCAGCAGCCACAGGTGACCGTGCGCTGGCAGCTCGCGCAGAGGAAAAGCGCAGCGTACCGATTGTCGCTGTTGCGGCAGGATGGGAGCACACCGTCGGCCTGAAGGCGGACGGCACGGTCGTGGCTGCGGGTGAAAATTCGTATGGTCAGTGCGATGTGTCGGGCTGGAGAGACATTGTCGCCGTTGCGGCAGGAGACGGTCACACCGTTGGCTTGAAATCAGACGGCACGGTCGTGGCGGTGGGATACAATAAGTATGGTCAGTGCGATGTGTCGGGCTGGGCAGACGTTGTCTCCGTTGCGGCAGAAGGCAGTCACACCGTCGGCCTGAAAGCAGACGGCACGGTCGCGGCAGTGGGGCATAATGGAGCTGGCCAATGCGAAGTGTCTGACTGGAGAGATATTGTCGCCGTTGCGGCAGGATACGGGTACACCGTCGGCCTGAAGGCAGACGGCACGGTCGTGGCGGTGGGTAAAAACGGGGATGGTCAATGCGATGTGTCGGGCTGGAGAGACATTGTCGCCGTTGCGGCAGGAGTCTTTCACACCGTCGGCCTGAAATCAGACGGCACGGTCGTGGCGGTGGGATACAAGGAGGATGGTCAGTGCGATGTGTCCGGCTGGAGGGACATTGTCGCCGTTGCGGTAGGAGGTTTTCACACCGTCGGCCTGAAAGCAGACGGCACGGTCGTGACAGCGGGTGACAATGAGTATGGTCAGTGCGAAGTGTCCGGCTGGAGAGACATTGTCGCCGTTGCAGCAGGAGGCCGGCACACCGTCGGCCTGAAGGCAGACGGCACGGTCGCGGCGGTGGGTGACAATGAGTATGGTCAGTGCGATGTGTCCAACTGGACAGACATTGTCGCCGTTGCGGCAGGAGATGATCACACTGCCGACCTGAAAACAGACGGCACAGCCATGGCGGTGCACCCAAACACCATTGCAGCAGGACTCTTTTACACCATCGGCTTGAAAACAGACGGCACGGTCGTGGCGGTGGGTAGCAATGCGAATGGTGAGTGCGAAGTGTCCGGCTGGACAGACATTGTCGCCGTTGCGGCAGGAGACAGCCACACCGTCGGCTTGAGGGCAGACGGTGCGGTCGTGGCGGTGGGTTACAATGGTTATGGTCAGTGCGAAGTGTCCGGCTGGAGAGACATTGTCGCTGTTGCAGGAGGAGAGGGTCACACTGTAGGGCTGAAATCAGACGGCACGGTCGTGGCCGTGGGGTGGAATTTTGATGGTCAATGCGAAGTGTCCGGCTGGAGAGACATTGTCGCCGTTGCGGCAGGAGGCAGTCACACCGTCGGCCTGAGGGCCGACGGAACAGTCGTGGCAGTGGGTTACAATGCGTGGGGTCAGTGTGACGTATCCGGCTGGAGAGACATTGTCGCTGTTGCAGCAGGAAGCGTTCACACCGTCGGGCTGAAATCAGACGGCACGATCGTGGCGGCGGGTAAAAACTGGGAGGGCCAGTGCGATGTGTCCGGCTGGACAGACATTGTCACCGTTGCGGCAGGAAGCTTTCACACCGTCGGGCTGAAATCAGACGGCACGGCCGTGGCGGTGGGTAACAATCCGTATGGTCAGTGCGATGTGTCCGGCTGGGCAGATATTGTCGCCGTTGCAGCAAGATTCACTCACACCGTTGGCCTGAAATCAGACGGCACGGTCGTGGCGGTGGGGAATAATGGGAGTGGTCAGTGCGATGTGTCTGGCTGGGCGAACATCCGGATTCCGACGGATCGTTAGGACATCCACAGCACTGCAAGACCGGTGCGCCAAGCAAACAGTGGGCGAGAGACTATGAGGAAAATGATATGGAATTTTCAATGGGATCTGTCGTTTTAGACGGCTGGAAAATTATAAGGCTGCTGGGCGAAGGCAGCTATGGAAAAGTATTTGAAATCGAGCGCAGCGAGTTCGGGCAGACGTACCGGGCGGCGCTGAAGGTGATCACGGTGCCGCAGAGCAGCGCGGAGGTCCGGAGCGTGATCTCCGAGGGTATGAGCGTTTCGCAGGCCGAGGCATATTTTCACGGCATCGTCGAGGAGCTTATGCACGAGTTTTCCATCATGTTCAAGCTCAAGGGTACGGCAAACGTCGTCAGCTGCGAGGACCTGCGCGTGCTGGAGCACCCCGACGGCATCGGCTGGGACATTCTCATCCGCATGGAGCTGCTGCACCCGCTGCTGCCGTATGTCTACGAGCACCCGATGGCGCGGCGGGACATTATCAGGCTCGGCATCGATATCTGCAAGGCGCTGGAGCTTTGCCAGCGGTACAACATCATCCACCGCGACATCAAGCCGGAAAACATCTTCATTTCGGACAATGGAGATTACAAGCTCGGAGATTTCGGTATCGCGCGCACGATCGAGCGGACGACCTCGGGCTTGTCCAAAAAGGGAACGTACAGCTACATGGCTCCGGAGGTCTACGCCGGGAGGGAATACGGCTTCAGCGTTGATACGTATTCGCTCGGACTGGTGCTGTACCGGATGCTCAATAAAAATCGCGGTCCGTTCCTCCCGCAGCCGCCGGAGGCGATCACGTTCAGCAGCCGCGAGCAGGCGCTGGCCAGACGGATGTCCGGCGAACCGCTGCCGCGCCCGTTCTACGGCGAAGGCCGCCTCGGCGAGATCGTCCTGAAGGCCTGCGCATTTGACCCCAAGGACCGCTATTCCAGCCCCCAGCAGCTTCGGCAGGAGCTGGAAGCAATCTTATATACCCAAACTGACGCGGCGGTTATCTACCCTGACGGAGACGAGCTGACGATGGATCGTGAGCCGTATGCTTCCGCGCGATATGCGGCGGCATTCGGCACTAGCACGTCCAAATCAGCGAGTGCAACGCAGGGCGTCCTTACCGGCGATTACCACACAAAGGCCGAGGCAACCAGTGAAGAACGAACACAGTCCGCCTTTGGTTCGGAAGAGCCGAAAGGAGCAGGCACAAAAAAGAAACGGAAGAAAATAGGACGTTTGATCATTGGGATAGTCGCGGCGGCTCTGCTTGTGCCGGTGGTGCTATGCGTGATTGGGGCAATTCCGGTTCCTGCTGCTATCCACAATATATTCGTGCCGCAGACGATTCCAGAGGCATTGCAGGAATATGAGGAAGCCGGTACGCTGGAAAAACTTTATGAAAACGGGAATCTAAGCGGCTACCAAGTGGTAGCCTACAGAGAAGAGGGAGAACTTGATTCCGTGCAGATATTTGATACAGCAGGAAACTGTGTACGGAATGAACTTTACAACTCAGATGGTACGCTTCTGGGGTATGTCCTGTACGAATACGATTCAGATGGAAACAGGACGAAAGATGAATACTACGATTCGGACGGCATTCTTCAATACTATACCCAGAATCAATACGATTCGAGCGAAAAACTGCTCAGGGAGGAAAATTACGATTCGAATAACTCTCTTCAAAGTTATGTGCTTTACGAATATGATTCGAATGGCAATTGCACTATGGAGGATGTGTACAATTCAGGTAGCCCGCATCAAACGTGTGTGTATGCGTACAACGAGAATGGAGAAAAAGTGATGCTCCAATTCTATGAAGATGATAAATTGCTGTACTATGTGGATTTGAATGATGCTGGCGAGTGGGAATATCATGTTGTCGGCGATACGCCGGAAGAGTAGCAAAAAGAAACGGAGAACAAACTATGTCTACATATGAGATCGGCTCCATTGTGTTTGACAAATGGAAGATCTGCCGGGAGCTGGGGCAGGGGAGCTATGGGACGGTCTATGAGATCCAGCGGGAGGACTTCGGCGGCGTTTACAAAGCCGCGCTGAAGGTCATTACCGTCCCGCAGAGCAGGACGGAGCTGCAGAGCGTGCTGGACGAGGGCATGACGCCGCCGCAGGCAAAGCAGTATTTTTACAGCGTCGTGGAGGACATCGGCCGCGAGTGCGCCATCATGTCAAGGCTCAAAGGCACCGGCAATATTGTCAGCTATGAGGATCACGCCGTCCTCCGGCACCCCGACGGCATCGGCTGGGACATTCTCATCCGCATGGAGCTGCTGCACCCGCTGCTGCCGTATGTCTACGAGCACCCGATGGCGCGGCGGGACATTATCAGGCTCGGCATCGATATCTGCAAGGCGCTGGAGCTTTGCCAGCGGTACAACATCATCCACCGCGACATCAAGCCGGAAAACATCTTCATTTCGGACAATGGAGATTACAAGCTCGGAGATTTCGGTATCGCGCGCACGATCGAGCGGACGACCTCGGGCTTGTCCAAAAAGGGAACGTACAGCTACATGGCTCCGGAGGTCTACGCCGGGAGGGAATACGGCTTCAGCGTTGATACGTATTCGCTCGGACTGGTGCTGTACCGGATGCTCAATAAAAATCGCGGTCCGTTCCTCCCGCAGCCGCCGGAGGCGATCACGTTCAGCAGCCGCGAGCAGGCGCTGGCCAGACGGATGTCCGGCGAACCGCTGCCGCGCCCGTTCTACGGCGAAGGCCGCCTCGGCGAGATCGTCCTGAAGGCCTGCGCATTTGACCCCAAGGACCGCTATTCCAGCCCCCAGCAGCTGCGGCAGGAGCTGGAAGCGATCTCCTACGAGGCGCAGGACGCGGCGCTCATCTACCCGAACGGCGACGAGCTGCAGATCGACCCGAGCTGCTACGCGTCGGGGAAGTCCTCCGGCGCGGCGGGAACTGCGGGCAAAACGAATGCGGTGTTTTCTGACCGGCCGCAGCGCACATCCGGCACAAACAGAACGCAGGGCGTCTTCGACGCCTCCGGCGGGGGCAGTCCGGCTCCCGTGCGGAAGGAAAAAAAGAAAGCCCACCGGGGGCTTGTCTGGGTGCTGGTGCTTGTCGCCGGTGCGGCGATCGCGGCGGGCAGTCTGCTGCTTTTGCACACGCGGCAGGAAAAGCAGGCGCAGCTTGCCGCCGCGCAGCAGGCACAGGTACAGGAGCAGCAGAATCAGTACGAGGCTCTGATGGAGCAGGGAACGCAGCTGTGCGAAACGGACCCGGAGCAGGCGCTGGGATGCTTCGAGCAGGCGCAGGCGCTCTACCCGGAGGAGTCTGCACCTTATATTTCCTACGCCTACGCGCTCTACTGCGCGCAGGACTATGAACGCTGCATTTCCTATATCGAGGACGAGCTGGGGCTTGGAAAGGCCTACGATATCGAGGCGCAGAGCCAGCTGAGCGAAATTCTGGGCGCGGCGTATTTTGAATGCGATGACTATGCCGCCGCGGCCTCGTTCTTCCGGCTGAGCACCGCCGGAGGCGATATCACCGTCAATGCCCAGCGCGATTACGCGGTTTCCCTCGGACGGCTGGGCGATATCGATGCGGCGGACGAGATCCTGTCGCAGATGTACGCGGCAGGCGCAAGCGGCGACGTGACTGACTACGTACAGGCGGAGATCGACTACGCGAAAAAGGAATATCTGGGCGCGGAAAGCGGCTTTCAGGCGGTGCTGAATCAGACGCAGGATATCGCGCTGCAAAAGCGGGCGCTGCGCTCCTTGGCGGAGGTCTACCGCGATTGCGCGGCGCTGGTCCGGACGGGAAGCTCCCCGATCGGAAACCCCGCGACAAAGGCCGTCGAGGTTCTGGCGAACGGGATCGAAACCTACGGCCTGCGCTATGACTCGACGATCTGGGAGATGCTGGCGCTGGCCTATTTCGAGGCGTACCACACCGACCCCTCCGTTCCGCAGAGCTACCTGCGCAAGGCCGGGGAGTGCTTCAACCGCGTGCTGGAGCTTGGCGTGACGAAAAGCTATCTCTACAGCAACCTGTATACGATCTATTATGAATTACAGGAATACGATCTGGCGGAGCAGACGCTGGACGCCTATGCCGCGCAGTATCCGAAGGATTATGAACCCTACGCGTTCCGCGCCATGCTGTATATCACGCTGGAAAACCGGAAGGAACAGTCCGCGCGCGACTATTCCGCCGCCGTCGAGGCCTACGAGACAGCCGGGCAGCTGCTGCGCAGCGACGACGACGCGACATACTATCAGCAGCTGCAAAGTCTGATCCAGCAGCTGCAGAAGGAAGGATGGATCAACGGATGAAATACAGCTATGCCGCCGTCTGCGCGACAGGGCGGGTGCGAACGGAAAATCAGGATCGGATCTATCTGAACGGCACGATCTGCGGCGGCGGGTACGCGCAGACGGACGGAACCGGGAGAAAGCAGGGCCTTTTCGCCGTGGCAGACGGAATGGGCGGGCAGGCGCAGGGGGCGCAGGCCGCGCAGGCCGCGCTGGAGGCGCTTCCGCCGAAAAAATGCTGGTCGCCGGAGGCGGTTTTGCAGGCGTATGACGCGGGAAACCGCGCCATCTGCGACCAGATCGGGAAAATCGGAAAGCGCTCCGGCGCGACACTGACGACGCTGCTTCTCGCAGACGGCGAGGCGTATGCCGCCAATATCGGCGACAGCCGGTGCTATCTGTACCGGGACGGCTGCCTGTCGCGGCTGAGCGAGGACCATACGGCGGTGCAGCGCCTGATCGCGCTCGGCATCATCGAGCCTGCGGAGGCGAAAACCCATCCGGAGCGCCACCGGCTGACGCAGCACCTCGGAATTTTCCCGGACGAGCTGATCATACAGCCGCATACGGTCCAGCTTCCCGTGAGGCCCGGCGACCGCTTCCTGCTCTGCAGCGACGGACTGACCGATATGCTGGAGGAGGAAGACCTCAGCGCGCTCCTGCGCAGCCAGACAGCAGCGCCGGCCTGCGCCGCCGCACTGTACCAGCTGGCGATGCAGCGCGGCGGGAAGGACAATATTTCCGTGCTTCTCGTGGGGATCGACCGCTGAAGCTGCCCAAAACGCACAGAACGCCGCGCCCGGCCGGGCGCGGCGTTTATGCGCTTATATCAGGAAAAACTCCAGTACCAGCACGACCGCGCAGCAGCCGACAGCGACCTGAAGCAGATTTGCGCCGAGCCATGCGGCGGCGATGCCCAGCACCAGCGCGGCAAGGCCCGCGATGGGGGAGCTTGTGGCGTTTACAATGGACGGGAAGGTCATGACGGCCAGCGTCACATACGGCACGTAGAACAAAAACGAGCGCAGGAAGCGGCTTTTGATGGGCCTGCGGATGAGCGTCAGCGGCAGCTCCCGGATGAGGAACGACACGGCGGCGCAGACCAGAATATACAGATAAATTTTACCGTTCATCCTGACTTCCCTCCTTCTGCTCCGGCGCGTCCTTCACCGGGAAAAGCAGCGCCGCTGCCGACGCAATTAAAATCGTCAGCAAAATCGTCCGCGTGCCCTCGGACAGCGTCTTGACGTATGGCAGAACGGTGCACAGCCAGCTTGCCGCGAAGCTCACCGCCACACAGCCGAGCACGACCGGGTTTTTCTTCGACGGCGGAATGATGATCGCCAAAAACATGCCGAACAGCGCGACGGAAAGCGCGCTGACCAGACGCGCGGGCAGGATGCTCCCGGCCGTGACGCCCAGCGCCGTGCCGATGGCCCAGCCGGGGATGGCAGGCAGGAACGCGCCGTAGGAATAGAACGGGTCAAGATAACCGGGCCGCGCAATGGCGATGCCGAACAGCTCGTCCGTCACGTCGTAGCCGACGAGCAGCCGGTGGTACAGCGGCGTATCGGGCGAAAATTTCTGGCTGAGCGAGCAGCTCATGAGCAGGTAACGCGCGTTGGTAATGAGCGTGATGAGCGCCATTTCCAGAAAGCCGCTGTCCGCGGCAATGACCGTGAAGGCTGCGTATTCGCCCGCGGAGGCGTTATTGAGCAGGCTGATGAGAAAGCCCTGAAACGCGTTCAGCCCGGCGTTCCGGGCCGCGATGCCGAGAGAAAACGCCACGGCCAGATACCCAAGCCCAATGGGAACGCCGTCGCGGACACCGGCAAGAAACACCCTGCGCCGTTCGGCGCGCTGTGCGCAATCCATAGGAAAAACCTCTTTTCTGCCCGGTTCAGATACCGGAAGATTTACTTTTAGCACAGCTTTTCCCGCTTGTCAAGCGCCGACGGCATTTTGACGAAAGCGTGGGAATATGCGCCGTGCCGTTTGCAATCTGTCCGTTTCTGAACGGCAAATGTACGCAAATCGCGCGCATAGCCTTGACTTTCCAGCCCAAGTCTGCTATAACTTCAAAGTAGCAATTTAAAGCATTTGCCTATTAAAACGAAAAACGGAAAGAGAGACTCAAATGGAAAGAGAACGCTTGGGTTCCCGGCTGGGCTTCATCCTGCTGTCGGCAGGCTGCGCCATCGGCTGCGGAAACGTATGGAAATTCCCGTGGATGTGCGGCCAGTACGGCGGAGGCGGCTTCGTCCTCATCTATATCCTCTGCCTGCTGCTTCTGGGCCTGCCGGTCATGACGATGGAGTTCGCCGTGGGCCGCGCGGCGCAGGCCAGCCCCATTCATATGTATCAGAAGCTCGAACGCAAGGGCCAGAAGTGGCACCTCCACGGCTATGTCGCCTTTTTCGGCAATATTGCCCTCATGGCGTTCTATACCGTCGTCACCGGCTGGATCATCTATTACTTCGTCAGATTCCTGACCGGCCGGACGGAAGACCTCGGCTTCGTCACCATGATCACCAATCCCGGCGTCAATGTGACGTATCTGGCCGTGACGGTCATTGTGGCCTTCGGCATTCTGTGCTTTAATCTCCAGGGCGGTCTGGAGCGCATCACGAAATATATGATGACGCTTCTGATGGTTCTGATGGTCGTGCTGGCGGTCCACAGCGCAACGCTCTCCGGCGCGGCAGAGGGTCTGAAATTCTATCTCGTCCCCGATTTCTCCAAGATCACCGGCACGGTCATCGTCGGCGCGATGAATCAGGCGTTCTTCACGCTGTCCGTCGGCATGGGCTCCATGGCGATCTTCGGCAGCTATATCGGAAAAGAGCAGTCGCTGCTCGGCGAATCGGCGAACGTCATCGTGCTCGATACGTTTGTCGCCATCGTCGCGGGCCTCATTATGTTCCCGGCCTGCTATACCTACGGGCTGGAGGTCAACGCGGGCCCGAGCCTGCTGTTCGACACCATGGCTACCGTCTTCAACCACATGGCGGGCGGCCGCTGGTGGGGCTCGCTGTTCTTCCTGTTCATGGTCTTCGCCGCCATGTCCACGGTTCTGGCTGTCTGCGAGAACATTCTCGCCATGGTGCGCGAAATGACCGGCTGGAAGCGGCCTCTTGGCTGTCTGGTCTGCGGTGCGGGCGTGTTCGTGCTTGCCCTGACCACGGCGCTGGGCTACAGCGTGTTCAAGTTCCAGCCGTTTGCGGACGGCAGCGCATGGCTCGATTTCTGGGACTTCCTCGTCTCCAACAACATCCTGCCGCTCGGCTCGCTCGTCTTCGCGCTCTACTGCTGCAATAAATTCGGCTGGGGCTGGGACAATTTCCTCGCCGAGGCCAACGCGGGCAAGGGCTGGAAGGTCAAGGCCTGGATGAAGCCCATCTTCCGCTATCTCGTCCCGGCTGCGATCATCTTCATCTATATTTACGGCATGGTCACCTTCGGGTGGAAATAAACCCGAACGCAAACAGCGCCGGAGAGGGCAGAAGCCTTCTCCGGCGCTTGATTTTGCCGGGCGCATCCTGCATAATAGAGGACAGAACAGACAAAGCAGGAGGCTGCATATGGAAAAACAAATCGAACGGCAGTGCCGGGCGAACGCCGTGTTTACGGACGAGGCGTATCTGAAAACAAGATATATCTGCCGCGAGGACGGAACGTATACCATCCGCGTCGGACGCGGGGAGCGCCGGGACGTGCTGGCCTGCAAGGAGCTTTACGGCAAGGCGGTCAAAACGGCGCTGGAGCTGGACTGCACCGCCTGCGCCTTTGACCTCGGCCCCGCGTCAGAGCTTGGGCAGAACGGCCTTTTTGCTGCGGCAGAGGGCGTCTGCGGCGGCGCGTACCGGAAAAAATTCGCGCTGTCTGGCCGCTGGGAGCCGGAGCTGGCGTGCAGCTTTCCCGGCGCAGACGCGGAAGGCGAGCAGATGCAGAGGGCGTGGCAGCTGGCGCGGTCGATCATGGAAACGCGCGGTCTGGTGAACTGCCCGGCGAATCTGCTCAGACCCGAGATGCTGGCGCAAAAGCTGAAGGACATGGCGGATGGTCTGCCAATTGAGGCAGAGCTCTATGACCGGCAGGCGCTGGAGCGGCTCGGCCTGCGGGGACTTCTGACCGTTGGCGACAGCAGTGCATACGCCCCGGCGATGGTCGTGCTGCGCTATACCGGCGCACCGGACTGCGGCAGGCGGCTCGGCCTTGTCGGCAAGGGCGTGACGGTGGATACAGGCGGCTACTGCCTGAAGCCTGCTTCGTCGATGGCGGGGATCAAGGGCGATATGGCGGGCGGAGCGGCGGCTGCCGCAGCGCTGCGGGCGCTGGCGGCGAACGGCGTGCCGGTCAATGTCACGGTCGTCGTGCCGGTCTGCGAGAACCGGATCTCCGATTCGAGCATGGTTCCGGGCGATGTCATCACCAGCTTTTCCGGCAAAACGATCGAAATTCTGAATTCGGACGCGGAGGGGCGGCTGATCCTCGCCGACGGCCTTGCGTGGGCCGCAGAGCGGGAGGGCTGCACGCATCTTGTGGATATTGCCACGCTGACCGGTGCGGTCTGCGCAATGCTGGGCTTTGTGACGACCGGCGTGATGGCGAGCGATGACGGCTTTTACGATTGCCTCTTGTGCGCGGCGGAGCGCTCCGGCGAGAAATTCTGGCGGATGCCGGACGACGCGGAATACGAGACGCTGATCGAGAGCGACTATGCCGATGTCCGCAACACCAGCAAGGACGGCTGCGGCGCGATCACGGCGGGCCTGTTCCTGAAAAAATTCACGGCGGGACGTCCCTGGCTGCATCTGGACATCGCCGGGACGGCGGACAACACGGGCATTGTCTGGCAGCATCAGGTCCCCGGCGCGACCGGCACCGCCGTGAGTACGCTCTATCATCTGGCACAAATTCTGTTTGAAACATCTGAGGAGGAACCTGCATGAACACACCCCTGATCGAAGCCTGCGTAGATTCCTACGCCTCCTGCCGGGCGGCGTATCGCGGCGGCGCGGACCGTCTGGAATTGTGCGCGCATCTTGTTATCGGCGGCACCACGCCGTCCCCGGCGCTGTTCCGGCAGGTGCAGCGCGATATCCCAGTCAAGACCAATATCCTGATCCGTCCCCGCTTCGGAGATTTTCTTTACAGCAAAGAAGAGCTGGAGCAGATGTGCGAGGAGATTCGGACGTACCGTGAGCTTGGCGCGAACGGCGTTGTGATCGGCGCGCTGACGCCGGACGGCGATCTGGATCTGGACGCAATGCGGCGGCTGATGAACTGCGCGGGCAATATGGACGTGACGCTGCACCGCGCGTTCGATATGACGCGCGACCCGTTTGCGGCCATGGAGGACGCCATCCGTCTGGGCTGTAAGACGATCCTCACCTCCGGACAGCAGAAGGATCCGCTGACCGGTGCGGAGCTGCTGCGGGAGCTTTTTGAAAAAGCGGACGACAGGATCGATATCATGGCGGGCTGCGGCGTAAAAAAATGGAACATTCAGGAGATCCACGACAAAACCGGCATCGTGGTCTTCCACACGACCGGCCGCAAGGGCGTGCTGGACAGCGGAATGCGCTACCGGAAGCAGACTGTGGCGATGGGCCTGCCGTCGCTTTCGGAGTATGAGCTCTGGCAGACGGACGAGGAGGAATTCCACGCCTGCGCACAGATCGTCCACAGTCTTGCGGCGGGAGCGGGACAATGAGACTGTCAGACGGCGAACAGCAGCGGATGGAGCAGTGCCTCGCGCTTCGCTTCGCGGCGATAGGCGACGGGGCGCAAAGCTGGCTGGAGCGGCAGCTTTCGGCGCTTTCGCCGGACTGTGCGCTGCTGACCAGATGGTGCTATTCCGCAAGCCCCGTCAGCGACTGGGCCAATTATGAATTTTCCCTGTTCCGCGCCTGCGCGGAGCACGCGCTGCGCCTGCGGGAGCAGTCGCCCCTCGCGCGGGAACTGCCGGAGCCGTTGTTTCTGAATTACGTGCTCCATCCGCGCGTAAACGAGGAGGAGCTTTGCGACTGCCGAGGCTTTTTCTACGCGCAGATTCGGGGGCGGATCGAAGGGCTTTCCGCGCGCGAGGCCATTCTGGCGATCAATGAATGGAACGCGGAGCAGGTCTGCTACCGCGCGACGGACGAGCGGACGATCAGCGCCCTCGGTGCATGGCGCTCCGGCTTTGGCCGCTGCGGGGAAGAATCCACGTTCGCGGTCAACGTGCTGCGCGCAGCCGGGATCCCGGCCCGGCAGGTCTATACGCCGCGCTGGGCGCACTGCGACGACAATCACGCGTGGGTCGAGGCGTACTGCGGCGGCGCGTGGCACTTTTTCGGCGCGTGTGAGCCGGAGGAAGCGCTGGATCGCGGCTGGTTCACCGGCGCGGCGAACCGCGCTCTGCTCGTGCACAGCCGCTGCTTTGGAACGCCTGCGGCGGACGAGGAGATCATTTCGGTCGACGGCGCGGTGACGTTCCTGAACCAGACTGCCCGCTATGCGCCCGTGCGCCTGCTGGCAGTGCGGGTGCGGGAGAAGGACGGGCGGCCCGCCGCCGGTGCGGAGGTCACGTTCGGCATTCTCAACGCGTCGGAGGTCTTTCCGGCTGCGGTCATTCGGACGGATGCGGACGGAATGGCGCGGCTGCGCTGCGGATACGGTGATCTGATCGTGCAGGCCCGGAAAAACGGCCTCTGCCGGGAGACGCTCTGCCCGGCCTCACAGGAGGAGCCGCAGGAGCTGACACTGGCAGAGCCGGAAGCACCCGCCGGGCGCTGGACGAGCTTTACACTCCATGCGCCGAAGGAGCGCCTGTCTGAAAGAAGTGCCCCAACGCCCGCACAGCGGGCGGCAGCGACGGAAAAGCAGGCTGCGGCAGATGAAAAGCGCCGCCTCCGGCTGGAAGCGGCGTATGACGCGGCGCGGATACGTGCGCTGCGGGAGCGGTTCGGGTACGGTGCGCAGGCGGAGGCAATTTTGCGCGCAGCCTGCGGGAACTTTGCAGCGCTGGCAGAGCTGCTGGAGGATCCGGCGTATCCCGCGCCGCAGAAGCTTGCGCTTTTGCAGACGCTGGGGGAGAAGGACCTGCGCGATGTCCGGCCCGCCGTTCTGCGCGAGGCGCTGGACGCGGGCGGCGGCGTTTCGCCGTCGGACGAATTTTCCATGCAATATCTTCTCTGCCCGCGCATCGGGACAGAACCGCTGTCCTGCTGGCGAAGGACGCTGGCGGACAGCTTCCCGGAGGCGCGGAAGCGGGAATTTCGCGAAGCGCCGGACGCGCTCTGGCGCTGGATCCGGGAATCGATCCGGCAGGCGCCGCAGACGGAATACCGGCAGCTCGTGACGCTGCCCGCCGGGGCAATGCGCCTGCGCTGCGCGGATCTGCCGTCCCAGCGGCTGTTGTTCGTCGCGGTCTGCCGCACGCTCGGCATCCCGGCGCGGCTGAATCCTGCCGGCGGCGCGGCGGAGTATGCGCTTGACGGGCAGTTTTTCTCGCCGGAGGCTGGCCGGACGGCCAACGCGCGATTGCAGCTTCAGAAGCAGCCGGGCCAGACGTGGCAGCCGGGGGCGGATTTCGGCCTCTCGGCGTTTGAGAATGGCGCGTGGCAGCCGATGGCGGTTCCCGGCCAATGGGACGGCGCCCGGCTGACGCTTTCGCTATCCCCGGGCGTTTACCGTGTGATCACGGACAGCCGCCTCCCGAACGGCGATCTGCACGCCATGCGCATGGAGCTGCGGCTGGAGGTGGAACAGGAAGCCTGCGTGCAGCTGCAAAAGCAGGCAGTCTCGCTTGCGGAGCAGGCCGTGGATTTCACACTGGCCAACTTTCAGGCCGAAGCGCCGGACGGCCATCAGGCCGCAGCGGCGGAGCTGACACGGACACAGTCTCTTCTGATGTGGCTGGAGGAGGGGCGGGAACCGACGGAGCATCTGCTGAACGAGCTGCTGAGCAGCCGGGCGCAGCTTGCACGGCTGCCGCTGCGTCTGATCTTTTTCCTGCGCGGCAGACAGGCGCTTCAAAACGAAAAGCTGCAGGCCGCGCTTGCCGCCCTTGCGCGGGCGGAGGTCTGGTTCACGGCGGACTCTGCGGAGCCTGCGGCGCGCAGCGCCTATGTGGAGCCGGACCGCCTGCCGCTTGTTCTGCTATGCGACGGCCCGCGCCATATTCTCCACGCCTGTGCCGGGTACCGCGTCGGCAGCGTCGGTACCGCGCTGGCCTTCTGCCGGCAGGACCGGACCGCACCAGAATAAATCATGTGCTTGATCGCATTCAGATAAGCGACAGCCCGGATCGTCCGCTGGACGGGACGGGCTGCTTTGCAGATATTAAAAGGGATTTCTTGGTGAAATTGTTTATTTTACGCGAAAAAAGCGCTTGCCATCCAGAAGGGAGCATGGTAAACTATCCCTGCGGCAAGTCTTTCTGTTTCCCTGCAATGGCGATGCATTTGTAAAAATACATGGTCTTCGCTGCCCCTGCCGTTGTGGGAAGAACTGTGCCGTAGCAGGGACGGAGCCATGCGTTTTTCATGCGTGGCTTTGACCGCGCACTTTTTTATTTTTGTGGAGGAGAAAGATGAAGCATAGAAAAATTCCAAGCCTGCTGCTGGCGCTCAGCCTGCTCGTTTCCCTGTGCGCTGCATTCGCGCTCAATGTGGGCGCGGCAAATACGACGCGTGAAAGCGACTTGGTGCTGGTTTCTACCAATTCTGAGAAGAATGCAGGCGAAGGCTGGACGTGGGACGCAGGCACGTGTACACTCACGCTGGACAATTTCACGCTGGACCAGTCAGGACTCAGCCGCGCTGAAACTTCCTGCGCCATCGCGATTGGCGCCCCGGATGACAGCATGATTGACGTGACCATCGTGCTGAAGGGCGAAAACAAGATCGTATCCGGCAGCACGACGGGAGCCGAAAACCATAGCTGTGGACTTTTTGTTCTCGGCAATTGCAAAATCGTCGGAGATGCGGACAGCTCCCTGACTGTTGTCAGCGGAGATGCGGCCGGTGCGGATAGTCTATCTGTTGGCATCGGGGTCAATGGCGACCTTACCATACAGAGCAGCGGCATGATCAGCGTGAAGGCCGGACACGCAGATATTTCCTGTGCAGTTTACTGCTCCGGCAGCCTCACCTTTGCCGGCGGCACGAGCACGCTTACCGGTGCAGATGCTGCGTGTATGTCTGATGAAGATATCATCCTTGCGGATCACGTGACGGCGAAGGGCGCTTCAGGCTATGCGGCTTCCAGCGTAACATCGGACGTCACGCTTGTATCGGACGCAGACGTCACATCGTTTGCGGTCGGCAACAGCATCGCGAAAACTGTTACGGTCACATATACCGCACCCGCAGCGTCCGGAACCGGGCAGAATATGCCGTTTACCGACGTTTCGACCGGCGACTGGTATTATGGCTCCGTCTATGGCGCATGGAAGAATAAGCTGATCAGCGGCGCAAGCGAAACGCTGTACAAGCCGAATAACACGCTGACTGTCGCCGAGACGGTCAAGCTCTCCGCCGCGCTCCATCAGCTCCAGAATAACGGTCAGGTTACGCTTACAAACGGTACGCCGTGGTACAGCACGTACGTTGCGTATGCTGTCGAGCATGGCATCATCGAAAAAGAATACCTCGACTACACCCCGGCCCAGATGCACGCGCCTGCAAGCCGCACCGAGTTCGTCCACATCTTCTTCGGTGCGATGAACGATTACGAGGTGCTGAACGACATTGCGGATGACCAGATCCCCGATGTGAAAATGGGCGACAAGTACGCCAGTGAAATCTACACGTTCTATCGTGCGGGTATCCTGACCGGCTCCGGTTCGTCCGGCGTCTTCAATCCGAGCAGCACCATCAAGCGCAGCGAGGCTGCTGCCATCCTGAACAGGATGTTCGACGCCTCTACCCGCAAGAGCTTCACGCTTTCATAACCGGCTTTGTCTGCAAAAAGCCGTGGCAGCGTTGAAACGCTGGACTTTTATAAAATCTGCAAAATATCTCCCTTGAGGTACAGCGACTGCTCGGAGGCGAGGCTTGCGGGGTGGTCGCGGGACTGGATGAGCGGTTCAAGCAGCCTTGCGTCGCGGCCCGCGTCCTGCGCGGCCTCGCGGAGCATTTTGAGAAACAGCTCCGGCGTCATGAACTGGCTGCACGAGCACGAGACAAGATACCCGCCGGGCCTGACAAGCTTCATGCACTGCAGGTTGAGTTCTTTATAGCCCCGGTACGCGTTTTCCAGCGCCTTGCGGCTCTTGGCGAACGCGGGCGGGTCGCAGACGACAAGGCCGTACTGCCGTCCCTCGCGCACGTACTGCCGCGCGAGATCAAAGACATTGGCGCAGGTGGTCTTGACGACATCCTGCACACCGTTGAGCGCTGCGTTGCGCCGCACGAGCGCCAGCGCGTCCTCGGACACGTCGACCGCCTCGACGCTTTTCGCGCCGTAGAGCGCGGCGTGGATGGAGAACCCGCCCGTGCAGCAGCACAGGTCGAGCATGTCCTGTCCGGGCGCATAGGGCTTTAACCGGCCCCGGTTTTCCTGTTGGTCGAGAAAATGCCCGGTCTTCTGGCCGTTTGCAATGGAGACGAGCATGCGCGCGTCGTGCTCCCGGATCACAAGCTCCTCGGGGACTTCGCCGTAAACGCACGTCTTGAGGAGCGGAAGCCCCTCTTTTTCGCGCACGGGCAGATCGTCGCGCTCGTAAATGCCGCGCGGGGCGAACAGCTCCGCCAGAATGGAAACCAGTTCCGGCTTCCACCGCTCCAGTCCCAGACAGGCGATCTGGAAGGACAGGCAGTCGGCGAATTTATCGACTGTCAGCCCCGGCAGCCCATCGGACTCGCCGAAGACGACGCGGCAGGAATCGGAAAAGCCCAGCGCCTGCCGCGTGTGCCACGCCGCCTCGATCCGGCGGGCAAAAAACGCGCGGTCGATCGGCTCTGCCTCGTCCCGCGTCAGAACGCGGACGGCCAGCCGGGAGTTCGAATTGAAAAACCCGCGTGCGGCAAAGCGCTGCCGGCTGTCCAGCACGTCGACGACGCAGCCGTCCGTGCAGATATCGTCCGCCCAGTCCAGCTCATTGTCATAGATCAGTCTCTGCCCCTTCAGAACGCCGCTTTCCTCGCCGCGCCGCAGGCAGACCTTTGGATATTCCATATATTATACCTCCAGCGTATAGCGCTCATAGGCGTTGATGATCGTCGTGTCCCCGCGCCGGAGCACGCGGGCGATATCGCGGCCATATTCCATGTGCACATGGCCGTGGATGAGATAGCGGGGCTTATACCGGTCGAGCAGCGGCAAAAACGCCTCAAAGCCCATGTGCGCGTAATCGTCCCCGTCGCCGAAGCCCCGCACCGGGGCGTGCGCCAGCACGATGTCCACGCCGCCCGCCCGGCGGATCTGCCAGCCGAGCTTCCAGATGCGGTTTTTCATCTCACGCTCAGAATACTGGTCCTTTCCGCCTGAGTACAGGCGGCTGCCGCCAAGCCCGGCGATGCGCAGACCGTTAAAGATGATCAGCTTGTCCTCAATGCAGTCGCAGCCCTCCGGCGGGCGGCGGTCATAATTGCCGTCGTGATTGCCGCGCACATAATAAAGCGGCGCGCGGCCAAGTGTCGCCAGAAATGACAGATACTCCGCCTTCAGATCGCCGCAGGAGAGCATCAGATCGTATTCGCGCAGCCGTCCCGGCTGATAATAGTCCCAAAAATAGGGGCTTTCCTTATCGGCAAGCAGCAGAAGCTTCAAAGCAGCGGCCCCCTTTTCTCCGGCTGGAGCGTCTCGCGGTACAGTCCCAGCAGGCGCACCATCGGCCTTGCCATTGGCAGCAGCTCGTCATACTGCGGGATGCTGCCGCGCACATTGGCGCACAGCCAGTCCATGTGTAAAACTTCCTCCGGCGCAAGCCAGCGTTCGCCGTCATTTTGCACCGCGCCCGTCTGGTCGGCGATGCGCCGGTGGAACGGCGCAAGCTCACCGTGGGTCAGCGCGGCGCGCAGCAGGCGCACCAGCTCGCGCGGGCCGTCCGGCAGCGATTCCATGAGCTGCACGTCCACCGCGCCGCTTGCAAAGCCCCACCAGTAATTGACGGCGTCCACCGCGCTCAGCTCGTCCCAGCCGCCGCGCAGGATGCTGCGCGCCAGCCGGATATAGACCTCGCCCCAGTTCCACACCGGAAGCGCCGCGCAGACCGGCCCTGCGTTCTGGGCCAGACACAGTCCGCGCCAGTCCGGGCTGTCGCCCGAGCCGGGCAGATCGCGCGCGCAGATCACGCGCAGCCCCTCTTCCGCGAGACGCGCCGCAGGTGAGGCTTCGCAGCACGACCAGCGCAGCTCGATCTCGGCGCGTGGGTTCGTCAGCTGCGCGCCGAGCGCAAAGGCATTGATGGCCGCAGGCGTGCCGAAGATCGGCCCGTCGGCGACATAGCCGATGCGGCTATCCTCCGCCAGTGCGCCTGCGATCGCGCCGAGCAGAAATTTCGCCTCGTAAATACGGCCGTAATACGTCCGCACGCCGGGATACGGCATATCGACCGAGCAGTTGAGAAAGCGGACGCCCGGATATTTGGGCGCAAGCTTGCGGCAGGCGAAGATCAGCGGCACGGTCGTCGTGAAAATGACTTGCGCGCCGTCAGAGACGGCCTGCTCCAGTGCGTCCTCGGTGCAGGGGTAGTCCGCCGCAAGATAGGTCCTGACCGAGACGGCGTCGCCGAGCGCCTGCTCGAGCTGCTGCCGCCCCTTGTCATGCTCCCGGATCCACGGGCTTTTCTCCGGCGCGCATTCATGTACGAACGCCGCGCGGAGCGTCCCGCCGGGGATCATCCGCCCGGCCAGCAGCCCGAGAAGCCCGGAGCCGGATGCTTCCGGCTCCGCGTCGGTCTGCATCTCGATCTTTCCGCCCCGCGCGTAGGCGGTCAGCTCCGTCCAGACCGCGCGGATGGATTTTTCCAGCTCCGCAGGCCCCAGCACGCGCAGATCGCCCAGCGTATACGTGTGCAGCCACACCAGAAGCGCTTCCGCCGTCGTGACGGGCGGCTCCTGGCTGAGCTTGTAATAGGCTGTGCGGAAGGTATAGAATGCGGTCAGAAACGCACGCTTTTCCCGGTCCGACCAGATGTGGTCGGCGTCAAAGCCCAGCGCGGCCTGCAGCTTGGGATAGTCGCCGACGCGGTTGAAATGCACCTGATACAGGCCGCACAGCCCGTAAAAGTGCAGAAATTCATAATAGACCCGCACAGCCGGATCATCGGAATAGACCGGCAGGACGCGCGTGACATACGCGCGGATGGTCGGCGCGTCGAAGCTCTTGAGGACGCTGACGCGCTTGTTGCCCTCCTGCACGTAAAAGCAGCCCATATATTCAAAGCACCGGATGGGATCCGTGATGCCCGTGTCGCCCAGGTGCGCCTCGCAGAGCGCGACCCACTTGCTTGCAAACTCCGTCCCAAGATCCAGAAGCGGCATGAAATTCGCGGCAAACGCCGCCTGCCGCCCCGCCGTATTTGTGCCGATGATCTGCGCGATGGGAATATCCAGTACGCCGAGATCGACGCGGCCCGCGACCGCGCAGCCGCGCAGCCGTTCCTCGAGCACCTGCGGATACGGATAGCGTCCGCGGTGGACGCAATCGCGGTAGCATTTCTGCCCGGCCTTCAGCGCCTGCCGGAACTGCTGCAGCGCCTCCTGTCTGCTCATATCAGGCACCTCCTTTTTTGATTTCCGCCCCCATTTTCCTACGGCAGACGGAAAAAGTCAATCAGATTTTATACGGAATGCCGGAACAGGCGCAGGCGGCGCACATCAAGCCGCCCTGAGCAGCCCCGTGTGGAAGCTGAAAAGCTGAATCAGAGCAAAAAAACGCCGGAGGCCTCTCAAAGGAGAGCCCTCCGGCGTTTCATCGATTCGGGAATCAACAGCACTGGCCCACGACCTGATACATTTCATCGTTGGAGATCTGCACTGTGACGGTCAGATGCTTTGCAAACAGCCCGGCCAGCGCCTCGACCGGCAGCAGACCGTTGGAGACGCTGCGCGCCGTCTTCGCATGGTGCGCGTCGAGCGCCTTGCGCGAAAACCCGTGCGCCACCGTCAGCGTTCCGCCGGGCGTGAGCAGCCCGGCCAAATGCGCAATCAGGCGCTCCGGCTCCGGAAAGTGCGGAAACGCATTGTAGATCATAATGCAGTCGAATGGGGTCTCAAAGCGGGTTCGCGCCGCATCGCCGCAGAGCACGGTCACGTTCTCCTGCGGGAATTTTTCGCGCGCGATGCGCGCCATCTCCGGCGCAATATCGATGGCCGTGACCCTTGCCGCGCCGCGCTTCAGGTAATCCGGAATCAGGACGCCCGTCCCGCAGGCCACATCCAGCACCGATACGCCGGGGCGGAGCCCGGCATTGTCCAGAATTTTCCCGATCACCGCCTCGTTCCGCACCAGCTGGGCGTCCCAGTTTGCCGCGGCGCGGTCAAAAAAGTCGATGACAGCCTGCTGTTCCATCGCGGCCGCTCCTTATGCGTACCGCACACGCAGCAGCCGCGCCTTCGTCAGCGCGACGACAAGCGTCGGCAGCAGCACAAGCTGGATGGCGATGCCGGGCAGGCCGGTTACGAACGAAGTCGTGGCCCACGCCGCGACCGTAAACGTCGCGGGCGCGAAGAGCAGCGCCTTGCACACGCCGGACAGGATCCGTCCCAGCAGCATCGCCGTGATCTGGCTGATATACAGGTCGGCGTACAGCTTCTTCGTGTGGACGAGCTGCATCATCAGACCGCTGACCAGCCCGTAAACGCCGCATTCGACCATCATGCCGGGCAGCACGGCCGGGGCAGGCATCCCCGTCAGCACGCCGGACAGCACCGGCCCCAGCACGCCGCAGACGAGGCCGTACGGCCACCCGCAGGCCAGTCCGCACAGCAGCACGGGAATATGCATCGGCAGGAAGATCGGGCCCGCATTCGCGATCGCGTGGAACGCCATCGGCAGCACCACGCACAGCGCGATGCAGAGCGCGCAGAACGCCAGATTTTTTGCGGAAATTGTTTTTTTCATCGGGAAACTCCTTTGTTCAATTCTTTGCGCCCA